>Ga0099803_1257233_pt1 | contig 10107 bp, 6 predicted proteins | sample Orb8nscriptome_6_FD_81142 | JGI IMG/M metagenome (GOLD analysis project Ga0099803, IMG submission 81142) | Coral microbial communities from Puerto Morelos, Mexico - Orbicella 8 T C metatranscriptome (Eukaryote Community Metatranscriptome) | ecosystem: Host-associated > Invertebrates > Cnidaria >... | reverse complement strand
ATTATCAAAGAAATGGCTGGGGAAGCAAGTAGCGTGAAGTAAGTCTTGAAAACATCAGCATTTAATTCCAGTCACTTAGGCTAAATCGGTTGTGACTCAGGGACACCAAATGCCAAATGATGTTTATGTCAACTTCTGAATGGAAACGAGCAGAAAAGCGCAATCACAAAAAATCAAGATGATGTAAAAGGTCAATAGCGTATCTCAAAACTACAACAGACAACTAGTGTCAAGCATGGAAGATAAACGCCACTGACCTGATGTTCCTGATTAGCGGTAAAAATGACAGGTTTGCCAAGATTTACTAGATCAGCATGTATTTGCAGCTTTATGAACCTGTGATACATTTACGCAAGACACCAAAGCAAGCAGGCTGAATAAAATGTTTGGGAAACAGAAACAAGAGACAAGTTGAGACATGCACATATAAATGTTAAACGCCCCAAGAGTGTATTTCTCACTTACGGTCTTTTTCTTACTGCAGACTTCAAGAAGCCCAGCAGCGCTGTTTGACAAAGGGTTTTACTCCAGATCAGTTTGATGCATGTCTTGGAGAGTATGAAGACCTGAACGTGTGGCAAATCAATTCCAACAAGACAAGAATTACTTTTGTGCAGTGATAAAGTGAGAACAATCGGAAAAGTTGGATCAAGTATCTGGGGGCAAAGAGTACATGTAGTTTGATGACGTCTTTTCAGTTGGGTATTAAGAAAGATCGAGTATTAAGAAATTTGCGGCCGCGAAGCACACGCCTTACTCATTATTGTGCCCACTTTATTTTATGTTCTCATTGTATCGAACACTTTAATTTTCACCCATCAATCAGATTAAAGTATTTTTGTCACCTGTAAATATTCTTTTGCTTAATATTTGTAATGCTACTTGCCTTTTTCCGTTGAAAAAATTACCTGGTAGAATAAACGTACATTAAAGAAGTAATTTTGTTCTATTTAGTTTTCATGCGTCTCATCTATAATAAATATTTCTACATATGCCCTACATAAAAATTATTCAAATAACGTGCTCAATCCGTAAAGGGAGAGAAATTTTCGCAACTTTATGGACTAAAAGTGGTGAAACAAGCAAACAAGCAAGTTCAAGGATCTTTTTTTTTCTCACATTGGCCTCAGCCGTGGTCAACAAAGTTAATCATTCAGAGCGAAAAACGTACTGCGCATCCCTAGCCCTATTTGCGGGCGCGGGTAATAATGCAAGCTGCAATGGTTTGCAATGGTTGGAAAGAGCGGCGGACTGTAATAAGGTACGCGAGGATGTCGCTCGGTTGATTTATTTACACTTGAGCAAGCATTTTTTTTTCGGCATTTCACTGTTAAGAAAGCAAGTCTCCCCCTACCTGCTGAGAGGTTCTCTTGCTTATATATTCAGTGGGTTGCTTATATGGACGCAATATGTAAAGAGAGAGGGGAAAATGTCTCTTCGCACCAAAATTTCTTGTACACCGCGGGAAAATGAAGGGTTCAGAAGCCGTCTTTAGGTTGATTTTGTCCGAAGAAAATTGATTCCCCATGCAAACAATACATCAGCTTTCCATTAATGACGTTAATATGTTGCTGCTTACCGGGAAAACTGGGAAAGCACAAATTTCATAGATTTTTTTGTTTAGACGATTGACAAAATTCCCGCCATTTTTTTCAAACTTGGAGATTGCCGCACAGCCAAAACTTGCACATACTTATTACTTTTCCGCTCTGAAGGTTAATCACTACTGGAGTTCTAAGCCATTTCTCTAGAAGTTAACCAAATTTTTACTTCGTGTTTTAAAGTTATACCCAATCTCTTCGCCTTTTGTTCGGGTCTACCGGCGACTTCCCGGTTGCCTGCTAATTCTCAGTCTCGTCCCCATAGAGGCCGCGAACCTTTTGGTCAGCACCAAGAATCGCGACCTCTGGCTTAGTCTAACATCGGAAATCCACGATTCACGGACTTCCCGTCACTCCACATGCTCAGAGTTACGTCTGATATATCTGATTGGCTGAGAATACGAAACGATTACTCTGCGCATGCCCAGAAAATTGGACTTTCTCAGAGGTCGCGATTTTTGGTGCTGACTTAAAGGAGCGCGGCCTCTGAGGACGAGAATGGCTTCTTCTATACTAACACATCGGTTACAGTTTCGTTGTCCAGATGTTCTCGCAGATAAGCCTCATCCCAGATTTTTATCGAAAAGGTGCGGCTTAACTGCCGGTGTTTACGGTACCTCTCAACGTGAAACGTCAACTAAGAGAAGACGTAGGCTTAACGCAAATTTGAACAATGGGCAGCTGTGGAAACATGCCATGGCTTTGTTCATGCCATCATGCAGGACTAGTAGATGGCGTGGCCTATCCAAATGAAGGCCCAGAACTAGTATATGGCGTGGCCCATCCAAATGGAAAACCTGAACAAGTAGATGGTGTGGACGAAAGCCCTGAACTATCAGATGCCGTGGTCGATCCAACGAAAAGCCCTGAACTTGTAGATAAAAAGGTCGATCCAAATGGAAAGTCCGAAGAGTAAATGGCTTGGCCGACCGAACGAAAGCCCTAAACCAGAAGAGTGTGTAACAGATCCAAGTAAAATACACTGAACTTGTAGATGGCCTGGCCGATCCGAAAAAAAATTTTTTTTTTCCACGGTATGTTCACTGTCTAGAACTTACGTGTTGGAGTTGTGAATTTCGCTCAACCATCCAAAGGAAAACACATCTGGCTTTGCATCACCTTGGTTTGTTTAGGCTGAACCGGATGAAAATCCTGCACCAGGTGATGGAGTCTGGTGTAATGAAAACGTCGAACCAGTTGGAAGTAGTGTAGTAAAAACCAAATGAAGATTCTGAACCAGACGATGATGTAGCGGATCTGAGCAGAAAGGCTTTTACATCATTCTTTCGGTCTCAACTTGGTCTGCCCCTGGTTTCAGACCACCACAAGCTGCACACGCAATGTTGTCACTGTCATTTCTCACCATGCAGATGTCACACTGCCACGACCCTTCAGCAGCTTTACACTTCGCGAAAGGGTCGTCCGAAAGTTCGTCATGCCCTTCGTTGTCTTGAACTGTCCTCACTGGTGTCTGGGTCTTCAACATTTCTTGACATTGTACAGACGATGGAGTCTGATTGGATGAACATTCAGGACCAGTAAAAAATGGAGCCGATCCAAATGAAGACACTGAACCAGAAGGTGGTGTAGCAGATGCACTTCCGTTCTCTGTGTTTTTCCTTCATCTTTCGCCTGATTAATATCTACTGTTTGTTTCACTTCATCTTATCTAAGGCCTCCTGGCTCGTTCAATTCACTGGTATTCTCCGCTTTCGATGCAGCGTCCTCTGTTCCATAATCGCTGGGTCTATCCTGTACTGTTTGCTTCTCACTGTTCGGCGAAGACTTTTCTTCAGAATGGGTTTCGTCTGGTGTTTCGTTTGGATTGCCATTGCCTCCTTCATCCGATTCGGCGGCCGTCTCCTTTGAAATGTCTTGTCGACGCTGAAATTGGTCTTCTCCACTGCTGAGAGGGAGACCATCTGATACAGGTTTCTCCTCCCTATCAACTTTGATTGGGTCCGTTGATAATACCGTTTCCTGTCTCCTGGCATCCTCAGCCTGTGTTTCATCAGTGGCAGCCTTACCTTCTACCTCGTCACCTCCACTGTCATCCTCACGAGGCGTTTGCTTGTCTAACGGAGAAGCAACATGATGGTTTTCCACAGTGTTTTCACTCAAATTCCCCTTTTGCGTGAAAGAACCAAAGCGGATTGTAACGTCCGAGCTTGAATTTGATGTTTGGCTAAACGAACCAAAGACGAAACTCGGCTTTGCATCACCTTGACTTGCTTCCGCTGAAGCAAATGAAAATCCTGAACCGGAACATCGAGTTTGATTGAATGAAAATCCCGGACCAGTAGATAGTGTAGACGATCCAAATGAAAACGCTGAACCAGAAGACGGTGTAGAAGCTCCAAATGGAAACGATGTCTTCATATCTTTCTTTTGGTCTTGCCTTGGCTCTGCTCCTAGTTTCAGACCACCACAAGCTGCACACTCAGTTCTATCACTGTCGTTTCTCACCATGCAGATGTCACACTGCCACGACTCTTCAGCGATTTTAAACTTAGCGAGAGGTTCCTTTTGGAATTCGTCGTGCCCTTGGTCTTCTTGAATTGTCTTCACTGACCTATGGGTGTTTAACATTTCTTGACATTTTACACTCGAATATGGAGTCTGATTGTATGAAACCACAGGACCAGTGGATAGTGTAGCCGATCCAGAAGAAAACGATGGTGTAGCAGATGCCAATAGAAATGTTTTGCTTTCTTTTTTCTGGTCTTGACTTGATTCTGCTTTTGGTTTCAGACCACCACAAGCTGCACACTCAGTCTTATCACTGTCGTTTCTCACCATGCAGATGTCACACTGCCACGACCCTTCAGCGACTTTAAACTTAGCGAGAGGTTTCTTTTTGAATTCGTCGTGGCTTTGGTCTTCTTGATTTGTCGTCACTGGCCTCTGGGTGTTAAATATTTCTTGACATTTTACACTCGAATATGGAGTCTGATTGTATGAACCTACAGGACCAGTGGATAGTGTAGCCGATCCTAACCAAAACGATGGTGTAGCAGACGCCAGTAGAAACGTTTTGGTATTTGTCTTTTGGTCTTGACTCTGCTCTGTTTCTGGTTTCAGACTTCCACAAGCTGCACACTCAACTATGTCACTGTCATTTCTCACCATGCAGATGGTACACTCCCATGACCCTTCAGAAGGTTTAAACTTAGCGAGAGGTTTCTTTTTGAATTCGTCATGCCCTTGGGTTTCTTGAATTTTCTTCACTGGCGTCTGTGTGTTCAACATTTCTTGACATTTTACACTAGAATTTGGAGTCTCATTGCATGAAAATACAGGACCAGTAGATAGTGTAGCCGATGCATATGAGAGCCCAGACCCAGTAGATGGTGAAGTGGTTACGAATGGAAATTTTGGTTCTGCTCTTAGTTTCGTACCACCACAAGCTACACACTTAACCTTATCACTGTCGTTTCTCAACATGCAGACGTCACACCTCCACGACCCTTCCGGAGTTTTCGGCTTAGCGAGAGAATCTTCTCTAACTTCTTCATTCCCCTTGTCCTCTTGAAGTTTCTTCACTGGTGTCTGGTTCTTCAAAATGTCTTGGCATAACTCAAATGTCTGTTTGAAATCCTTGGCGATTTCTTTTGACCTAAACCTGACCGCAAGTTGCTCTGCTTTACATCGCTGCTCAGGCAAATCTGCCAGAGTGATCCATGCCCAAGGACCGTTGAAACCTGCCTTGGGCTGTAGTTTCATGTCAGTGGTTATCTGATGATTTGCACAAATTTTCAACGCCGTCTGATCTTGACGCATAAAAAGTCTCATCTTTCCTGATTGTTTATTTCTCAATAAATTGATGCTTCCGACTCCTCGTTCTTTGCACTGCTTTTCATCTGGTGAAAATCGATATAACTTGGCTCTGTGAGAAAACATGACTTCTATATCTTCTTTGCAGGGTTTTACAAAAGCTTTGTGGTCTCGCTTTCCCGTACCGTTTCGATGACGTTTGGCCATCAAGATAAGCCTGCCAGTGGCATTTTGATAGCACTCAGGAGAGCTATCTATCAAACTCTCGTCAATAGAATCCGCCGGATCTTCAATAAAAGCTTCATTGTCATCATTGTCGCAGTTTTTTACAATTACGGTGGAAATGGGTTTGGTTAACCCTTGACAAGATTGTTCCTGTCCGGGCTCTTCAATAACATATGGTGTAAAGTCATATCCACTAGCCCGGGAAACCCGAAAGGCAGAGCCTTTCTGTTTGTTAGTAGCAACTGGAGACAACCGCCGTAACCGTGACATTGTTGACAAATCAAATTGTTTTTTCGAGAGTGGAAAACCAAGTGAGACTGGTATGCTGAATGTAAATTTGACTTGCGTGTTTGTGCCAAATAGACGTTTTATCAAATCGCTTTCTTCAGGACGATTTGTTGAAGACTTGTGCAGTGGAGATGTTCTTTTCTTTTTGGAAGAGCAGACAATTTTGAAATCTGCTTTACTCGATTGACCCCTTCCAATGGTAAAAACTTTTGAACCGCTTAACCTATTGAATTCTTTGTTTTGAAATAAGTTCGGTTCCTTTGACTCGCCAACAGTAGAATTTGTAGTCGTTGCTGTTAATTCAAACTCTTCCTCTTCTGTTTTAGATAAACGTTCAACAGCTCTGGAAACAGACGTTATGGAATTGCATGCTATGCAGTTAGTGCCCTCTGTGTCAATCGTTCTCAATTGTATTGGCGAGCCACTAGTGGCTGTAGCTAGCGCTTCTTTACCAATCGTAGGTGTACTTAGCGCTCCGGGAGCACTCTTCCAAAATGTTATTGGGGGTGCAGTGGTATTGGTATTTCCAAATGTTAATGGTGAGGGACCCGTGGTTACATTTAATGCTCCTCTGCTAACAGTTCCGAATTGAAATGGCGAACTATTAATTGCTGTAGTTGGCCCTTCTGAATCAATCGTTGCCAACTGTACCGACAAGTTACTCGTAGCTGTACTAGTCCCTCCTAGAGAACTCTTCCAAAATGCAATTGGGGCGGTTGTTGTGGCAGTTTTTGTCAATGTTAATGGTGAGGTACCTGTTTTTCCAAATAGTATCGGCGAGCTACTTGATGTCAGCTGCACCGGCGAGATACTCATAGTTGTACTTAGGGCTCCAGGAGCATTGTTCAAAAATGTTATTAGTGGTGCAATGGCTCCTGTGGTAACCTTTTCAACTGTAACTGGGGAGCTACTAGTGGCTGTTGTTAGTGTTCCTGTGCCAATCGTTCCTAGTTGTATTGGCGAGTTACTAGTGGCTGTTGTTAGTGTTCCTGTGCCAATCGTTCCCAGTTGTATTGGCAAGTTACTAGTAGCTGTTGTTAGTGTTCCTTTCCCAATCACTCCCAGTTGTGTTGGCGACTTACTAGTGGCTGTTGTTAGCTTTTCTTTGCCAATCATTCCCAGTTGTATTGGCGCGTTACCTGTGGCTGTTGTTGGTGTTCCTGTGCCAATCGTTCCCAGTTGTATTGGCGACTTACTAGTGGCGGCTGTTGGTGTTCCTGTGCCAATCGTTCCCACTTGTACTGCTGAGTTACTAGTGGCTGCTGTTAGTGTTCCTGTGCCAATCGCTCCCAGTTGTACTGCTGAGTTACTAGCTGCTGTTGTTAGTGTTCTTGTGCCAATCGTTCCTAGTTGTATTGGTAAGTTACTAGTGGCTGCTGTTAGTGTTCCTTTGCCAATCATTCCCAGTTGTACTGCTGAGTTACTGGTGGCTGTTGTTAGTGTTCCTCTGCCAATTGTTCCCAGTTGTATTGGCGACTTACTAGTGGCTGCTGTTAGTGTTCCTTTGTCAATTGTTCCCAGTTGTATTGGTAAGTTACTAGTGGCTGCTGTTAGTGTTCCTGTGCCAATCGTTCCCAGTTGTATTGGCGACTTACTAGTGGCTGCTGTTAGTGTTCCTGTGCCAATCGTTCCCAGTTGTACTGCTGAGTTACTAGTGGCTGCTGTTAGTGTTCCTGTGCCAATCGTTCCCAGTTGTATTGGCGACTTACTAGTCGCTGCTGTTAGTGTTCCTGTGCCAATCGTTCCCAGTTGTACTGCTGAGTTACTAGTGGCTGCTCTTAGTGTTCCTGTGCCAATCGTTCCCAGTTGTATTGCTGAGTTACTAGTGGCTGTTGTTAGTGTTCCTGTGCCAATCGTTCCCAGTTGTATTGGCGACTTACTAGTGGCTGCTGTTAGTGTTCCTTTGCTAATCGTTCCCAGTTGTATTGCTGAGTTACTAGTGGCTGTTGTTAGTGTTCCTGTGCCAACCATTCCCAGTTGTATTGCTGAGTTACTAGTGGCTTCTGTTATTGTTCCTGTGCCAATCGTTCCCAGTTGTATTGGCGACTTACTAGTGGTGGCTGTTGGTGTTCCTGTGCCAATCGTTCCCAGTTGTATTGCTGAGTTACTAGTGGCTTTTCTTAGTGTTACTGTGCCAATCGTTCCCAGTTGTATTGCTGAGTTAGTAGTGGCTGGTGTTAGTGTTCCTGTGCCAACCGTTCCCAGTTGCACTGCTGAGTTACTAGTGGCTGCTGTTAGTGTTCCTGTGCCAATCGTTCCCAGTTGTATTGCTGAGGTACTAGGGGCTGCTGTTAGTGTTCCTGTGCCAATCGTTCCCAGTTGTACTGCTGAGTTACTAGTGGCTGCTTTTAGTGTTCCTGTGGCAATCGTTCCCAGTTGTATTGGTAAGTTACTAGTGGCTGCTGTTAGTGTTCCTGTACCAATCGTTCCCAGTTGTATTGGTAAGTTACCAGTGGCTGTTGTTAGTGTTCCAATCATTCCCAGTTGTATATGCGACTTACTAGTTGCCGTTGTTAGCTTTTCTTTGCCAATCATTCCCAGTTGTATTGGCGCGTTACTGGTGGCTGTTGTTGGTGCTCCTGTGCCAATCGTTCCCAGTTGTACTGCTGAGTTACTAGTGGCTGCTCTTAGTGTTCCTGTGCCAATCATTCCCAGTTGTATTGGTAAATTACTAGTGGCTGTTGTTATTGTTCCTGTGCCAATCGTTCCCAGTTGTATTGCTGAGGTACTAGGGGCTGCTGTTAGTGTTCCTGTGCCAATTGTTCCCAGTTGTATTGCTGAGTTACTAGTGGCTTTTCTTAGTGTTACTGTGCCAATCGTTCCCAGTTGTATTGCTGAGTTACTAGTGGCTTTTGTTAGTGTTCCTGTGCCAACCGTTCCCAGTTGCACCGCTGAGTTACTAGTGGCTGCTGTTAGTGTTCCTGTGCCAATCGTTCCCAGTTGTATTGCTGAGACACTAGGGGCTGCTGTTAGTGTTCCTGTGCCAATCGTTCCCAGTTGTACTGGCGACTTACTAGTGGCGGCTGTTGGTGTTCCTGTGCCAATCGTTCCCAGTTGTATTGCTGAGTTACTAGTGGCTTTTCTTAGTGTTACTGCGCCAATCGTTCCCAGTTGTATTGCTGAGTTACTAGTGGCTTTTGTTAGTGTTCCTGTGCCAATTGTTCCCAGTTGCACTGCTGAGTTACTAGTGGCTGCTGTTAGTGTTCCTGTGCCAATCGTTCTCATTTGTATATCTGAGTTACTAGTGGCTGTTCTAAGTGTTCGTTTGCCAATCGTTCCCAGTTGTATTGGAAAGTTACTAGTGGTTGCTGTTAGTGTTCCTGTGCCAATCGTTCCCAGTTGTATTGGCGACTTACTAGTGGCTGTTGTTAGTGTTCCTGTGCCAATCGTTCGCAGTTGTACTGCTGAGTTACTAGTGGCTGTTGTTAGTGTTCCTGTGCCAATCATTCCCAGTTGTATTGGTAAATTACTAGTGGCTGTTGTTATTGTTCCTGTGCCAATCGTTCCCAGTTGTACTGCTGAGTTGCTAGCGGCTGCTGTTAGTGTTCCTGTGCCAATCGTTCCCAGTTGTATTGGTAAGGTACTAGTGGCTGCTGTTAGTATTCCTGTGCCAATCGTTCCCAGTTGTACTGCTGAGTTGCTAGTGGCTGCTGTTAGTGTTCCTGTGCCAATCGTTCTAAGTTGTATTGGTGAGTTAGTAGTGGCTGGTGTTAGTGTTCCTGTGCCAATCGTTCCCAGCTGTATCGGCGAGTTAGTAGTGGCTGCTGTTAGTGTTCCTGTGCCACTCGTGCCCAGTTGCATTGGCGAGTTACTAGTGATTTTTGTTATTGCTCCAGTGGCAACCGTTTTCAAGTGTAGTGAGCTACTAGTGGTTATATCTAGCCCTTGTCTCGTGTTCTTCCCAAATGTAGTTGGTGTGGTAGTCGTGATTTTAATTCGCTTTTCTGTGCAAATCTTTTCAAAAGCATCTGGCGACCTGGTTGTCGTGGCATTCAGAGCTTCAGAGTCAAACCTTTTAATTGCAAATGCCGAGCTACTCGAGGTTGTATTCTGCGCTGCTGGAGAATGGGCAGTAACAGCGGGACCGCCATAAGGATCCTTACAATCAAGTACTTCTGTCGAGAGCTTCTCTTCGGTATTTGTTCTTGTTAACGAACTGAAGAAACTAGGCACAGCTTGTGATTCTGGCAGCTTCTCCGACCGGTTCACCTCTTGGGGA
>Ga0099803_1064321_pt1 | contig 10156 bp, 6 predicted proteins | sample Orb8nscriptome_6_FD_81142 | JGI IMG/M metagenome (GOLD analysis project Ga0099803, IMG submission 81142) | Coral microbial communities from Puerto Morelos, Mexico - Orbicella 8 T C metatranscriptome (Eukaryote Community Metatranscriptome) | ecosystem: Host-associated > Invertebrates > Cnidaria >... | reverse complement strand
AGGTTGTTATTTTTGGAGAGGCAGAGATCATGGAATCCTACCCTCAAGAAGTTGGAATGGGTGGAAGGAATGGTTCTGATGTTTTGTCCATGAATGCATACCACTTATGTCTCTGTACGTGATCCCACAATGAGGGCATTCGTCAAAAACAAAGTTTAATGTACGCATGTGGAAGTACTACAGTTTTTTAATGGGAAGATAAAAAACCTTCCATACTGCAGAGTGCTGTGATGTGTACAGTAAACAACGTGATTGTGGAGACTGCCCAGAAGAAATGTTTAAGATTTGAACTGATCTTAACAACTGTCCATGTACTTTAGGAAGGCAAGTTAACATGGATGAAAGAGGGACATTCACATAGGTGTTAAAGGGTTTAGCTGTGACCTGTAAAGCCAGGTGACAGGCTTGAAAGTGTTTGTGTTTAGGATGTGTTTAATGGTGCCATTATTTCAGATTTAGCTGCAGACCTAGAGTATTTATTTACAGTTGCTTACATTTTGAAAATGAAAAGCTTGCTGCAAATATATTGCTTGTTGTAGGTTATTATTTAATGATGTAGAAAAGACAACACACCTTAAAGAAAAGCACCATTTTTTCCAAAACTTTCTTTTTCTCCATAATTCTGTCTAATTGACCTATCCAAGTCTCTAAGGAGCAAACTTGCACCTGTCATGTACTGGGGCACCTTCCAGGTCAAGTACAAGAACACAGACCCCTGATTTTACATTTCAGCTTTGTGCTCAAAGCTATGATTAGCCATCTAAAGCGTCTGTTTCATGGCCCATGAGGAACCATTGCACAGATAGTACAAAAATCTACTGTTGGCATTAAACTCTGGTTCAATGATAAGGAAGGAGACAAAAGAGCCACCAGAAGTCAGAACTTTATTGAGGAGAACAGCATGCCAAAGAAGGATAAGAGTCTTCACAAAATTGGAGACAAATGTTGTTTCTTTCTGTCTTTCAAGAACAACCCCAAATTGTCAAACAGAGTAGTCCAGTGCCTGGAGTAGTCCAGTCCCTGGAAGAGGGAAAAGAGAAAAGCTGTAGTTACATTATACAGTTCCAAGAAGATGGCAATGATGATTTTGGAATTGTGCAGTACTACTTTTATGCCAGGAACACTGGGTTTGCTTTCATTCACAAGTTTGAAAAGGAAGAAAACATCTGTTCATGAGAGCTTGATGATCCAGGATGATCCAATGATTAAGTCATTTATTGACAAGGGTATTCTTTGAAAGCACTTTCAGGCTGTAAAGGAGACTTCGCCAGATACTTGTATTCCTTGCAGATGTGCGTTTGTATCTTCAAAAAGACCTGGTGTAAGTGGCTATTATGCCTGTTTTAAAGTACTACCAACATGACTAAGCTACAGAAATGACTTCGACATTACCTCCCAAAATTGCCCTCTGAAAATATTTAGGGTATAGGACCAGAAGAATTGGTTGTTTTGTATTCTCTATTTTGTTTCGTTTGGAATTGACATTTGTTACGATTTTTGTTTTATTAGTCACATAGTATTTACTGTTCCAGGATGTTCTGGCATTGACCAAGGTAAATAATTTTCCTTCTCCCAAACCTAAGTTAAATGGCATTAATAAATATATATAAGTTTGAAATTTGACGAGCTAATTGATGAGCTTTTATCATTCAGTAGATTATTTCTGAATTCACAGGAGTTAGAAAGAGAAAAAGGGAATCAGCAGGTAACTAGAAAATATATCACTATGCAAGGTAAAGATTTTACAATTATCATTTAAAACACCGACATAAATTTAAGTATTCAATTAACATACATACATTTTTTGAATAACTTTTATTAGAAAATTCCGAGCTACTTGCATGGGGCTTGGGTTCATTGGTGATACCCAAGACACCCAAAGTACAACAGAGTGGACTATCATTCTGCCGGGACTGAAGTTGTAACAGACTTGGAAGATGATCTCTTCTTTCTTGATGGTGAGTGAGCAACTAATTGTCAGCGTAAATATATTATATTTTGTGATTAAGTTCAGGTTTAAGGCAATTAATCCACAAAGTTGCCATACTTTTTTTTCTCTATTGATTATTAACTGACACTTTAAAACATGTTTGACACGCAAGCCCAAACAATAAGTCCACAGCCGCACTGCAACAAAGATGACTGCAGCTGTGACGAGGCAAGCATTTTCATCACCCCTATACCGCGTGGCTTTAAGGGACTAACATCCCTGCAACCTGACGACTGCGCAATCTCAGACCAACTCCTTCGCAGTTGCATCACTCGAAAACGCAAGCTAGAGCTAGAAGATTAAATTGTGTATAGAGAGAATTGAAGGAGTGGCACTGCAAGCAAGGGTGGTAATCAAAAATGAAAAGATCTGCTGAAATGACACTGAAAAGATTAACAAAGTCCAAGAAAAAGAAAAAGGAAAGTTGGCTACAAAAAAAATAAAGAAAGATCCAATACTATAAGATGGAGCTTTTGGAAAGCAAAAACACCTTTAACCACAGTTCTTTTTTTATTAACATAAAATCAAATTCTGTAATTTCAATAATTTTCTTTGGTACAATCAAAGGTTGTTGTTTCACTGAGTCTCTGCCAGACATTTCAAACATTGGACTGAGTCAGTGACAAGTTGTTTCCTTGGCAAACTTCAATTTCCTTGGGAAACCAAAGTAGAAGAAAGAACATTTCTGCAAAAGTTAGAGAGTAAGTCTTAAAGAAGAAGGCAGTACAGATAGATAAGAAACTGACACCCAATGAAGGTGGACATTTCATCAATTCTGACAATTTATCAGTCTTTGAAGTGTTTTGTAACCAAAGCACAGCCTTTGGCAGTGGACAGTGTTTCGGAAGAGACAGGATGGCTCAGTAGGTTTCTACCTCAACTGGAATGACTACAATTGTGGCGTTGGTAATCTGAGTGGTGAAATTTTGATCAACCTGGGCAAGATTTAAGGCCTGACCTTAAATAATGATAGCATGCCCTTTCTGATATAGAAGACATACCCGGCCCATGAATACTTCATATTCTATAAGAGCAAATTTATCAGAGACTGGAAGATGCTCATTTGTGGCAGTCCCACTGGTTGACCAATCATTGCCCTAGACTTGAGTTGTTTCTCCTGTTGTAGTACTTTTGATTTTTAATGATTTACTTTTGGGTTTTTCAGGTTTGCTGGTAATTGCGGTTTGCGAATCTCTCTTCTTATACAAGGAGCAGCTCTCAGATGTCTAGAGTAATCTACAAAGCCTTTTGTCTGGACTGCAGTGCTATATTGGCAAAAAAAGAACCTACTAGATCAGATGAGAGCTTACCAGAGCACCTGAGAGACCTCTACATCTAAAGCATCGCCAAAGGCATCAATTATATAACCTCCTGCCAAATTTCAAGACATCTCTAGAGGACCTCATGGTCTGGACTGGGCAGGTGTTACCAAACACAAACTGAGTACAGGTGATGCCTTTTTCTTGAATGTCAGCACCCTAAGAGACTACCCTTTGCAAAGGGTGATATGGCTTTCAAAGCTGTTGAGGAGATGCATACATTCACAAGGCATAATTGAACCCTGTGCCAGTCCCTGCGTTTTATCAGTGGTCATGGTGAAGAAAAAGGATGGCAGAAGCAGATTTTGCATTGACTACCGAAAGTTAAATGACCGACAAAGGAGTCGTATTGTTTGCAATTAAGGAGAGCCATTAAATTTCCCAACACACCGGTTCAACTCCAGAAGCTGTTTGCTTTCATACCCACATGGTCCATTGGAGCATATCACTGAAGATTTTCAAGAGACCTGATTTGTGATGTATTTTCATTTTTGTAACATTTATGTATAGCTATGGAAGTGCTTCTGCAGGACTTTTAAAAATCAGCTGTAAATATGTAGTTTTATCGTCTTCAAAACTCTTGATGTACGATGACACAGATATTGAGTAAATATTAATTTATGCATTCATAATCATTTCTGTTAAATGTGTGGTTCCCGTCGGGTAGTATATTTTTATTACGGCATATTTTTCTAATTAAGAAAATATAACTATTAAACAAAATGCCTCTACTCATGCAGGATTGATGACAAATCTTTCTATTTACTCAGTGCCTCGGATGAAAGCACTCGTTGGCAGACATCACCCAAACTCACTAAAAAAAAGGAAAATCTTTTGATGTCAACAGAAGGGCCGTTTGGCATTCAATTGAATCAAGGATGGGCTATGAGGGGCTTTCCTCATTCGGTGCAATGATAAACATACCTTGCCTTTCAAGAGCTGCTTACTACAATAGCTGTTTACTACAGTGACCAAGTCACAAAACGTCTGAAATCCAGTGTATACAACTTCTTTTCTTTCATCAACCTCAAGATCATATTCCAAAACATGTACCGCATCAAATCTTGCATTCCACACAAAGATCACTTGAGCCAATCAGGGAGGTCCAAAGTCATCTGTAAAGCTGGTTGCTGGGACTGTGATGAATTTTATGTTGGCAAAACAAAACGACGACTTCATGACAGGAAAACAGAACATTTCGAGACCCTCACTAAAAGTGACCATTCATCAGCCATTGCTGATCATGTAAAAACCATTGGTCAAAACATAAAACGAGATCATTGTGACATTTTAGTGCCCAGCAAAACTTACTTTCATTGCAAAAGTAGAGACTGTTCATTCAAGAGCTAAAGCCTTCCCTCAATGTCAGTGTCAGTATTGAGAAGTTGTTACTTTACTAGCTGTTACTCCTCATGATGTCTAGACAGGTTAACATACTGCTTCAGATCATTTTTCTCAGTCTAGGTTCCTGACCTCTAATATTTCACAATAAATTGTAATAGTCACTTTTGAAAATGTATATAGACTAGTATATGAAACGTAAAATTCTGTATTAAAATGCGCTGGAATATAATCTCTATCCCTCCTGTTTGTTATATTCTTAATCATGCTTACAACAAGCAAGTGTATGTAATTTTGGAAGATCAGGTAAAAGGCTCTGGCAGCAAGTGATGGAAGAAAACGGTTAGCCAGACAGCACTGCAATTATTGATTCTGCTGTTACCTTTAATGGTACATGGGCCAAGATAGGCTTCACTTCATTAACAGGTGATTTTTGGCATCTCTGTGGACACTGGTGAGGTCTTAGACTACCATCTGATGTCCAAGCCTTGCCATAAGCTGGTTTTAACAGCACTCCAACAGGGACGAATTCAAGCATATCCACAATTCACAACATGAAACCAGAAATAGCTTTCCTACTTTCCAAGGACTTTGCTGATTTCCCCAGTACCAAAATTTCTGATGTTCTGGCTTTTGGCTGGAAGGTCTGTATCATTTTTTTTGCCATTTCTCTCTTAGTATTAAAAAAGGAAATTCTCTACCATATCCTTGATCAGTGCAAATGAAACATATTTTTATGAAAGTCTAAAAAAAGGTTGAAAAGAAAATCGTTATGAACTCTTTTGTGAGAATTAATAATTCCATGAGACTATGTTAAACTGTGCCTGTTTTCCAAATTATATTTATATACGTGAAACACTCACCTGTGAATTGAGTTAAATGAATAATACTAACTAAATTTATGCTAATTACTGTAAAAAACCTGATTTAGAGACAAAATGTAAACAATATTGAACAGAGAGTTTTGTTATTGCAGGTAATGGTTAAGGCTTCAATGAGTGGAGAAAGTTAATGCTTTTTACTGACAAAAGTCTGTGGATGCTTGAAACAGTTTCAGCACATAAATGTTGCTGCAGGCATGATTTTCTCAAAAATGCGACAGGCAACGGTATCTACCAGGCATATGATTAAGTGGTTAAATGTAATTTGATGGAGTCACCAGTCGAAAGTGGAGGCTCTCGGGAATACAAGAATATTTCAGCCTGGTTGGGGCAGTTTTCCAACATCAACTGACATTCAATTTAGAATTAAATTCAATAGCACTTCTAGAGAAGTGGAAGACTGACCCATCAATAGATGTACAGCTTCCCCATGGAAAGTATCTTTGACAACAATTCTCTTTTAATAAACATAAAATACAAACTATCAAAAAGTTTTGGTGTGTAATGATACCACTCCTGTCAGGCAACTCTGTTAATGTTTAAAATTGTGCTTATTAAATTCATGACTTTGAAGTAATCTGGAGAATTCCTTCTCCGATAATATGGGTGTGGAATGTATAAATGTATCAGTTGCTTATGGCCTGCTCATCACCTTTTGTCGTGAAACGTGCTTGCGTATAATTTGAAATAACTACAAGAATGTTAGCTTATGTTGCCGACAATGAAATAAAGAATTATCTAGGGAAATTGTGGGTGCAAATTTGGTTTCGAACATCCTGTGACATAGAGGAATGTGTGACACTTGGTTGTAATTTAGTGAACAGAGTTGTTAATCAGATTAGCCCGAGTGAAAACTAAAGCCAAGTCATGCAATAGAAAATGCAATAGGATCTCAGAAAACCACAAATAAGTATTAAGAATATAATGGCTTTATGTAGTTTAGACGTGTATTTCCGTTGTAATAACCAATAAATAGAATCGCTATCTTGTAACTGACAGAATGAGAATGAATAGAGATCGATTGAATGTAGAATGTGTGGATCGTAAATAAACGTAAGAAAACAGAACGATACAGTTCGATTGATTGCTGAACCAGCGGAACGCAGAGATTCCCTTAACGCTGTGGAGAATTCTGCAACATCTTTGTATCAGACAAGCATGTCTCCTTTGCCAGCCACTAGAAGACATTCTTTGGCTAAGCACTGAGTACTGCTTTGTACACGTATTGTCAAGGTTATAGGTTTTGTGTTTCGTTTCTCTAACAAGACTACTTCTTGGTGGGTTCTTTAAACTGTTTTATATGCATCTAAATTTTTTTGGTCTATGCATTAACAAAATTATTTTGCCACAATCAGATCATTTTATCAACCCATCCTGGTTCAAGAACAGGCTCTACATTATTTATATAACACCGCCGTCCCGGTTATTTCTGTGCAATAATCTTAGGTATTATCTTTTTGGCTATTTAAAAAATATCTTTTTTCTACAATCATATTACTCTATTTTTATTATTTGAGTAATATAATTGATATGTTGTGTCAATTGTTTGTACGTGTCAGTGACCAACATGAAAGCCAATGCTACTTTGGTCACTGAGCACATTTCATTTTGGCTATATACTGTTATATTTCTTTTCTCTTTTTAATTAATGTAATTTCTGTAAATACTGTTAAAGTTATAATTTTTGTAAATAGTGCAAAACAATAAAAATCTGAATCTGAATCTTAGTTATCTACCTATTAAATAGGGGTGTAACGATTCATATTTCTTGTGATTCGATTCAATTTTGATTAGTGCCTTTTGATTTTGATTACTTCAATTTGATTATGCAAAATATTATTTTCTAATTCTTACAACATTAAACACAATGTAAACAACATACAACCCTAAACCCTCAATTTCAGGATAGAATGAGTGTGTTGCACATGGGTTGCCTAATTTGGAAATTCTCAAGGGGTGGTAGAAGGGCAACATTTTTACCAAGCAATACAAAATGGCGTACAAACTGCAAACGTCTTTACTTGTCAATCAAAAACGCACATTTTGAAAGAGTTCTCGATTCTGATTTCACAATATAAGAACTCACTGGGGGCACCCTGGTAAAGGTATACAAAAAATCGAATCAAAATCGAAACGTGGAATCAAAGCATCGTGAATCGAACCAAATGGTCACAATCATGATTAATCGGGAATTTGATTAATTGTTACACCACTACTATTAAATACAAAACCGAGGTTACTTTCTTGTCAATTTATAGTTAACTCCTCAAATTGTATCGCACTATCTGCTTATTTTGGGCAGCTGGTCCCTAATTCTCTAATTCTAATAACATGGCAATTTTCTGCCCATATATATTTTTTTGGCACAATTAAATGTTGTTGTTCCACTAAGTCTCTGCCAGACATTTCTAACATCAGACTGAGACAGTGACATGTTGTTCACTTGATAAAATTCAATTTTCTTGGGAAACACACATAGAAGACAGAACATGTCTGCAAAAGTTAGAGAGAAAATACTAGAGTAAAAGGCAGTAAGGATGGATAAGAAACTGACAATCAATGAAAGTGTACACTTCATCAATTCTGACAATTTGTCAGCCTTTCAAGTACTCTGCAACCAAAGCACAGCCCTTGGACAGTGTTTCAGAAAAGACTGGACGGCTCAGTAGATTTCTACCTCAACTGGAATGACTACAATTGTGGTTTCGGTAATCTGAGTGGATAGTGCGAATGCAAATATCTTGCAAATGCCTGGAAGATGCTTTGTACAATTGTAGAAGAAGGTATTGGCCTTCATATGATACCTTTCTTTGGCAATAGTTGCTCTGAAGTGAAGAAAAGACGGAACAGATAGGTCAACTTCATAAAAGCAAAACACGTGAAGTGGGAGCCATCAAAAAATGCCATTTTATGTTCCCATCACTTCACACCTGACAACTTTGATCGAAGGTTTCTTAGTCAACCGGGAAAATACTCAGCTTCTGAAACAAAGTACCAGGGGTTTAGCTTTCATGTAAACTGTCACTTCGTCTTTGAGTTTTATTCAGAAATACTTGTTTTCTCAATAAATAATATATAATAACCACGCAGTAAGCAATTCATTTTGGGTGTTAACAGATGGTAAAAGAGGCGATGGAGCCTAACCGAAATGAGTCCGCAGTTGTGACAAGCACCCACACGTCCCAAGGAAAACATGGCAAGAGGAAGCTGTGAAATTATTGAGAAGCCACTTAAGGCGGGGTTTCACCTGAATTTTGGTGAAAAAATGAATTTTTGTTTTTTCTCAAAATTGGCAACTTTAACTATTTAACTTAACATTGGGAAGTGATTTTTTTTCATTTTTTCTTACCATTTCGCTGTAAATTAACGGTCTATTCACAAGAGGTGAAAATCTGGGGAAGCGTTGCCAGGGCAACGATAATAGCATTTTTTGTTTTTCTTGGCTGTTTACGGCCTTTTCTGGCTGATTTCTCGAGGAAACACGAATGACAGAAAATACTGCAAATTCCACCCTGGGATATATTTAAAATTGAAACCGAACGTTGAGATCGCTTTTCGAAATCCGTGTGCACAAGAGTAGTCAAAATATTGTTGTAAATGGGTGGGAAAAGGCAAAGAAGCCTCTACAGACCAAAAAGGAAAGGAAAAGGATTTGGTTGGTGTAAAAGAAAGGGAAAAATTCGGGAAAAAAACCGTCAGAAGAAGTAGAAATCGATCGAGCAAAACCGAGCACCTCTCACGAGCTGACGCTTCAGACTCTGAGGACTCTGATCAACCACTCAGTTCATCAGTGAAGATGAAGCTGTTCCATTCAACAGAAGCATCACTGAATAGCTCAGATGAAGAATCAACTGGGCAATGCGAAGCAACTGGCTACAGACTAATTGATTTGCAAAGTCTATCTTAAGCGCTCTCTGCAGCACATAAATGTGAAGAAGGTGAGAAAATTGCCTTGACAGATTTTACCAAATCGTTTGATTGTTCTTCTGGGCTGAAAAACAAACCGATTTCAGTGTATAATTTAACTTAGTGATTTTGCGGCTTTGATTTTGTTGTTTGTGCCTAAATATTTTGGCACTTGTATTTCTATATTTATTGAACTAAGAATTTTGTTTTCAAATGGCATGCAGCAGATGCCACACTAGACATTTCAAATAAACAATGTCTTATACTGCACGTCTTTTTGTTTCTTCAGCAAACATCACTTCAAGAAACTGAAAGTGGTCGGGCAGGGTTAAAGTCTGATCTTTCCCTCATGTGCAGTGCTTGTGACGAAAGCACTTCACTCCAGACATCTGCCAACATCACAAAAAGGGGAAAGTCCTTTGATGTAAACAAAAGAGCTGTTTTTCACTCTCTGGAATTGGGGACTGGTTATTAAGGGCTGGCATCCTTTTGTGGAATCATGAACAAGCCTTGTATGTCGACAAGTGCCTACTACAAACAGGTAGACAGCATCCTAGGCATTGCAGAAGATTACACAATGGAAGAGCTCAAAAGTGCAGGTTAGAGGCTGCGAAACATCATCCTTGATGAAAATCCGGAACTTGACATCAATGAGACTTTGGATGCAGCTGTTAGCTTTGCTGGCACCTGGGCCAAGCGAGGCTTTACCTCTTTGACAG
>Ga0099803_1020954_pt1 | contig 10188 bp, 8 predicted proteins | sample Orb8nscriptome_6_FD_81142 | JGI IMG/M metagenome (GOLD analysis project Ga0099803, IMG submission 81142) | Coral microbial communities from Puerto Morelos, Mexico - Orbicella 8 T C metatranscriptome (Eukaryote Community Metatranscriptome) | ecosystem: Host-associated > Invertebrates > Cnidaria >... | reverse complement strand
TTGGCTTCAAGATATTAATTTCTAGCTCATCCGCTATAGACTTCAAAGTCTTAACAGTTTTAGGGCTATAATGGTACGTTTTCCAAATTAGATAGATGATATTGTACACATCTTCCACAGAGTTGCAGCTGCCTTGGAGCTCTAGCAGGGCAAGCTCAAGCCTGTTAGGTAGACAATGGAAGTCTACAAGGTAAGGAATGTCTTTTTTAATCAATGCAGCAAGGCCTGCTCTTTTACTGAGGTTAATGGAGGCCCCATCAGCCCCTAAAGCAGCCAGCTTCTCCTTCCAGTCTTCGACCCCTGCTTCTTCAAAGGTAGTGCTGATAGCCTCCTATAGCCCTAAAATAGGTTTATTAAAACAAAACATGAATGGTCCACCCTACGGCACTTGATTTAAGACATAAAAGTATGAAAATAATGACAGTTCATCTGCCCATAAATCTTTGCTGAAAAAGATAGAACCCTACTACTGAACAGAGCTAGATGTAATTGATAATGTTTGCAGTTCCCTTCTGTGAGAGCAGGCCTCTGTTAGAGCGCTTTGCTGTTATAGTTCTCTCATCAAGTAATATTTAATTACACAAAGGCGGTTTTGAAACTATTAAAAATTGTGTTTCTTAACACCTTAGCAGTAGAAATCCAAGTTACATTTTGACTTTTTCCTGGGAACGAATGTAATGTATGAGGGGCTATAGTTTCAGGTGGTTACTCTATTGGATACTGATCATCACCTGAGCAAACTGAAAGTGTACCAATAAATTAACATACTCTTGCAGTGACAATTACTATCAAATACAAGCAATAACTAATCTTACTTTCTGCATGCGTGTGCTCAACAGCTTTATGGTCAATAAGCCTGTTGACTGGGTGACCATCTTGGACAAATCTACAGAACACTGTCTTGTTCTCTGTACCTCCTGCATTGGTTGCTCTATCAGCCATGACACTTATGAAGTGTTTGCTGTTAATTTCAGTAGCAAGGTCTTCTTTGGCAAGTTTCCAAATAACAGACACCATTTCGGCACAGGTCTTGTCATTTGCATATGCGGAAGTTAGTACAAGACCATTCCTCTCCTGCAAAGATATGAGGGGGTTGAACTTGTTGAAAGGCAGGTCTTTTTTCACCACAAAGTAGGCAGTCGTCATTTTAATTGCAACTTCCTTTTGGTCTCTTTCATCCAGGTCCTTTGTTGCCTTAGAGAAACTTCAGGGTTGTAGCTAAGAAATTTGCCTGCTGGTTTTGCCTGCTGGAAATTGAGCCGGCTAAAGAAGGCGCGAAGCGCTTTCTGTTGTTGGTGGAGCCGACGTGGGGTAGGTATGGGAGGGGGTTGCCCCCTCCCATTGGGGGGTATTGGGGGTCTCCCCCAGGAAATTTTGAAAATTTTAATTCAATTTGGGGCACTCTGGTGAAATCTAGGGGCTCTTTTATGCAAAAAGAAACAACCATTAAAGAGAAAAAATTGTACATGCGTAGGCATTTTGTTATCTACCATCCCCTGATATTGGTATTATATATCATATTAGTTTATTTCTAAATATGAATGCAAATAAAAATATATTTGACACAGGATGTTGAATATGGGAATATAAGTTGAATGTGCTCTCCCCCAGGAAATTTTAAAAATTTTAATTTACTCGTGGATCAAACAATCTTGTCCCACATTTACGAGAGATCTGGGAGACCTGGTAACAAACTCGTTCCCAATCTTTCACAACGCCTTGAATGCGGGGGGCTACCAAGCTTCGTGTTGACAAGATGGTGGATGCAGAAAACGGAAAGAGGACACGGTAAACAAGTTTTCAAAACAAGACTTTATTTCAATTACTTTGTGGCATTGATACTCAAGGTAGTCAGGAGTTTATTCAACCTTTTCACTCAGAATATATGATTCTAAATCAAACAAGTGCGTAACCAAAGAACTGTTCAATGCCCTTTTAACTGAGTGTTTGCCAGCCAAAATTGAGCCGGCGATGACCTTTCCCAGCTGGCGAATTTCGCCAGCAGCCGGCGCTTAGCGACAACTCTGAAACTTTGGACAAGCATAATTTCACAAACAGGCTTCTGTTGAGGCAGCTTCTTTTGGTACTTGAATGCAGACACTGCAAATCACTGCGTCATCCTCTTTATGAATTGTCAGCCAAGGGAACTCATCCTTCCATTTTAAGAAGATCTTTTTCGTTAAGGTGGCTGAAACTGAAGTTGATTTTTTGACATCAGGTTTGTTGTCAAGACCAGCATTGGATGTCATTCGTTTTGAACCTTTGGGCTTGTCAGCTGGAACAGCCATGGCCTTCACTTTCACAAATCAAAAAGAGTACCTTGTTGCTTGCTTTTAGGGGTACTGCTAATAGATGGGCAAGGCTGTTTGTCACTACCTGGTTGGTCTGCCAGGGCAAGAGGCACAAAGTGGTTTGGAATGTACCAGCCTCCATCCGTATTGTCCAAATGACCATCCCTAGACCACAGAATGTTCAGGTGTGCTTTAGGAGTGGCGGAGGTATCCAATGGTCTAGGATTTATAACTCAGTTTACCAGACAATGTTATTTGAACTGGACACGGGTACATTGAGACTACCCGTCTAGATAGAACAGAACTCATAACCATGATGTGGACAAGGGAAGACCAAGCTCGGACCTCACACGCCACAAAAGCGTCTTCTTTTATGGTCTCCTCCCTATTCCCTGTGTCAGAAATTTTTTTGTCTCCTTGCCTTGTTAATGCAACAGTAAACATGCCATTTGGGAAAGAAATCTGTATCTTATGCAATTGTGTTGCTGAAAGCATCATGGTCTGCAGAAAATGACCGGTTGAAATACAGTTCTTCAGCCACCAATAATCGCAAGCGGTGCAATCAGTTTTCGTCACCAAATAACATAATTGAAATGGAATTAAAAAGGCAATCTCCATAACCTTTAGCTCTTAGTGCCACAAGACGATCATCGGCTCCCCTGACATCTTTTGGGATGAGCGAGGTCCCAAGTTCATCTCGAGGAAGATTACTGTACCTTGGTTTTGGCTGCTGACTGATTAAATGCGAGAATTCCTCATGTTTTCTTGAATATATATCTTTCGCTTGGTCAATTTCTTTGTTTAAAATGTGACCTTTGAAACAATGTAAGCCACTTTCATCCAACATAATTGAGTCACTAAAGAAGAGCACAGATGTATACTGTGTGGGCTGTAACGCAGGTCGCAAATGTGGGAAAAGTCTTCAGCATGCTGGTGGGACTGTCAACGGCAAATCAAAATGAAATGTGAGCCTGCAATATACCTGTGTAAAGAAACCGCTGAAAATGGTGTGCTGTTGAAGGAATATCATTGTGTGCATGCATCCCAGGTAAATTACGCTAAACCTTCAGATTGTAACAAAATTATGACGCGATGAATCTTTTCATTTATAAATTTATTTAAGCAAAAATTCAAGTGCTAGCCCTTTTATTTCGTATCAGTCAAGGCAAAACCTAGTCTGAAATTTGTGACTACTCTCGTTTTTCTAGTCGCAAATAAAAAATATTAAGTCGCAAATGCAACTGTATCGGTCGCAATTTGTACTGACAAGCTATCTACAAGGGAAAAAACCTAATACATGTGTGATAAAGTGAGTGAAGGCAAACTATGGATACAACCATTTGTAAATTTGTCAATTTTCAACACATAAAGTAATACTGGACTTAACGTAAAGGTCCCCTTTCTGGTGCTAGTATCGATTTTACACTCAGTTGACTTTACTTTTAAGCCATTTGAATTTGCGACCAACATTTTGGCTAAGGGTCTGCATTGATCATGGAATACCAAAATGTCTCAAATGTCTCTTATTTTTAGTTTCTAATGCCAAAAAAAAATTTGTCTGACAGACTGGCTTTTTGTCAGGTCAAAACTTGTCCTTGGCCTGAGAAATGACCTGCTTATAGACAAAAATTATTTGCAGGCTTGCAATAGGTTCCTCTTTCTTTGATAACTGCACCCAGCGACAAGTTCTCTTATTGTTTTCTTTGAATCAAGAAGCTTGGGTGAAATTTGCTTTGAAATGATATGATCAGAGCTCCAAAAGAAAATCTTTGCTGATTTCAGTGTTGGGCCAGTTAGTTGGATTATAATTGTCTACTTTAGGATTCCCAGGGAATATGTTGTGAGGGACAGGCTGGTTCTCTCCATTCTAGCAAAAAATATGAACACCACATAGAAAATCTTGGAGAACCCAAGCCAAGTTCTAGTCCTCTCTGGAACATTGTAACGATGACTTCTTGGAGGGCGAGAGGGACTTCATGCTCATATAACAAGGGGTTGTTTTGCTGTTGCATTATCTGAAGTTAACATTTTTGGAAGAACCTCATAGACTATAGCTTGAGACTCTAAACTACTTTGCTACTCAATTAGAATTTGTATTTTTTAGAACTCTCTGATGATGGAGAGACAAAAATACAAAAAATCACTGATTTGCAAAAAAAAAAACCTCCCACAAAAATATACAGCTTCCTGATAGCTTTTAATTGCGAGTGTACTGTTTGATTCAAGTACTTCATTGGTTTTCCCCAAGGTAAAATCAAGGAGTTGTACTTTACCTTTGACTTCTGCTTGAAGATTTTCCGTGACTTGGTTGATTATGGGACCCTTGTTACATGACTTCCTGGTCCTGTCGGAGGTGCCACTGTGTTGCAAATGCCAAAATTCACGTGCCCATTCTTTGCAAATTTCACAAGTTCATTTAAGAGCGCAAGGTTCATCTTCTCTCTCTTGCTGTCTGTATTAAAGTAACCCAACGCACAGCAATCCTTAAAGCTAAGGAAAACCTAGTTTGAACCTTAACTTGATAGACAAGATGAGTGACAAAATCATCATGTACATTTGTGTAACAATGAAATGTTACAAAAAATTTCATATCCTCTCAGAATTTGGTCTAAATGAACAAACTACAGAATGTTCTTGAAAACTCACATCTCAGTCATAAATGTCGGTACAAATATAGTGAGAAAAAGCAGTTATAGTAATTGCCCACAATGCCTTGGGGCATATAAATTTTCAAAAATTACCTGAATCAAGCTTACTCATTACACATAATATTGTGGTTTATTCCTATTGTAAATTTTGAATACACTTTAATCATTATAAAGCTAAAAGGTTCACAATGATGTCATGATGTCCTGATGCCCTCTAATTGGAGGTTAATAAATAATTCCTGTCTTTGGTTTCCTTTGACTTTAAGACAAGGTCTTGGCAAATGTGGCGAACAGTTCCAGAAAGGACAGCTGCTTGTTTCTCTACCTCCAGCTTGAAAGTGAAATTGATCAAGTTTTCTTGTGGAAAAAGTGTCCCAGTAGCACTCTTTGTCCACAAGAGAAAACTGAGCCTAAGTCATCCTTGAAGTCACTGTCAAGTGTGACCACACCATTACTGATAACTTTTAGGAGACAGTAGTTATAGTGAATGTCCTCATCTGCAGTGACTGCTACAACACTTCCTTCATCTGTTAGCTCTGCCAGATTAACAGAGCATTTAATGTCATCCACATCTTCCATTGATCTTGTTTGTGCAGCACTTGGCTCGCTTTGAAGTTGCACCTCTCTCCAAGGATCCACCCTCTATTCACTCTCATACTCATTGTACTACTCTTTCAGGAAACTGAAGCAGTAGCATGCTCTTTCTCTGACATGAAACTTCAACTGTCCACTGCAGGCCCTAACAGAATGCAGTTGTCCGGTGCCCTTTATGGTTCTGAAGCTTCCATCTGGGCAATTGCGGGGAACAGACTGAGCTCGAGATGTTGGGATTTGAAAGACCACCCTGCGTTTCAGATGAACCAAATTCTTTCAGGAGGACAATGAAGAGGACAAGGGCTCAGAGAAGTTTGCTATGAGGAAGGCACAGAGATCTTCAGCATTGCTGATTGTAGGATTTTTTCTCAAGACCTCAGATGAAGCTTTTTGCTTAACATCTGATCCTGCAGCATCCTGCTCCCCCTTTGCATGATTTTATACTGTCCTGCACACCCATCAGTGAACTCATGCATCTTGGTAATCTGTGTAGGTGATTGGTAGGGAAATTATTTCAGCAGATTTCAGAGGTAATCAAAGTGTTCTTTAGGTTCTTGTTGACCAGGGAAATCTTTTCCATCTGCACCAGTCCTTTCTAGTGGGCAGATAGTCATATTGTTTCCACTTTACATTTCATTCAGGTCAGGTTTCTTGAGGAGGTAATGGTTTATTTATTTACACCACATTCACTGCAATTCTCTCAGGAAGGCAACGTTGTGAAACTTGTTTTCACCTTCCACCAGACTCAGGGTTCCAGAGATGACTTCTCCAAGATAAATAGTGGCATCAACCCCATCTTTTTTGGCTATCTGTGACTGACTTTCATGTAGTCTTTGAATACCATCTGCCTTTGAACATGTCGGCACATACATGTTTGCTGATCTCTTTCTCTGGCACCTGTTACAAAAAAGGGCTTGAGGTGTTTAAACTTTCCTTTCTTGATTTTAACTTGAGGATGGTCAGCCTGAAACTTCTGAAAAACCCCTGTTAGTGTTAGTTCCAGGACATGCTTAGGATGCTCAACTGAAACTTTTGGCTCAACACGTTTTCTCATGACATCGTTTTTATTTCCTTTTGGCCTGCTAACCAAGTGTGTCCAAAAGTCAAAAACTAGTTTTTTAGTTTCCTCAGATAACGATGCCTCACAACGAGTTTGCTGTTTTTTGCCAATCAGCAGGACTCTTCTCCCTTCAAAATCTTCATCTTTTTCTCAATTGATTTTGAAATGCTGCATCTGTCAAGGGAAAAAAGTTTAGAATCCGTTTTTCTTAACTGGCTTTTCTTTACCATCTCCCCAAATGCCAAGGACTTAGCTGCTGTGTAGGCTGCTCTTCTGAAACTTGTCTTGTCAGTTTTAATTTTAACTTTCTGTGTAATATGCCCACAATTCATGCATAATGTGTTATTTTTCCACAGCCTATCCAATCATGAGTTTGCCTGTGGTCACAAAACTATACCAAGGTGCAAACTAGCAAAGTGTTAATATTAGTTAGTAAACAAGGAGCTCCATTCTTACACACAGAACTATATTTGAACTTCAAGCACACTACAAAGCTTTTGAAGGCCATAATTTGATTCTCTTTTCAACTCGCAATGCTATGGAAGAACTAGCCAGGATCCATGGAAGGTTGAAAAATCTGTGTAGTGGAAAATAAACTCCCCAAATAAGATCCACCGTGGGGGTGTCGTGAACTCCAATGTCTGATTTACAAAACATTAAATAAAATTACAGTTACCCGCCACTTGGTATCTAGTTGTAAATGTTTCTGGCCATATGAGAGACGTTGCTAGCTTCAGTGAAGGGGGCTGAAACACTCTGTGGTAAAAATGATGACTAGTTTCGTCATGAAAAGTTCCCAACCTTGTATGTCGACTTGCAGTGTTAGCATTCAAGTGTAATCTTGCTAGCAGGCAATGGACATGTGGATCTATGCACAGAGCATAGGAGTGTTGGTTGTTCATTGAAAGTGACTCTTCACACTTAAAACACTTGATTCAAAAGGTGGAGCAATAAATCTCACCTGTTATTTGCTCTCATAAGACATTTGTGACTTCTTTCCATGTCGGAAGGCAATACCAGAAAACTTTTCTTGTTTATTATTGCAGCCTCCAAAGAGCAAATGAATTGGGATACTTGTCTCGCTAAGTGTTGCACTGTAGGCAGCAGGGACATAATTTAAGGGCAACTTTTTATTCAGACAAACCCTTATTATGGACTACTTTAAGACTACAGTAATTTGTTGAATAATACTTGCAAAACTCAAGTTGAAAGAACATACAACAAAGGTTTTGTAGTCATATTCCATTCCTCCAGTAGAAATAAGAAATTGATAAAAATATCTTGTTTGGATGGTTGCCCCTAGGTAAATAAATTAATAAATAAATGAGTAAATAAATAAACAATGAACAACTAAATGAACTAATAAACTAATAAATAAATACATGCATATATCCATAAATAAATAAATAAATAAATAGATGGGTTGATAAGGCAATAAAAAAGGATTACAGGAGAAAAAACAAGATTTTGTGAGTCTTGAAATATTAAGTAGAGGCTTCCACTTTCCTTTATGGAATTAATGCTGGGTGTTCTCTGTACCATTGGTTGTTCAATACTATGTTATTTAATTTGATTACGAGGTGAAGTAATGATTGAAAATATTTTTTTGGAGCGACCAGCTGGTGAAGAACTTCCATCTTTTAGGAACAATCATTTTGCGAGGCCTTTGGCTGCTGTGGTTGGTGCTTCTTCTGGACAAACCCAAGTTAACCTTTTATCTGGTGGGTTGTTCAGTTCTTCCAAATTATTTACAAGGACCAGTATCAGGAGTGTAGTCAATAGCGATACATTTTTGATAGGACTTGTTGTGTTTGCCGGCCTTTCACGTAAAGTATGACAGGATGGCACCCGCTGTTGCCTGTCCTTAGCTTCTCACATGGCATCTTGAATGATCATGGGAAGTGCTGTCTCAGCTGTGCATTGCAGCAGCCCCACAGAGTTAATATTCCATTTATGATGCTTGCTCTGGAACCCTTATGTTGAGTCAAATCTTTGTGACTGGAAAACTGGGTCCTGAGATCTGCTAAAACTGTGACCATGAGGAAAGAAAGGCTCACTGGGATGTTGGAACCCTTCAGTTTGAGGGATAATAGAGAAGCGAGCCATTGTAATTGATTCTAGAAAGGTGTAGAACCGACAACTACTGGAGGTCTGAGCAAGGTCGGAAAACATTTTGGAAAAACCCAACAAGGTTCAGGTAATCTTATGATGATCAAAACATTTATTTTCTCAAAGTTTTGCTACATTTTGTATAAGAAATGATCAGTAGGACATTACATATGAACAATAGCACAACATCTTATTTTTGTTGTTGAACTCACTTAAATTTAAGTTATGTATGTATGCTGGAAAAATACAAAATGTTTTTTAAGTGAATCAAAACCTTTTGAAACTCCTTATTTAGAGCAAATAGCACAGTGCTTTTAATTATTGCTTTAGTTTGGTCCATTTCATTCAATTCCCAGCAATTTCTCTTCTACCCGTGATGCATTGCAGCACTGTCCATTTTCATATACTGATGAATTTATGCTTGTTTTTTCCTTAAATTTTCATTATAATCATCTTTTCCTAAATAAAACACATCTAAGTATACAGATAGATTCATTGGGTAGTAATCTTGTATAGTGTAACTAATAACACTTTGTAGGTCTTTTAGTTTGACATCTTTCAACAATCAAAATTTAACATTAATGCAACATTTTCTTCAGTTTATTTGACTTTCACTGCAGGTGCAACAAACAAGTTTCCAGTGAGAATAGATTGTCAGATTTTGTAACTATATGATTGGAGCCACAAGAGTTTGCAGCCCCTAGCTGCAAAGGCAGGATTTACTTTTTTCTGTAGTTTACAGAACTGTAGCAAAATGCCTCTACAACAAGGTAATTATATCCTCATGAACATCCATTGGAACCTGGTACGCCCTGTTACATCCTCTTCCTTTCTTTTTAAGTTCTGAGCAAACATGACAAAATTAACCACGAGAAGCAATTGCATCCTTCTTGACTTCAGGCTCGAAAGTCATATCAATGAAGTTGTTTTTTCAGGAAAAATTGCCCTTCACAACTGCATTTCCTGCTTGAAAAGGAGAGCCATAATCATCTGTTTCATCCCTGTTTAAAACAACACCACCATCAGTTGTCACCTAGAACAAGTAATAATCATTGGACTCATCTTCTACTGTAATGGCAATGATGCTGTCCTTGCTCACAAGTTCAGCAAGGTGAAGGTGGACTGGCTGTGCTTCTGATGTTTCATCATCCCATGAGTGTATGACTTCAGCGGATGCCTCCCTCTCTAACTCAACATCTCTAAAACCATCTACATGATCCTTATTCTTACAACCAAGATACTTTTTATAGAGGCATTCACCACAGTAACAAGAACGCTGCCTTACAAGGCCCTTTAGTTCCTGAGAAGTGACCACAGAGTGCAACTTCCTGATGGTAAGGTAAGGTAAGGTAAGGTAATTTATTTTACATCAAGAACACGGGAAGTGGTTGCCCAAGTCTCCCGAGCCAGGGGCTCATGATAAAAGTGTTTGACATACATGTTAAAAAAAGATTTAAAAACTATATATTAAAAAATACAAAATTAT
>Ga0099803_1062486_pt1 | contig 10316 bp, 11 predicted proteins | sample Orb8nscriptome_6_FD_81142 | JGI IMG/M metagenome (GOLD analysis project Ga0099803, IMG submission 81142) | Coral microbial communities from Puerto Morelos, Mexico - Orbicella 8 T C metatranscriptome (Eukaryote Community Metatranscriptome) | ecosystem: Host-associated > Invertebrates > Cnidaria >... | reverse complement strand
TAACAAAAAAGAGCATTGATGTATGCTTTCAGAAAATGCTGTCTTGTTTGTCAAATATTTCTTTCATCAAAATTAACATGCTCAGTTCCCCATTTACGTGCCACCCAGCAAAAAGTAGACAAACTTAAATTTGCAAACATGCTGAACACCACATGCCTGGTACCATGATACATGTATGTCCACAATGAAATTCTGACCTTGTTTCCGAGAAAAGTGCAAATTTTGTGTTTGTCTTCCTTGAAGAAGACAGAAACTAGTTCAGCCAATTTCATTTTGTTGACTAGCCAAAGTGGCTAGTGGAAATCAAAAACCTACTAGCCAAAACTAAATTTCTACTAGTCTGTGGCTAGTTGGCTACCGTTGGTGTTGAACCCTGGCTTCCCCCACCTGACATGTCTAATTTGGGTTTCTTAAAAACCATGCCCATCAGTGGTTCTGATGAGATACTTTTCCCTCTTGGCTTATGCCACTGGTGGGGAAGGGAGATACAAACCAAATCATCAGGAATAGATTTAGTTTTTGTCAAGTAGTAGTGAGAAACAAGATACATTAGGCCCACAACATGATTACAAAATCCTAGAGACCCAGCTACACAGGTGCAAGATGATGCAAGAACATCATAGGGTTGTTTAGTGGAAATTGCTAACCTACTTTTCTGTGGGAATTCATTTTTCTGAAGACTTCGATAGTGAAGGGCTCTGATGTAGAAGGTCTTGCTTCCTTTGTGGAGCTTGACTAAAACATTGTGGAGGTAACCTCGAATAAAAAAATTCACACCACCCTCGAACGGTTTCATCACCATGTAGTTAAGGGGGCTGTTGAATGTTTTTACCAGAGTTTACATGTATACTGTATGTATGGATGTACGGATGTACACTTAATTGGCCACTCCCCATTGGGGCTTTTCAGGACCAATGTAAACAAACAATGATAAATATTCAAATAAACATAACTAAGTTAAGAATCCTGACTGGCGGGAGGCAGACCAGTTGGCTATTTACAAGTGCAGCCGAGAAATTGAACTCGGGGCAACTGAGAACAACATCAGCTAGCGGTCAGTACAGGATTTGAACCCGGGACCTATGGATTTCCAATCCGGCACTCTAACCACTTGGCCACACTGCCTCCGCTGAGTTTCTAACATACTTCACAGTAGAATTGTACATGAATGGGGAAAGATTGTCCAACATTTTGTCCATTTGATGTGAAGTAGATATGAAATAATTCATATTTGAACTGCGGTTGTAGATGAAAGTAAAGAATGATCATCACAGTAAATTTTCGAATTTAAGCAACTGGGAAGAAGAAGCCTGAAAAAAATAATCAGGGCTTCGACGGGTTTCGAACCCGTGACCTCTGCAATACTGGTGCAATGCTCTACCAACTGAGCTATGGAGCCACACATTGGAAGCGAGGTCATGTTTTTTTTCAGGCTTCTTTCCAGTTGCTTAAGGCAATTCCTCTGAAACAAAAGTGACAATAGATTTTTGTTCAAACTTTGTTCACTGAATATTTGTCATATGACAACTTCAATTTTGAAATAAAAAAGGGGGTGCCCATGCTCATTAAGGAGCAGTGAGGCATTGAAAATGCCCCATTTTGGCATTATTTAATGCTTATTATAAAAACGCATCCCCAGTAATTGTAAAATCTTTGTGAGCCCAGACTCATAAGAACATGCATTAAACTACAGTCAATACAGTGTGTCGGACACAACTAAACATTTTAGGTTTGATTCAGACAGAAAGCTAAACCCTTGATTAAAAATTTGAACCAAATTTCTTGACGTGGTTACTGACTGCAAAATAGAAAAGGCCACAGTGTATCTGCTATTTTTCTTATTTATTCAATTTTCAGCAATAGAAATTAGATCAGTATTTTCTCACACAAAACTTATGATTAGTTGATTACAATAACTGGAAAAAAAATTGGGGTGCCCGTGCTTGTTGGTGAGCTAGAGCCATTTTTCAACTGACAGAGCTCAATATCAAGGCAAATCCATCATGTTTTCAATGTGCGCGTGCATGAGTGTGCGCTGATGACGCCATAAATTATACGCAGTAAGGATGCGCAATGCAAATGTGAGGAATGACCTTAAATTGGAAATTTACTGTGATGATCATTCTTCACTTTCATTTTGTCCATTTGTTTCTCTGGGGGACAGAATCGGAATTTTTCTTCATTCTCCCTAACAATTTCTAAATCACTCTTTTTTGTCTGACGAGAAGAGGCTGCTTTCCCTTGATTCTCATTTTCATTTTGCCGAATGTCTGTCGCCACTGCGGGTGAATTTTCTTTCACTCTACAAAAGGAAATGAATATAGGATGCTTATCTTAAATTTGTCATCAGATACACGGAAATAATAAAACAAATGAAGGTTTAAACGGGTTCAAAATTTATTCAACGTAAGCTCAAATAAAATCTTAAAACAGTCTTTGCTTACTTTGTGACTAGATGTGCTTTCATTGTTAGTCCTTTGAGGCTCACATTCTTGCTGCGGAGAAGTTCTTTAAGTTTGTTCACATGCATCTTCTACACAGGCCTCTCCATGCTTTATGTTGAAAACAAGCTAAAACAGAAAACATACAGTAAAAGTTGATGTGGCATTTCAATAAAACGTCACCATTCTGTTGGGTTATGTATGCTCAAATCTGCAGAACAATGAAAATGCAAACGTTCCTTTAATGAAAAGACTGACCTTAACAACACCTCTAAGATGTATTTTGGAATATTTTGACAAAATTTATCCTTGAACATGCTTTCCTTTCGATTTCAGCATCCAATTTCTCAGTGCAAAGGCTGCAAAATTCCTTGGAAAACAGAGCTGGCCAACCCTTAGCAATGGTTACTACCAAAAAGCCTTGCTTTGGTGTTATCGCCGCCATATTTGCAATCAGTGTATTACTTTCAGTTTTTGGGAAATTTGTTTAAGTTAAAATTGAGACCTCTTCTTATTTTCTATTGTGGCAAGAAAATCTCTCAACAAAAACTTACCAGTGCTTTTTTCTCTTTTTATCTTTGAAGGTGCCCTGCTAATTTTCCATTAAAACACAACTTATTGTTTCATAAACAGACCAAATGAAATATGGCTTCCTTGTGGTGATAGTTTATCTGATAATGGTCAGTCAAAGAGGAGAGCAAGATTTGCCTGATGGAAGCTGAAGATGTCGATGATGTAACTGCTACTCCTGGGCTAGTTCAACTCCGGGGAATGAGGAGGACATTCTATTTAAAGATAACCAAATGACAATAATGTGGATGAAGGAATGGTTTCAGACTAAGAGTCTGAAGATGACCTGTCTGAGGAAATGGTGTTGGAAAAACTACGGCAAGAACTGTGAAAAGAGCCTTTGTAACACTTGTAAACAGCCTTTCTGTGTTAAAATAACAATGAAGTAGTTATTTAATTAAATAGTAAAATTCTACGTGGAAAAAAGAAAAATGGTTGCAGAGATAGAGGGGTGGGTGGTATCTTTCTGGGCAAGTAACATTTCAGTGGATGATTGCATTTTGAGATTCATTTGCCCAAGTGGCAAGTGCTGTCAAAAATTGGTTTACACTGCTAGTGTCGGCAGGTTTGGAGTAAGACTGTCTGCTATTTGCAGTTTGAAGATTAGAGACTTCCTTTTGTTCCTCATGAATGACCATATCTTCTATGGCTTGTTCCTTTGGTTCGAATATGGTCTCTATTTGCTGCACTCTGCTTGCTTCCTTTGCAGCTTTTTTTTATGTCCCCAGCGACTTGTTTAGAGGTTCTTATCATCATACACTGAAAGTAGAAGTCATTTGCAAAGCATTTTGCCTAAGCAACAAAATGATCTGCCTCTACTTCTTCAGGCATCTCCTGTAGCTGCAACTTTCTTTTTTTCATTAGCACATCTCTCTTTGTAATGTGGTTCATCTTGGACAAGGGCTTTAATGGTGGCATCAAGAAATTTAAGCTTGGCATCCCAGAGATATGTATCAAAACAATCTTGTAGGGGCTGGTCATTAATGAAATGGACTATCAAGCCAGTGGGCACCTTTCCTGCACTTTTGGAGTTGTTAAGTCTTTTCACCTACTCCTGCAGAGCATAGAGCTTGTTTATGGCTTTGACAAACTTGTGAACAAGTGTTTTCAGTGTTCGCTGGAAGTGGTAGTTTTTCCGAAATTCTTCCTCTGGTTGTGTGCTTATGTTACGACTGTCTGCGAGAACTTCTCGGGCACTGCTTTATCTTTTTGGGGATTCCATTCGCCTTTTTAGTTTATGTTGAGGGTCTTGTGGACTTGGCTCCATAGTAATTTACAGCATTGCTGAACCTACTGGCCTTTTCCAGTGAGTACTTAGACAATTTATAATGAGGAGACTTGTGATCAGCATACAGCTACATTATTAATCTTCCGTAACTTAATTTATTAAGAAGCCAACAGTTTCATTTGGTAATGTCTTTTAAGTAAGCAGGGACAGTGGCTTCGTAGGCTGTTAGAATTTCTTCTTTTTTTACAGTTGGAAACCAAGAAAGGTTAACAAACTAGGATTTGCTTAATATTTGTCACTCCCACATGGTGATTTGCATTTTGTGTTAACAAAGTGTGGAGATTTCCTCATTTTGTTTGCGCAATTTATTCAGTTTTGTGGGGTGCTGGGGTGAATTTCTTTAAAGGATATTGGTAAAAGACTGGTAAAGGTATGGCCAATAAAATAACTGCAAAGCCATCAGCAAAAATAATATTCAAATTACGCTTTAGCATGAATTATTATTAATCATAAACACCAGAAGTCTTGGATGTTTTCTGGCTTTCAAATGCAGTTTAAATGATATTCACTCATAAACAAATTGTCTCTAGCATTTCTTTCATTCGGCCATCCTTCGTTAAGAGGGGATTTTCTAATCAATACTCAGATGTAGTGATATACATATTGTGATACTGTACATCTTGTCATTTCTTTAAAGGTTAATGTGTATTTTATGGGAGCTCTGCTTTTAGGCATGGCTAAAATCTATATTTTTTAAAATACCCTCTCAATGGGCTCAATATATTCTAAAAATGAGGATATCTTTAACTTAGTCTGTTTAAGTTCTCCTAGCTGCTCTTTATGTCTCTGGAGAGAGGCTCTCAAGTTATTACCAGTGTCCTTTGCCTCAAACATCGAGAATTTGGTTTCTTCAGGTTTGCAAGCTCAAATGCAAACTTCATGGTGCACTTGCCATGATCTCCCAGTTTGTCATAGAGTTGTTCTTCAGGGATCATGCCACCATTTGCAGCCAACAATCTGCCTCTGATGTAAGAAGTTAAGATCTTACAATGAAATTAGCATGTATTAATAGCATGGAAATAAAGGGGGTAAACAAAAAGGAAAAAGTAATTTTCATATATAAGATGATATCAGTGTTATATGTACTTGCTTTGCATTTTCATCCACAAAGGTTTCAATTTCTGCCAAGTTATTCCATGTAGGCGGAACTTACCTTTTCGGAGATCTGCGGCTATTTTGCTTGGGTCAGCTATTACAACTGCCCTAATGTCCTCTCGTATTAATGTTGTAATGGTGTGAGGGCTTGGCTCGCCGTGGTTGTGCCCACTGCCATCAAAAGGGCCACTTTCTTGAAGTCCAATTTCTTTTACCATCAAACTCCTGTACAGTTGTATGTGTAAGTGGATCCTAAAGATAGCTGAGTCTTCTTTAAATGAATCATTGGTAGATGCCTATGTTAGGTGCTCCCAATCACTGCAATACAAAGCTGTTAGTTAAGAAGTAAACCGAGGTGATGCATATGCCTCCTCATTTTTGCATCTTGTCTGATGTTTCATGAGTGAGCAGCAGTTTCTTTATGATGGGTAGATAGTGTTTTCCATGACCATTTTTCATCTCAATTTGGTGTTTTGATCAATGCCAGGGTCAGCATTACTACCACAGTTAACATCTTATGTCCGTCTTTTTCATTTAAGTTGCATTCGACAGCCATTGAAGCAATCTATGGTCATCACAAAATAACAATAATAAGTGATATTTTTATTTCCAAGAACTAGACAGGGCAAGGATTTCCTCATCCCAATCATTTTATAAGTATATAAATGGTATTTTTATTTGTATTGTTCAGTACTGAATAAGGCTCTTTGTACACTTTTTCAATTATTACTATCCTGTTTTTATGGAAAATTTGCACAAGTGTAAATACTGAGCAACTAGGAGGTTACTGTACTCCTACACAATGGGATTTAGCTAAGAGAAATGTGTGGGAATGAAACAGTTAACAAGGAGTATAAGGAAACCAAACAAATGTGAGAAAATAGCCCAAATAATAAGAATTATCGCTAAACAAAAATGAACTTAAGTGACTTGAATTATTAATTGCTTGTCCTAGGCTTGTGATAGAGGTTGACATGTTGTCCCCTGCTAAGCCTTTCAGAATGAGACAGGGTTGGCCAGCGGTTTTGGCCAGCGGTTTTTTATTGGGTGGAACTCTGTTAATCCTTGGAGTACACCATCTTAATGGCAATCTTGGCACTAACCTTGGCTTGGGTCTTTGGCAAACTTTGCAGTTCAGGATGGTTGACTATTCTGATGGGTTCTTGACCATGGCAAGTTCAATTTTCCACACATTGTCATGGCGGTTGACCACTTTTGTGAGCTTGAGAGTTCCACTTGCGGTTAATCTTTGCTCTCAATTTTCTGTGTTCTCACCACATCTGCCGACATTTGACTGTTTCCTCCAAGAAAGGGCGGGATGTTAAGGCTAATGCCTGTGGGCAAAATGTCATACAGGTTAAAATATAAAGTGCAAAATTCCTTAAGCTGACCAAGGTCAATGGCACAAATTTCAATTTTGTTGAATAAAGCACCAGCATTTCTAAGAAACTGGGCAAGTTTGCCAAAGACTAATCTTTTTAGTTTCTGGGCTAGGAACTCCTCTAAAATTTGGAGGATATCAATGAGCCTGTAAGAGTAGTTTGCAAAGGCAATGGTCCTTAAGCACAGAAGCAAAAACTTTGTGTTAGTCATTCACAATATCAACTATGGTGAATTGCTCCCATGCCCCATCATCATGAGAAACAAAAACCCTTGGTTTTTCAGTGACAGTTCCCTGATCAGTACTCTGTCCTACGGCTGAGGCACTCAGGATATCTATAACCTTTGTAAATGTACTTCTCTGCACTGCCTCTCCCAGTAGACAGGCTCGGGCTGCTCTCAGTCTGCAAAAATACCAATCTGGGCTGGACCTAACTGCCATATTCCACTTTCTGTCATGAACTTTAGTTTTCTGGCATGGCGATTTTTCTCAGACAAATTAGATGGCAGCAAATGCATGAAATTGTTAACCTTGTAACCATGAGATTTCCTAATTTCTAGTGTATATGGCTTAAATAAATCTTCTTCCCTCAACCCAGGGGTAGCACCCATGGTAAACTTGTTTCATTTGCTAACAGTAGCAGAAGGAGAAGGATAAGTAGCAGCTTGATTTAATTCATTATTAGCCCAGCTCTTCCAGCTCATATCAGCACTTGGCTGGAACTCTTAAGTCCAGTGTGTTATTCCCAAATACTTTCAAGCACCTCATGTTTCTCCCTCAAACTGACACAGTGTAAAATATATTGAAAGTCCCTCCTTCTTACCCTATCCCCAAAGTTCCAGTATGTCAGATTTCCTATTGACATAGTTATTTGGCTGGATTCAGGAGCCCCATCATCAGGGAATTGAAATATGAGATGACTTGTTTCCATTAAACCAAGTGAGTTTACGTGACAAATGAGGAAGTCTCAAGTGAAATCAGTTGCCATAAATAACAACCCAGTTATTGTTCTAGAAACACCCGGTGCACTGGGGATTTGATTGACATGGCCAATGTCAAGACAAAATATTTGCACCCACTTATCAGAAATAGTTACACATTGAACCCTCAAGTCCAAACCCAAACATTTCATATTGTGAGGCACCCAGAGTTCAGAATTGGGATCACAAACTGAGGATTGAGTTTTACAGACAAGGGCATACTTTCATCTGGACAAAAGGTTTTGATACTTTATAAGCACAGCTTGCTTCAAAGCCTCTTCTGAATTTTGATACTGCCTTATTGTCTTGTCAAATGAGCTTTGGATTTATTTTCCCAGTTTGAGCCCTGAAATCAGCTTATCCATGGTTTGATTGTCAGCAGCAGATGACACAATCCCAAGCCCCATATAGTGATCCTTTTCCTCCATGTATAAAATTCTAAGATATTGTTTTGGTTTCGTGTCTTCTTCTTTATCTAGTACCATAATTGACATTTGTAACCATCTCATAAGTAGTACTAGTATTTTGTCTCCTACTGACAGAAAACCCTTTCTGCGCAAGTAAAGATTGAGATTTGTTATACTGCTCATTTAATTCACTGACTTTCTCCTCTTGCTGTTGAACTTGGACTGTCTTTGAAGTTTCCCTTCAGCTGCATCCTTGTATTTTCCTGTTTTCTTCACTTAATTGTCCCTTCCTATTCAAAGCTATATGTGAGGTTGAACGTTCTAAAACTCATGAAAAACTCTCTTTGAATCACAGCGTCCAGGATGAGAATTGGGCTTGCTGCACATTTTGCTTTTTCCACACAACTGTCTTTGACTACAACAAGAGAGAAATTAGTTTTTATTCATGAGTCTTTCTGAAATCAAAGATGGCCTCCAAGTAAAAGACTATTTTCTTCCCCTCTCTTTCCCTTCATCACCAGAGAGATTGTAGTCCAGATGAGACAAATAATTTATATTAACAAATCCTTATACAAAATGAAAATGATTGATTCACCTCTCTGCGCTTTTTGCAAAATTTCAGATGAATCTCTCGTGCACCTTTTTTGCAGGTGTGATTTTATTGTAGCATTCTGGACGGCTGTTGTTCTTTGGCTTAAATCCTTGCACATTGCTATCGATTCTCTAAATGACTGTGATTTAATTTTTGGATTGATGCAAAAAAGGTCTCATTGGTTGCTTCCAGTAAAAAACCTTACTTCTGTGTCGGTATGAGGGATTTCACATGTGTCGAGTTGAGTGCAAGAGTTTGATCTTAACACGATGACACATTGACTATAACTGAACGTTTTTCTGAATTTGTTAAAAGAAATACTGCCTAATACAAAGTATAATAGATTTCTTTGTTTCATTTACTGCAGGTGGGCAAACACATCAGCCAAAATAACTACTAAAAGGGGTGTCCTATGATTAATACAAAGAAACTTTTTAAGTCTTGAAAGGAAATTAAAAACAATAAAATATTTGCCAGTAACAGAAGTTAAAGAGCAGTGTAAAACATGTCTTTCAAATAGTGCCTTTCAGTGAAAACTGTATCGTGATCACATAGTTTGGCATTAAAGAGACTAACATCAGTTGAAAGAATGTTGCGAATAATCTTGTATTGAAACATTGTCATTTTTAAGTCATTCTCTATTTTAAATAACAGTTCATAAACTGATCAAGATCAATATTACTATGACAAAATAAATAATGAAACAATGGGGCAATGATTTTTATGGACTCGAAGAAGTGGGCATCAATTGATTTGAAGCCTTCCACAAACATCCAGAGATGCCTTGCACTTGTTGATGATCACTGTTAGAGTTGGAAAGTGGCCTACCATATCAGATCCCCCATTTCGGACCCCAACATACAATATGAAACTGCAACCTACCATATCAGACCCCAACGTACAATATCAGGCCCCGGTCATATCAGTCGGGTTTGACTGTTTTCTGTGTCAGGTTTAACTGTTCTATGTGTTAACTGTTGTGCCAAGTAATACAGTAATTCTTCGGTAGTGTATTGAAACTATTGTGAAAAAGAGCTATAACAAATAACAAACTGCAAGTTCACTGGAAGAGAAGGTCGCCATTGTTACAACTTCTTTTCTAGCCTATAGACTTCACAGCATCGCGTTTCTCCTTACTGTATTCTGGCACTATTTTTGAGGAAATAGATAAATGAAAATAATTCAATATCGTTTTAAAAGAAGCATCGCTCTGAAATAAGATAGTTATATGTATCACTTTGTTCCAAGTCACACAACCAGCGCCTTGAAATTTTTGTTGACCTTAAAATCCCTTTGTTTATTAGCGGACTTTGAGGACAGATTGGTATCATGTCCATCTCAGAAGTTTTTATGTGATTACTTCATATAGTCTTGCAATGCTCACACTCCCCATATTACTTGTTTAATGTACCAAAGCAGTGGTATCCAATTAGGTAGACCGACAAGAAGTGTATAACATGTTGATAAAAATAAAGCCTAAGATGATTTCATAGCATTTCTTTATTGGTATATTTGGATATTTTGATGCCCGAAATTTTTATAATTATATTCATCGACAGCAC
>Ga0099803_1320986_pt1 | contig 10338 bp, 16 predicted proteins | sample Orb8nscriptome_6_FD_81142 | JGI IMG/M metagenome (GOLD analysis project Ga0099803, IMG submission 81142) | Coral microbial communities from Puerto Morelos, Mexico - Orbicella 8 T C metatranscriptome (Eukaryote Community Metatranscriptome) | ecosystem: Host-associated > Invertebrates > Cnidaria >... | reverse complement strand
GGAGCGGGCTGCCTTGGGTCCGGAGCCACCGTTGTACATGTGTGTGGGACGGGTGTGATTGCTGATCTGGCAAGCCGTAGATCGGGCAGGTCTTGGCCTTGTGGGTTGCTTCGCTTTGTGCGAGTCTGATTTTTGATCCAGAATTTTTTCCAGTTGAACAAGCCGCCGCCTGCCTTGGTATAAAGCAACCATGGCAGCGTCAAGGTTTTCTTCTAATGTGATAGAGATGTTTTACGGTCCTATCTCGCGCGAAGAGAATGCAAGACTAAAGCCCCCTATAAGGCCCAGCAGGGATTTTGATTTTCAGTTGGTAAGAAACGACTTCGATGAATAGCTTTGTGTGTGGAAAATGGAAGTTCCAGAAGCCTATAAATTCAAAGCCGACCTTCTGAAATTCGCACAAAAAACGAAATCAAAATTTGCCAAAGTGATAGAAAATGAAATTAAAACCCTGAAAAGCATCAAAACGTAGTTTGCGCTTGACATTAAGTTTTTGATGACTAGAGATGGCAAAAAACAAGAAATGGAACATTTTAATCAGAGAGACCCCGTGGTTTTCAACAGAAAAACGCAGCAACGGTAAGCAAAGTGTTACGCCAATCAATCAATGAATTCAAAGGAGAAATAGAAGCATGGTCTCAAAGAGGCCCAGGCTGGGCGATAAGAACCATCTTGAAAGCCTACATCAATGTTGCCCAATACCAGCCTTTTTGTGGAGGCAGTTACATGCCACTGCCCAAAAAACTACAAAACAAAAAAGTGATCATCAACATCCAAAAAAAGAGACAACCAGTGCTTGAGATGGGCGCTGTGTGCAGCACTATTTCCACTGAAAGATGGCATGAATGTATCAAGCCATCGAGATATCCCACAGAAGATGGGCTGAATTTTACAGGGATAGACTTCCCAATGCCCGTATCAGAGATAAGTAGGCTAGAAAAGCAAAACCCGTTCTTGGCCATAAACGTGTTTGGCTGGGAAACAGAATGCGTGACCGTGCATAGGCTCAGCGAAAAAGAGGGAAGCATCCTGAGAATCAACTTGATGCTTATACAGGACAACGAAAAGCCACACTATACCTTTGTGAGAAGGCTGAGTGTGCTGCTGCACAACCAAAGCAAGCACGGTGGCGTGAAACATTTCTGCGAACGCTGCTTGCACAGATACTCAAGAAAAGAGCTGCTGGAAAGACAAACCCAAATGCATGGGGCAGCTGAAGAGACCCACAAGGACATAATTGTGAAAAGCGACAGCCAGATGCACAGCCCGTACGTGTACCGCGGGAAAGACGTGGTGTACACGTTTTTGACGAGCCTTCAGTACCACGAAAAGGTAATGAGGGCCGAGCTGGCCAATAAAAAGCTGCTCATGATTACATCCGAAAACTGGCGTAAACACAAAAGTGCGACCAAATGCCACATCTGCAACGTAAGCCTGGTGAAGGCAGAGTTCCAAGACTCGATTGACGTGTAGAACCCCAACACCGGCGAATACCACGGCCAAAGCCACAAAAGGTGTTATTGCCAGGTCATGAAGGGGTTCGTGGGGCCTCTGAGAGAGAGACAGCCCAAAGGCCCCAAAAACGAAGACTGCATATTTTGCCGCTGTTGGTGAACAACTGCAAAGACGTGGTGAAAGACCACTGCCACATAACCAGAAAATATCGCGGGGCTGGGCACAATGCCTGCAACCTGAAGCTCTGCCTAAAACCCAAAACTACACCGATACCGGTGGTCTTCCACAACCTGAAGGGCTACGATGGACACCTGCTGATGCAAGCCATGGCGCGGGTGCAGGGAGAAATAAGCGGTATTCCGAACAACAGAGAAATACATCTCCTTTTCGCTTGGAAACCTGAGGTTTGAAGACAGCCTAAATTTCATGATGAGCAGCCTAGATGCGCTGGTAAAGGGTAGCGCACCAGAAGACATGAAAATAACGGAAAAAACTTGCGTAGACAGCGTAAAGAGGAAGCTGCTGCTCAAGAAAGGAATTTATCCTTACGAATACATGGACAGCTTTGAAAGGTTTGCCGAGACAAAGCTCCCGGCCAAAGAAGAGTTCTTCTCGAAGTTTGCCGGGAAAGAGATATCCGACAAAGAGTGCACCCACGCGAAGAAGGTCTGGGCCGAGTTTGGATGCAAAACCCTGAGTTTGGATGCAAAGCAGTGGCTATATGGCCAAAAATGTATTTGATCATGGAAGAAAAAAAATGTCAAGAAAGCCAAGGGAGTAAAAAAGAGCGTGCTAGAAAAAGAGATCCAGCATGAGCAATACAAAGAGGCACTGTTCGAGAAAAAGCAGTTCTGGCACAGGATGAACATCTTGCGAAGCGAGGGCCACAAGATCTATGGCATGCGCGTGAACAAGGTCTTGCTGTTGGCATTTGACACGAAGCAGTGGATAGCAGAAGATGGCGTGCACACACTGGCATACAGACACAAAGACATCATCAGGCACAAACTTGTTCGGGAGGAAGCTGCGTATTTGGAGGCACAACCAACAGCTCTCCACAAACAAAGCCGTGCTTAGGCCCGTCAGAGAAATAATGGACAACAAGCTCTTTCGGTTTAGTTACAGCTCTTTCAAGATGGTATACTTTCAAAGACCAGATTGGGTGTGTGGCTCTATTTGTGCCCCCTTCAAGTTCCCCAGGCTGGTACAAATATCATACATCAATGAGTGGGGGAGCTTTCTTTCTTTCAAGCCAACAGGTCTCGAATACTTTGTAGAGGGTTTGGAGGTGACAGATTTCTCTTTGATTGTGACAGCTGGTTTTTTCCCAAGAAGACTAGTGACTTCACTGTTAGGAGTGGCAACAATGTCGGGGAGCCTTCTGACCCAGGCAGTCGACCGCTGGCCAGAAGGCCGCAGCATTTCTACAGCATACTGATGCCCAAACAAGCGCTTGGCGAGCATGCAGTTGAAACGTTCCACGATAGCCTGGTCTCTGTGAATTTCAGGGCGCCCGAATACTGCTGCGCACATTCACCTGCACACCCAAGATGCAGTAAACGAATGCTTCGATTGACTGGTTTATGCGTACCAGACCTGCCTGCATCAGCCCTAGAGCTGTGTTTGGTGCAAACCAGTTGTACTGGGGCACATCCTCCGGCTCAGTGTAATAAATCAGGTTTCCTTTGATGGCTTTCCCACCTTCATCACTGAATTTATGGGTTTTTTGTTTTCATTGGTCGGCCTCACACAAAAGTATATGCTTCCCAGCCCGTGGTTGCCGCCCTGTGTGAAGCAGAAATCGCTTGAGGGGTTTATGCCGAACTCGTCGCAGATTCTTTTGTATTAAGCCTCGTCATAATGGTTGGCTGGCTTGCTTTGTTTTGCTGCAGAGAGGCCGTTGTGTGGATTGAGTTAGATGGGTGGCTGTTGAGCAGGTTGATTTTTGATGGGCCGCCTGCCATGAGCTTTAGGGCAGCCTTTTTTGTCTCTGGGTTTACCTCGATGTTTACCACCAGTATCGTTCCGGCAATGGCCTGTTTCAGCTTGCTGTTGAAACCGATCATGCTTTCACTGTTGATAATCATTCTTGCGGGCATCAGCCACGGCCCAGGGCAGACCGCCAGATTGAGCCTTACTTTCGCTTCTCCATTGCCAGCTGGTACCTTTGCACGTTCTGGGCCAGGTCAGGCTGTCTGATTGCGTCTTCCTTCAGCAGCAGAAACTCGCTCTGGGCTTCTTTCGCCCTGCAACCTTGGCCAAGAATACTGCTGCGCACATTCACCTGCACGCCCAAGATGCAGTAAACGAACGCTTCGATTGACTGGTTTATGCATGCCAGACCTGCCTGTGTCAGCCCTAGAGCTGTGTTTGGTGCAAACCAGTCGTACTGGGGCACATCCTCCGGCTCAATGTAATAAATCAGGTTTCCTTTGATGGCTTTCCCACCTTCATTACTGAATTTATGGGTTTTTTGTTTTCATTGGCCGGCCTGACACAAAAGTATATGCTTCCCAGCCCATGGTTGGCCCCCTGTGTGAAGCAGAAATTGCTCAAGGGGTTTATGCCAAACTCGTCGCAGATTCTTGTGTATGAAGCCTCGTCATAATGGTTGTCTGATTTGTTGAATGTTGGATCCCCTGGCAAAGCGCTGATGCTCTGAATTCCACCAAGCTGGTACAAAATGCGCCAGACCATGAAATACACGTGGAATTTATAAAATGCTCTTATTTGGGGCAGCAGTGCCAGGTTTGAGCCATCAAAGACTTCTCGAGAAATCCCGCAGTCTTGTGTCGCACAAAACACAGCAAAGTTGAGCTATTGGGGCCAATAGTTCATGTCAGGTCCACCTAGCCACTTCTTGGATTTGGCTGCTGTGCTGTGCCTGAGGTTGGTTTGTTGAAAGATTTCTCTGAATTTTGTCACGAAGAAGGCATCTGGGGTCATGTAGATATTCATGGTTTGGTTGAAGATTTTTTTCAGGCTTGGCGCCACTTTTGTGAAATCTACGGCTGGGATTGGCAGCGCTTTCTTAGTTTTCATTGGTGACAATTGATATGGAAATCCTGCCATGCCCGCCACACCAAGAGCAGTGTTCATTTGTTGACTCCAGTACCACCTGTCTGAACCAAACACTCTTTCCTGCCTTAAAGAACATTTCTGCTGACACATTCCGCTTTTCATCAATATTGATTTGTGCCACCAATTGGTTTTAATCAGCATTCGGGAACTGTTTTGTGAATGCGACCCGCGCGTTTGTCTGGGCCATGGCTTCTTTGCCTCTCATATCAGGCCTTTGCACCCGTTTTTGATAATCCTGAAAATCCTTGAATGCGGCACTAGCCAGTTTGAATATGTTATATTTGTACAATATAATGGTGGTGCTTACGATTGTTGCAAAAAATAATGGAGACACTGTGTACTTTTGCAGTTTCTACAATAGCTGGCACAATCTTGAAAGAGTGGGGCAAATATATTTCAGAGTCTAGTGCTGTGCTTGCCTCTTTTCCTCAGGCGCATTATACTGTTGAGAGCCTTGCAAAAGAGCTAACAGAAAGTTTCAAAAATTATAAAAACAAGGCAAAAATTGCAGTAGAAACGAATAAACCTCACTCTGTTCTAAAAACAACAAGAAGGGATCAAGAGGTAACAAAAAAACAATAAATTTCAGTTAGTAATGCTTTAGCAAGGTTGCTTGGCACCGGGTTGACATTAAGCGATATTTCTTAAGTCAAAAAACGAAACAGCCCAAGCACCTATTTCATTCATTGCGATCTGCTTGACAAAACTAAAAACATTTTAAACGGGAAGAGATCAGATGTTTTGGCTAGATTTGATATAAAAGGCTTGCCCTATGCCAAAGTAAGCTACCATTCTTTCCCGCAACAGGTGTTGTGTGACTGCTCCACAGACGCTCATGTAAATAGCATAACTGTCAGCGTCCAAGATGAACATGGTGAGCTCTTTGATTTCAAAGGCTTGCCTCTGGAATTTGAATTAGAAATTAATTAACGCTTTGTATACCATGTCATCTGCAAATGTTCTGCAATCCGCTCCTCCTGAGGAGCCTCTCTATCCCATACTGACGGCCCCCACTGAAAATTTCCGTTTGCAAATGATCGATGAGATGGCCAAATTTTTGGGCCAAGAGGTCGGCCACTTTCGCCTCGTGAACAAATACAAACAGGCAAAAAATTCGTTAATTGGAGTGCTGCGGGCTCAAGTGTTCTCTGAGCAGCGTTTTCAAGCATGAGCCTTGGTTCAGCTCTGTCTGTGGTTGGCCTGCCGGCCACAGTTCTATTAGGCAGCGTTGGCAGCTGTTTCGCTCTCGTTTCTTCAGGGCTTATAATCGCCAGCAGAAAACTTGAGGCGAAAATTAAAAAGCATCAAGAGATTACCACCCTCGCTGTTGCCAATCATGACACAATCAGCAGGCTGTTATCCAAAGCTTTGAATAACAATGCGTGGCTGCCCACGAGTTTGATATCATTCTTTCCGAGTTCCAGCAGAACAACTTCCTGAAGGAACAAGTCTGAGTCAAGCTGCTTCGCCAACTATCGAGCACAAAGATTGTTGATGTTGACAAACTGGAGAAAGATATCTGCGGCAAAGTTGAAGCCGAATTGATAAAAAAATAACTGACCCCGCTGCTTGGAATTGACATTTGAAAACACATGGTTTCATTTACATATTATAAAAACGTGATTGTCAGTTTCCACTTGATTGCGTTTCTCGTGAATGATTATTTCACGCCTGAGTGGCAGAGAAACATGCGTGATATCACACGAGAGGTTGCTGACGCCCTTACGTTTGTTTAAGGCTTCCGGTTGCGCATTCAATCAATCAATCAATCAATCCTTTATTTGTTAGAGCAGGTTTATAATTACAAGATTGAATGAACAATATTGAATTGGCAGCCAAAAGGCTGATGTGGACCTGCTTATAATAGTAAAATAACTAAGATAAAAACAAAACAATAATTAGAATTAAAATACCTTATTAACTTAATAATAAATAAAATCATCTGTCTTGTTTTAAATCAAAATGGCTTCTTTATTAAAAGAAAATTGGAGGATGTCTTTAGAACATTTTCTTAAAATTGGTTTAAAGCCTTCTTTACTAATATTAGAAAATTTGACTATTCTATTCAGAAAATTCCAAATAGTTGGTCCCCTGTATTTTAAGGAACGTCTTCCTAATTCTGTTTTCACCCTAATAATATTAAATTGGTTACTGAGTCTTGTAGATCTTGTTGATTTAGAAAATCAATCCAAAATTTGTCTAGGAGCAGACCCTGTGAAGACTTGATGCATCTTAAGTAATATGCGTCTCTTATATAAATAGTTAATAGGAAGCCACCTACATTGATATAGGCATAAACTACCTTCTAATGAAGAAGGAAGATGATTAATAATTCGGCATGCTCAAGCATGAATATGATCTAATTCCTTAAGTAATGATTGGGAACAATTTCCCCATATTGATAATGCGTAGGTCACAGTAGGTATAATTGTTTTAAAGTATATTTCTACTAGAACTGACTTGGGTAAATACAACATTCTTCTTAAAGCACCAACTTTTTTGGAAAAAGAGATCTCAACTATATCTACGTGGGCATGCCAAGAAAGATTTTTATCAATCATAACACCTAGGCAAGTAGTAGAATTAACAAATTTCACCAAGCCAGAGCCAAAATGTAATGGCTGCAAAGGACCAAAAAACTGTTGTTTTTTTAAAATCATAGCTTCAGTTTTTACAGGATGGATTGTCAATTTATTTAAAGTGCTCCACATAGATATCTGTGCCATAAGGCCATTTAGAGATAAGATGACTTGGTCAACACTTGAGCCAATTGTATAAATTGTGGTGTCATCAGCATACATCAAGATGGAGCCATCTTTTACATGATCGGGGAGGTCATTGGAGTAGATAGTGAACAGTCTTGGGCCAAGTAAGGACCTTGAGGGACACCAAATTTAATAGGGAGAAGAGCAAATCTTTGGTTGTTTACTTCAGTATATTGATATCTATTACTCAAATAGTTCATTATCCACAGGGGTAATGGGCCAGAGATACCAACTGCATTTAGCTTTAAGGATAGAATTTCATGTGACACAGTGTCAAATGCTTTCTGGAAGTCAATAAAGATAGCTCCAACAGTTAAACCTTTATCCATAGCTAGTTTCCACTTTTCTGTCATGGTAACAAGCAAATCCTCTGAAGAAAGTCCTTTTCTAAAACCCCATTGATGCTCACTTAAAAGTCCACAGTCTTGTAAATGAGTGTCAATAATAGAACAAATTTGATTTTCAAGAAGCTTTCCAGGAATGCTGAGTAGAGAGATTGGTCTGTAGTTTGAGACTTCAGAGAAGGAACCTTTCTTGTGAACTGGAGTAATTTTTGCTTGTTTCCATATATCAGGAAATTGGTTCAAACACGAACTTCTATGAAATACAGTAAATAAACCATCAGCACCAGAAGATTTTATCAAGGATAAGGCTCGTGATGAAATGCCATCTGGTCCAGAGGCCTTGGCTTTTACATTCTCAAGGTCTTTAACAACTTGGCTGATGTTTATCTCCATAGATTGAATGGTAGGAGGTATTAAATAGATATGATTCAACATTTCAAAATCGTCACGGATGGAGTGTTTTTGTGACAGATCTTCCCCAATGGATGTAAAATAGGAATTAATGAAATCTGCTTTATCTATGTCATTTGATATTTCAATATTGCTATTGTTATCTTTGAGAGTTCTTACTAAGGGAGATTTCTTTGCTTTATTAGTACAATCTTTCACTCTCTTCCAAAATTCTTTTGAATTTCTGGACTCGCTAAATCTATTTCTCCAATGCTCAGATTCAGCCTTTTGAAGGAGGTTAAAAAATAAGGTCACCCTGTTGCTTCTCTGTATTTATTCCAAAGATGACTTGAGCATTGTGAGCCTTTGTAGGATTTCAATAACTTGAATCTTGAATTCATTTCCTTCCTGATATCTCTATTTACCCATGGTAAAGAACTTTGTTTGATCTTGATTTCGCAGAAGGGAGCATGAGAGTTAACAATGTTCTTGAAAGAATGATCCCAAGCCCAGGTTGTATCATTTATATCTTCAAATGTAGAGCAACACCACCAAGGAAAGTCCTCAATATCTTTTTTTGAGTTAAACTAAGTTGGTATTTTTGAAGCTTTGGGATTTCAGGATCAAAGGATTTTGTTTCTTTGGAACTAGATAATGCATGACATAAATAAACTTATGATCAGCAATTGCAAAATCCATAACATCAGCATCTTTAACTTTAGAGGGGTCACTAACAAGTATCAGGTCCAACAGTGTTTGTAGTTTCAGTTGTATGAGTTGGTTTCTTTATTATATTCCTGTAACCATAGCAGTTCAGAATCTGACGAAGCTTTCTCCCATAGGTGTCTGAGTTTAAAAGTAAATTTGCATTAAAGTCGCCAGTGATAATAACGTTTTTGCGTGACCTCCAAATACGTTTGAGAGTTAAATTGAATTTTTCAAAAAAGCCGTCATAACCAGGGGGTCTGTAAACACAACCAATAAGGAGTCTTTGTGAGCGGGCTTTTACATCTAACCAAAGAGCCTCGGTGTCTTCTCTTTCGTATTTGGAGATTATCTCACAATCAATGTTCTGTTTAACATAGAAGGTGACACCTCCACCTTTCCTGTCTCTTCTATCCCGCCTCCAAAAGCAATAGCCATCAATATAGAGCTCAAAGTCGTCAGTAGATTCATTTAGGTGAGTTTCCGTAATGGCAAGGACATCAAGTTGTGAGTATTTTAGAAGAATTTTAACTTGGCTAAGGTTGCAGTGGAGCCCACAAACGTTTGAGTGACCGACAATGACTGTACGGTTCCTGTTTCTTCTAAGGGAAGACAGCTAGTCAAATAAGCTTGAATCTTCTTGATTATACGAGGGACCAGGATTGAATTCGATATCACCAGATAACAAGATCCTGCGAACAGACGACTCCTTCAAAAGTTGGAAAGTAACTGTCGATGAAGAAGACGTATATTTGGCGATTCTTGAACCAAAAAAGTTCTTTGTCGTTGTCAAAACCCGTGGTGATAGAAAACCAATATGGCCGCCATCCAAAAAAGGTGGGATGTTTGGTGACGCATTTTTTAGGTAACTTCGAGTAGAATAGCAATCAGGTAAAGTATTTAGTTGTACTACGGACACTGGTAAGTGTAGATTTGGATCTCTATATGAATTTTACAGGCAGATTTCTCTCTTTTGCCCACAGTTTGTTAGAATACGGCATTTCTTCTCTGCCTGGTCGATGAAAACAACACTTATCACCTTTTTTCAAGTAAAAATTGGGCACGAAACGCGGTAAAACAAAGAGCTTCCACTAGAGCAAAAAAAATAAACAGCTGATTGCCCCAGGGCAAATATTACTTGTTTATATTTCTTTTGACAAGAGAATATTGGCGACCTCTTGTGGGTTCATCCGTTTCATCTCGTCAATTAACGCATCTGTAAAGACTAATAATGGCGCTTTTTCATCAATAGTCCTTAAGCCAGTCACCCACAAATGCTTTTCATTTTCTCTTTGGGGGGATTTGAAAATTCTTTGCTTCTTGTGGCTTTGATCAACTGGCCCTTTTCTTCCGCAGCCCATTCTGTTATGTCTAAGATTTGTCAAGCTTCAATTGCTTTTTTCTTTGTCCAGCTAGCCTTGTCACAGCAATTGCTATCCTTGCAGCCAAAAAGCCCGCCCCAAAGGCAGCAAAACTTCTTAAAAGTTTGTTAGAATCTTCTAGCTTTTCCAAGTGAGTATACATTTCTTCGAGGGCTTCGTTTACTTTGTCAAACCTTTCTTCAGTGAGTTCCTCGTGGTCGCACACATCAGAAGAAA
>Ga0099803_1312889_pt1 | contig 10361 bp, 2 predicted proteins | sample Orb8nscriptome_6_FD_81142 | JGI IMG/M metagenome (GOLD analysis project Ga0099803, IMG submission 81142) | Coral microbial communities from Puerto Morelos, Mexico - Orbicella 8 T C metatranscriptome (Eukaryote Community Metatranscriptome) | ecosystem: Host-associated > Invertebrates > Cnidaria >... | reverse complement strand
TTTTTTTTTTTTTTTTTTTTTTTTTACCACACTCATGGTTATGTCGCGTTAACAAGCTCGAGAAATCATCCGCGCACATCCATGTGCTCTCAGTGTAAGGCTCCTTTTGAGGGCTAGAAAAATACTGTTATCATCGATCATCAAAATATAACAGATAAAAAGATATGCTATGCTAGACTACAATCTTTAATAAAACTCTGGTTTGATTTTTAATTTCCTCTCACAAAATGGCCGGCTTGGATGAGACCTATAAATATGATTAAAACACGCAGCGAGTAAACTCAATGGCACTAAAGTCGAATCATTTAAAAAAATAAGAAATTAAAAAAACCTCAAGATGATGAATCCTAAAACACGAAAACCATACGAAAGCATCGAATGAGGCTCGATCATTTTCTACGAATTTGTGATTTATTATAACGAAAACGTTTATTTTGGACAAGTTTTAACACCTTTGTAGTGGTAGCTACAAAGGAGTTAAAGAGTATGTACAGGTCAATGTGATTACCATGCTTTAAATACAATTTTAATATGTCATATATACTCGTAGTTAGAGTATAAAAAGTTGCTAAGATATCCTAATAAGAGCGTTGAAGTAAATTCACACTTTCATGCATGGAACTTTCATGGGTGTTTCTTAGGTGTTTCACAGACGTCAAACGGTTCACGATTCTGTAGACAATTAGTTCTTCTAGTTTCCTCTATACGATTAGTCAATCAGTTCCTCGGATATTTACAAGTATGATGTGCTTTTTGGCAGTCGAACTGAAAGCAAGAGCTACTCAAAAAAAAAAATCACAATCAAGTAGAGATGAGAAATCAGAGACTTTAATGGAACCAAGATCAGCAAAAGTATGTTAAACGAACAAAGATATTTCGTCACTTTTTAACTGTAGATCAAATACAGTAGGTGAATATCTCCTGTACAGGTGGCAAGCATAGAGGAATATTAATGACTTCACAAGAAAGTGGTATCTCAAAAGAGATTTTTATCATCTTGCGCGTTAAAAGTTAATGGTGTACGATATTTTCAAAGAGAAAAACACACGCGACACTTTGACCGCAAACTCGAGCGTGCGCCGAGCTCGACTGAGATCAAGGACAAGTGTGTAGGCTAGATTCAGTATGCCGTTTTTGCTCGCTTGATGTTCGACCATCGTTAACACAAGTTGTTTGCTTAATTACAAATGGTTTAAATATTCACTGGCAATCAGATCTATGCAAAATTACTAAGCCTAATATACGATAAACCGTTTTTAGAATTAAGCGCTTCGTTAATATAAACTTAGATCAGGCCACGCTGTTGTTAGTCAGTGAAGGAGAACTTCGTTTAATTTGGAGGAAACAAAAATAATATTTCGCTCGCTTTCTTTGTCAACAGGGCATTTAAATAAATATATTAAAGGTGAAGGTCGTTTTATTTCGATTTTCTGTCTTATTATTCCAACCGGAATTGATTGTAGACTTCAGACGGTTTTCACCGTTGACCCAAGTCTTTTTGTTCTTTGACCAATGTTTTGAAAACCACCAAACGCACTTATCAGGCCGAATACAGTCATGTTTAAAGCTCGCACGACAAAACACTTAGAAGCTTCTCTGGAGTGTCAATAAGATGCGCGGGACAGATAGGATTTTGTAACTCTAAAAACGTCGCAAACTCCGAGAACGAGTCTAAAACGTCCCACTCCACAGTTAAATTCATATAGCACATCGCCGTGGATTGTTGAGTTATAGCGCTGAAAGTCGTCCGGTTGGGAATTGGAACCTCTTGGGTGAATCCACAACTGCCACTGTTGTTTAAGATTTCGCTTTTTAGTTCTGTTGAAGACGCAGATTGCGCACTCCTGTCCTGCCGAGCCTTTCTGGTGCTTTCCTTTTCTTGTCTTTTGCGGATTCGCACGTTAACCTTCCCTGTTTTATGTGTCTGATTACCTTGAGGAGCTGGTTTCAATTCTGAATGAGTCTTTGGAACCGTTTGTTCCCAGGTCTGGCTTCCACTTTCTGTAGAAGCTGCTGGAAAGTCAATGTGATGAAGCCTCGTAGTGTTTCCAAATCGCAGAGCCATATTATAAATACGAACTATAAATCCGCAGTATAGTTAAAACTCTCGGTTATCAGCTGAAACTCAGAGAGAGTACTTTAGGCAAAGTAGTCCTCCCTCTTACTGTTAGATATGATAAACTTATCTCTTGTCTTTAGCTGCTGTTTTATAAACCACGAGGTAAGGGATGCTGTGTTTGAAATTCAGCTATTATACATATGCCTAAAGTTTACCACTGTGCGACAAGATCAACACTGTAAACGGAAAGTAAGAAGTCAACAATTTTTGACTAGCGGCTCACTCCACTGCAATTTTCCACTGACGACTTGCTCGACGGCGAATTGTACCGTAGTTTGTTGCTCCTGTTGTACAAATCTGCTCGCGTGTGTCGAGGTGGACATCGCTAGCACGTTGTTATCGTTGTATTCCATGAGAAAAAGTAACCGCGAAACATATGGTACCTGTTTGAAACACAACAAGGAAAGTCGAATCGAGTCATTAGCTAAACATCTGCTTGAAGCAACAGTGTTATTGGCTGACCATCTCTATTGTTTAGAGTCCGCTTTCTGACCGTCTTTGTCTTGTTCTCGCTGGCCGAGTATCACAGATAAATTAGCTTCTTAAAGACTAAGTGAATGATGATTTGGGTGATGCTAGATAATTTATATTGACTATGTCGCATGCCAGCCTCGGTTGTAAGTCTTGTGGTTCGGAGCAGGTTATTTTGGGGATTATTTAAGATTGCCCACGTTTTTGCATCCGAAATTATAAACCGTTGTTTGTTTTTCGCGATTGTGTCTCATATATTATTCACACAAATTAACCATCACATGGAGAAAGTTTCACCTCAGTTTAGCAGCATTTTTAAATGAAACTGGCACACAAGACAGGGTTTGCAATAGCCAGTTTAGTCGCATCGACATTGAAGAAAAATCTACTGTGAAGCAAGAAGATATGTTTTTTTTTTTTCTTTAAAAACCTTAGCCAGTTTCAGAAGCGATCATATTCAAATCCTTACTTGGTTGTACGGCAGAAGTACACTTTTGTTTTCTCTTGTGAAATTTCTTTACAATGAAAAACTGGTCATTGTATAGTTTCACCTGCTTTAAATGTTTTGTTATTGTGACGGATTTGTCAGAATAAATACTCACTAACTGGCGTTTAGCTTATGTTACTCGCGGATAGGGAAGAATGCAAATTTCTCATTGTCATAGCAGAACGTTTACTCGGTTTTCAAGTCAGCAAGTTCCCACCAGGCTTTTGAGCCTGAACAATGAAAGACAAAATTTACTGAAAAGAAGTATGACCATCTTTACCGATGAAGCAAATTTTATTTCACTTCATTTCATTAATTTTCTCCTAAAAGTGAAAAACTTATCAGTCAGTTAAGCTGAGAGGTGAATCTTCTGGTGAAATATTGAAAAATACTATTTTAATATCTAGCGCTAAAAGGAAAAAATGCAGTGAATTAGTCATTAAACATTTGCATTGAAATGTCCACACAAAAATATAAACTGCCGTCTAGCTGAGCATAATCTGAATTTAAACTCAAAATTGTATTGTATTTTGGTTCAAAACCCCCTTCGAAGACTCAGCAGTCAGCGTATCTGGTTTTATATCGTCCGAGTAAGAGTAATGTAAGACCGTGTAATTGCGTTTTGTTCAATGATTTCAAGGGCAGTGGGTATACCCGACTCATTATTTGCTATCTTCACTTTTCATTAATGGTTCGGTTTATTCCTAATCCATTGTTTTATTTTACTTTTTATAAATATCATCATTGGGATTTTTATCGCACCGTTCATAATCCCTGCAGATATTCATAAATTCAATTCACTTTTTTTCGAAGGTGTTTGTTAATTACACTGCTCGGTAGAACTTTTATAACTCTTGTTTAGCGGTGTGACCGTATACGGAAACATCAGCCGAGACGAAAATTATGTTTTAAACCTAACAGGCCACTAGGCTTGAATACCATTTTACATTTATTTTACAAGTTGGGCCCAGATGTTAATGTACCTTTCTTGCGCAAGAGCTTAATCTTTGCTTTGTCTCGCCGTTAATGTATGTCTGAAAAAGAAGCTTCGGGCCCGGCAGATATAAGCTATTATGGTTTGTTCAGGTTTAGATATTGTCAGTGTTGACGACGTTTTTAACCATATCAATAAAAAATAAAGCGCTTTCCATTATAAAACATTTTGAAAAGTGAAAACTCCTCAAAGAACTCAATGCGATGTACATAAGACGTATTCTAGTCATTATTAATAGTGAAAATAGGAACACAGATTAAAATTCGGGTGCCCTGACTTCAAACAACAGCAAGTTCGTATGTTTTGGTAAATGCCTGAGATGTTCAAAAGGGGTTTAAAAATAACACTTTTATTGTCTACAAAACCTTAAAGTTTTAGCGTAGGGTAGTTTAAAAAATTATACAACTCTCTTAATAAATAGCGATAAAGCTTATTTTAGGAAAATTTCCTATGATTGAAAATATATATATTAAAAATATTGTCTAACTATTTTACATATATTTCGGAATTTTTTTTAACAAACTTTCGGCTGAGGGCCTGTTCAAGAGTTATGACTTTTTCTTCCAAATGTCGCACGCGACTTGCTTAGACCGGCCACTCCGCTTAGATTATGAGCTCGAGATTTCTACGAGGTGAAGTTGATGAGGCGAAGGCCGAATCAACTATATCACCCCATAGAAATCGAGAAGGAATAGTAATAATTGTTTTAGCAGAATTCTTACTTACATTTTCTAGTCAAGAAACCGTGAATGTCTTTCTTTTAGTCTTCTCGGGAATTTATTTATCGATTTGTATATAAATATTCCTCGGTAAATTCGCCGCAAAAACGAAAAAAAGTCTCTTTTTGCAGACGACGTCCAGCCACTGCACACTAATGGATGATAGTAAACGAGTAGCTCAGGCAATCAGATTGCAGCATTTGCATTAGTATACTAGTGGAATTGTACTAAAAAAGGATAGTACATTCCATATCAGTTCACACCTTTTGGGACCAAAATGCAATTTGTACTTTGCAATCATAGTGCTGTAGAGCCAAACGTCCTGCAAACTAGAAAGCTTCATAAACTCATTTAACCACAATGTACCATTGAAACTATAATGTTACTTGCTAATGTTGGAACAGAATATCCTTAAAAAATGAAGAGTCTTATTATCGACTACAGGTAGGGTCCTTTACAAACCGAAATGATTAAATAGGGATTTCGTAAGGATGTCGCATGCAACAATTTCCTGGAAGAAATCGTACCACATGCCTGTATCTTAAAAATGCTCATGTAGAAAGAGGACTTAACTCATAAGACGACTTGGCACCTTAATTGCCACCTGCTAAAAGATATCTACGGCTGACCATAGTTAAAAGATAGAAATGGTTAGAAAACGTGGCAAAATTCTTTGTTGTATATTTTAGTTGGTTATTTTGGGGGTTGACCCTGCACTAAATCTGGCAAAGACAATAGGTGGTTATGTGTCCTCATACAACTAACCAATAGAAGCATTGCGGTTGTGTAATTTATGCATGGTTTATGAGCGTAAGACAAAAGATGTGCAGGGTCAAGGGCCTTCCAACATAAATCTTAGCCTGGTTTTTTTGCTTCTTTGATTTTTGCCAGCCTTCTTGACAATTTCCCACCATTAACTATGGGCTGACAAACTATGAATGAAGAACCTTAAAGTCAAACAAATCTACAGTGAAGCTGCAAGTAAATCGTTCCAAATCGTTAAATCGCAGTGTCTCTCTATTCGTTTCTCTAACAAGAACAAAAGGGACTACCTCTGTTATTTCCAGAGCTACAAGATGGCCATCGCCTGAGAGGTTCATCGACGACACTTTTGCGTCAGGAGTGAACACTGTTAACAGTGTAATTCTGTTTTTTCCCATTCTCCAAAAGCGGATCGAGCGATCCTTCGAGTCTAAGCCCCCTGCAGTTGTCATAGCAACTGATCCATCATCGGTGGTGTATACCCGATGGATCGCTCCAAGATGTGCTTGCTTGAGCCTGTGTAAGCATGTCCCTCTTTCTATGTTGTAGAGTTCCATGGTGCCATCAAACAGGCCCAGAAGTAGGGTACTTGTTTCAGAAATGATCGCTGATGAATGAACATGGTGCTCCGTTTCTGAGATGAATAAAAGTTTCCCCGTCTTCAGATCATACACGACTGCGCGGTACAACTTCACGCCAATGTCGTAGAGAATATCTGACAGGTGGTGTCCATCTTTAGCCAACTGCATTTCGTAGAAGTCTGCTTCTGATTCCTCTACATCAATCTCGCGGATGCACGTCTTTTCATTCAGATCCCACACGGAGTAAAAGTAACGACATTTGGCCTCGTCCTCATAGTTTATACTGTGCCCACAAACACAGATTTCACCATTTAGAGTGTGTACAAGCCTTCGGACGTGTTCACATTGCATCTGCGCTATTCTTCTACCACTGCTGATGTCGAACACGCACAGAGATCGCTGATCACAAGACACTGCAATCAGCTGAGCTTGTTTGTAAACGAAAATGCTGTTCGTTAGCCCTGCTTGGTAGACGTCTCCGTCAAATTGACGAATTCTTTGCCTTTGGTTCATGTCGAAGAGATGCAACTTCCCAGAAGATGCAAGGATGACTTCGCTGTCGTTTACAAATGCCATTTGAGGCTGTAAACCATTCCTGAACTGGACGAAGCGTCTAGCTTGAAGATCTACCAGACGTATTCCGTTTTTCTCCCAGCAGATGGCATGATACCCACTCAGGCCGACAATTTCCAGCTCTGCTTCCTCTTCACTCCCTTCACTCGGTGAAGTGACATTTCTTTCCAAATCCCAGAGTCGAACAATCTTGTCACGTGATGCAGTAATAACGTGGTTTGAGTCTATAAATTCCATTAAATGAATAGTGCTTGGGTAAGTCAGCATACGCTGGATGATGTCACCCGATTTCAAGTCAAACATTTTCACTTCAGCTCGGAAAACGTTGGCATTGGCTAAAAACCTTGAATTTCCCAACGTCAAAACTTTACACTTGTCCGAGGACAATGCATAGCATCGCACCTTATCAGGGAGGTCTGCAAGCTTGCGAAATAGAATCTTCTGTGTAATATTCCAAAGTTCCAGTTTGAAAAACTTTGTCTGCACTGCTGATCCCTTCCTTCGATCCTGGGCTCCTTCACTCAAAACTAGAAGCAGCTTATCGGGCTCTGTGACGCCAATGAAATGTACCACATTGTTAGGACTGACTTGCAACCTCTCAACGACTTCTCCAGTGTCTAAATGTGCAGCTCTGATCCAGCCTCTGAAGGGAGAGGCGGAGGATACATTGTCTCTTCCCGCGTAGAGAACACTGTGGTGCTCAAGTGAACACATGAATAAGGGCGACGACATGGCATTGTGCTTTTGCAACTTTTCGTCATGAAGCTCTTGAAAAAGATGCCCTGTCTGCAGGTTATATATTTTGACATTTTGCTTGATGATCGAAGCAAGTAAAACTGTATTATCCTTCTCAAACACACATATCGGTGCAGCTGTTAATCCACGCTCCTCAACGGAAAACACCCGCTTGCCATTAGAAAGCCTCCAAGCCGATATGGAACCGGTTTGCGAAGTCACAACCGTTGAATTGTCTGGAGATATCACCACGAACCAGACATCATCACCTACTCCTTCCAAAGTCCGTACTAATCTTCCTGAATTGACGTCCCATATTGTACAAGTTGTGTCAGTAGAGGCACTTGCAATAAATTTGCCATCTGCACTAGCACTGAGAGCGGACGATGGTTTCTGGTGTCCTGACATCGAGTGTACCAACGGTCCACCGGGTGATGTTAAGCAAACGGAACTTGGCAACAAACAGGGTTGCCAGGAGTTTTGAGCCTGTTTCAACAAAACCTTGATATGATCCGAGTCCGAAGTTTGAATGCGCCCGAGTAGCTGAGACGATAACTGAGCAGGATGCTGAAGAAGAGCAAATGTTGATAGTTGAAGAGCTTCTTTAACAAGTTGAATATCCTTATCGGCAATTTTCTCAAGAGCAAAATCAAATTCGTCTATAAGATCTCGGAGAGAGCATGACTCCAAACACGTGAGAAGAAACGTGAAGTTACACAAGACTTCCCCTTTCAGTGTTTCTGTGTCATTACACAGCACTAAATGGTACGGTAGTTCGTTTATCTTACGATAGTTATAATTCTTTGCCTTTGTGCTTCCTTCGAATCTCCACGGCTGATGGGACACAAAGCGGTCAGCTTCCAATTCCTCTCCCTTAGCAGTCCTGTAGGGCTTCTTTCTTCCGTTAGCCCACACACCTAGAAAATAATTGCTCAGCGCCTGATGAGTGAATGTTCTTTCCTCATCTGATGATAGGTATCGAACCCTTGCAGCCTCAATAAATTGTCGGTGATACCATGTGATCACAGTCGCGCCGTCTGCTCCTCGGTCCACTAGATAACCTGCCAAGTCGCCCCTTATTCGGACCCAGAGCAGTGGAGGGATGCGCCTAATTGGTGGTGTCCAGTACTGATACACGTCATCCAACACGTGATCGTCGCATGACAGCAAATCCTCTATTTCAGTACCAGTCAGGCCACTCTTTGCAGCAGTTATGTACGCAAGAGCATGACGTACCAAGACTCTTCCATGTTGAAGTTCGACCCTCTCGAACAATGCGTTGACAGCGCCTCTAACTGTGTCTTGAAGTACAGTCTCGCTGGGTAGAGAGTAGGACTTCCATCTTATGGCTTCGTCATACGCGACTCTTATGAAGATTGGAAGGGAACACTTTTGAAGCGCGTCATTGATGATGGCTTCCTGCGATGGCGAGAGGGTTCTTCCAGCAATACTCAGCCAGTTACTTAGAATTTGAAATGCGTCATCTTCTGGCAACTTGGGAACTTCTACAAAGTCTTCTTCAGAAAATAATGACTGTAGAATTGGGAAGCACTCGTATTCACTATTGGGTAATGTAGAAACAACTAGCTTAACGTTGCTAGGGAGAACTGTAGGCAACCACGCAAGTTGTCTGGCATTATCCTCAGGACCAAATTGATCAAGAGAATCAAGAAAAATAAACAGCGGCTCTTCTGCACTGGCAAAATGAAGGCAACTGGCGAAATCTTCCTGAAGTTCCTTCATCTCCTTTCTGACTTTGGTAGAGTCACGACCATAGATAGTGCAGATTTGGTCACAGACACTGTGAAGCAGTAGACGAACTTGCGAGGAATTCGGAGTGGTTCCGATATATCGAATGACGATGTTTGATTGGCTGAAACTTTGACACGATTCTTTTGCAATCATGGACATCACCGAAGTCTTGCCACAGCCTGACTGCCCGTGAATTACAAGAGGACGACGCGCATCATTCTGAATGTAAGCATTGCATCGGCTCAAGATTTCTTTTCTTCCGTAGAACGTGTCACACTTGGTTTGACAAAACAACAAATGTTGAACGACTTCCTCATACAGTGGATCGCTAACATCAGCTTTGATTCTCTTCTGTATGGAATTAGTAATCTTTTCTTTCATTAGAAACTCAACCTCTCTGCACAAATCATCTATATAGCCGGCATGCTCAGGCACCATGGAAGGACATATTCCCTGTGTGCTCCATTTAATCTCAAATTTCCTGATATTTGAAGTAGGAACGACGTTTGTAACGACTTCCATCAGTTTCTGCAATAGTTGTTGAGCATCAGTGTCAATCTCTTTTGTGTCTGCGTTAATATCAATGAAGTACTGAACGTTTTCATTTTGTAAATGGTTCTTAAGATCCTGGATATTCCTGCTGATCCACAAGCATTGTTCCTCTGGATGTGGTTCGCCCAGGACACCATGGCGGATCTCACTTTCTGTCACTGACATGAAATACTTGTGCAGCCACTCTTCTTCTTGATCTTCAAACATCTTTCTAGCTTCTCGCCTGAGGATGTTTTGAATCTGCGCAAAAATTTGACTCCACTGCTGTAGTGCAAGCTTCCTTTGTTTAGCATCGCGACAGAGGTGGTCAGGGATGTGAGAGCTTACTGGCTGAAGGACATAGGTTGGCGGTACTGCGTTCATATCACATTTGAACCACGTCTCCAAAACTGCTTTCTCCTCCTGGTCTGTCATGTTGCTGAGGAGTTTCTCAAATTCAGTGGAAGGTATTTTGGATGGAAGCGGACGAAAACCATACTTTTGGCCCAGAAAGGTCACAAAATTAGGTCCAGTGGAAAGGTCCTGACACGCCTTAAGTTCCTTTAAACACAGCTCTAGTGTAGAATGATCATCTGTGGACTCATCACGTACTCCCCAACGCATGTCAACCACCTGA
>Ga0099803_1224885_pt1 | contig 10380 bp, 9 predicted proteins | sample Orb8nscriptome_6_FD_81142 | JGI IMG/M metagenome (GOLD analysis project Ga0099803, IMG submission 81142) | Coral microbial communities from Puerto Morelos, Mexico - Orbicella 8 T C metatranscriptome (Eukaryote Community Metatranscriptome) | ecosystem: Host-associated > Invertebrates > Cnidaria >... | reverse complement strand
TTTAACTTAAGTGTTTTATAAATTTCATATTTTTAGTTCTATTAATTAGTATTAATCTTTGAGGTCCTTTTCGAAAACCACATGTACGTGAAAAAGTTTCCTCAATAAAGATTATTATTATTTCTGCCAACTCAAGAAATGCAAAGGTTCTCTTGGCGGTGTTTGACTGCTTACAGGAGCCATAAGCTTGGTCTTCTTTTTCTCAGAATCTTCTTCCATGTTTTAATAAACTGGCTTGATTGGCATTTCCTTGGGCCCCTTTAGAAGTTGTGGTCCATTTTTAAGTGATGACGTCATCGTCGTCGGTTATAGCTGGCGAGCAGCATTCTTTTCGATAAGTGACTTTGCACTTTTTCAGAGCTCCACTTATGTCGCGCACGATTTACCCCTCTGTGGGAGCATAATGAACACCAAAAATTTGCCATATTTGGTTTTTGCAGCCGACCTTTGGAGCTTGTTGGATCCGCGGAGTGCCTTTATTGTCAGCTTTGAAATGAAGATTTTGGATGTGGATTGTGCTTTATCGAGTATCAGATAAATTTGCGCTCACGGACAAACTCATAATAAGAACATATCATCCATTTATACAACTTTAGATCGACAAGCAAGTCACCCATGCGATAGGTCAAGGGTCCACGTTAAATTTTCATATTGGTGAGCATTGTTTAGGCCGGGTCTTTGCCTGTCTTATGTTGAATTGAATGAACACTGTCAAAGCATTGTATGAGCATTGTATGAGCACTGAAATATCTGAACTAAACTTATCTTTGGACTGAAATATTGGTGAAATTGGACTTGAATTGAAGAAGAGCATTGAAGAAGTTCGCTGTGAAACCAGTTGAGATAGCAGAAAGCAATGGAGAACAGTGTAACGAAAAGGTGAGCTACCTGAAGGTTTTGTCTTGATCAGAATTAGTTTATGTTGCTTAGATCATGGTCTCTTTAATGCAGTACAGAGTGGCAGTAAGGTTACACAACATTCATTTGAAAGCCAAAAAAATACTCAAGTTGTGTAAGAGGGAAGTTCTAGTTTGTCCTATTGTTTAAGGTTTACCTGGAGGCAATGTATCTTCCAACTTTAAAAAAAGTAATCCGCTCCTGGCAAATGAGTTACTTTGCAAGGTTTTGGTTCACTCAAATGTGTGTATCGTTTTTACATTCCTTTGATGATTCAACCAGCTAATGATGTGGAAGTGAATCCTGGGCCTAGTTACCATGTGGATTGTGCTAAAACTGTCACGGCTGACTATCATCGAGGTGACGTTTCACTGTTTGGAATGAGTGCTGGTAAACAGTGTGTAGCGATGTGTTTGACTGCAGTTGTTTTCGATGATTATTGTATTGCATCTTGGTGTAGAGATAAGCTAAATGAAATATTGATGCAAGGCAATGTTCTGTATTCTCACATTAGTAATTTAGCAGGAGAGGACTTTTTGTTATTTTAAACTGATAAGATGCTCGCGACATGTGCAACCCTGATGTCGCATAACTATGTCGGCGACCTTTTAAGATCAAAGAGCTCGATAATCAAAGCAGGTCAGTATCTTGTTTAATGGCCTTAAAAATACATTTTTTATTTTTCTTTTGTTGCAATGTCAATCAAATTAGATTTTACAACACAAGCACGCCTCGTGCACATAACTCTTGCTTCAACATTTTCCCAATTGTCACAAAATGTTAACAGTTGTAATTCTTCAGCATGGCCAATCACTTTAATCCGCGCAGTGGAAATGACTCGCAGCCGATTTGTTTTCAGCAGCAAAACACACAGCCACAAGCAGCTTCGTCGTTACCTCCGAGTCTAGAGCAGCCTTCTGTTTCACAACAGAAACATTCTCCAGAGAGAAAACGTCTAAAACGAAAAAGTCTAGCCAAAGGGAGCGATGATGTTTTGACGATAAGAAAGTGCTTTTCAGCTTTGGGCCTATGATATAATAATTATTATCAGAATGGTATCGTATATATTTTATGTCGCAAACATGCGATCCCAGTAACCCTCTGGGGGTCAATTCCCCAACAAACTTGTGTAACAAAAACAAGACAAGTCCACAGTGCGACCCATGCCTTACGTTTGAGTATCCGTTTGTTTGTTTATTTTCCAATTTTCTGGACAGAATTTCGGAAATGGCAGTTGAATGTCATCGCTTCTGCATGCGTTGCGTGCCGTTTATTCCAACGGCCATCAACTTCTTCAACAGAGATGCTTCTGCCGAGGTCGTGACCAGCGGGGTTTAAGTCTGTTGGAACAAAGCGCCCGAGGTGGACTGTACCTTGGCAACACAGACTCCCACAAAGGACTTAAACGAGATTGACTCTGAGTTTAACCAGTGTAACATGATCCTGGAATCTGACCAGAAAGCAACAGAAGCAGGCTTAATTTTGAACTCGTCACAGATGGTTTGGGCAGGACAGGAAGCCACGAGGGAGGCCATCAGCTCCAGTCGCGGGATTGTTCTTTGTCGCAGTGGTGCAACCCTTGCCTTTGCTGCGACCAGACGTACCTCCAGTCCATTTACTGTTGGCCACGGAAGATAAGCCACGGCTCCATAAGCTAAGCCGCTTGCGTCAGGTAAGACGTGCAACTTCAAATCACGCGACACATTAGCAAGTTGCAGGCATTTAGGAAATTAGAGGGTTCGAAGCAACGTAGGCCCATTTCATCAGGCAGGGGTCGTCCCAGTCATAGTCCTTCACTCGCCAAATGTTCTGCAATGCTATCCTTGCCTTTATTGTGACAGCTGAGGCTAAGCCAAGGCATTCATACGTTCATACGTTGTGACGTTTGTTTCTTTAACAGCAAAGCTCAGGACGTCTGACTGAGGATTCCATTCAATGCCCAATGTCTTGACGCCTTTTTCTCCATCTAAATTGACAGCGGTTGGGACAACTGGGTGTTGTGCAGGTTTTTCATCATCGGGTTTCTTTAAGGCAGTTTGTGAGAGCTCATTAAGGACGATCTGAGGTGATGGTATCCAGTCCTTAATCTTGAAGTTACCAGTGTCTCGAACTTTTTCAAGTTCCTTAATGCTTTGGACGGCTTTCCCTGTTGTTGGGCAAGAATGGATCAAGTCGCCCATGTACCTGTCGCGTCTTAGAATCACCGCGGCATGTAGGTTATCTTCTTCATTATCTTCTTCATTATCTTCTTCGTTCCTTTCATACTCCATTATGGCATTGTCATACAATTTGGCCCTAGCTTCATCCTTACAATGGTTCCTTCCCAAAGAGGAGAGCCTCTTCTCCACCAATGGATAGTTGTTTGGAAGAGGAGACGTGCCCTTTTTCCAAGGAAGTTCTACCATAAACCTGTCTCCTCGATGCTCACAGGAGCTCTCCATTAGATCTACGGCCTTATTTGACAACATGGCGGCCCTTGAACATGAACAGTCTCTTGCTTGTACACTGAGAGTTTCCACCTCATAAAACTCTAAAGTGTTCAACGGTTCGACAAAACTAATACTGTAAATGGCATCTGATTTCTTGGCATTGTTGGAGCCAATGACAAACCATGCATCCTAATTTTGTTCTTTTTCCAATGGGATCAAATGGAAGACCTTGACGAATTTCACATTCGGCATGCAGATGACTGTACTGAACGCCAAGAATAAGATTTACAGGGCCAGCTTTATGTCACAGGACAATGTCATTGAGATGGTTAAAGGACATTAATCATTGGTAATCCAACGGAGGGACATTAAAGACGGTTTTTCTGATCGTGTGTGCTTCCATGCTGAACTCTTCACGCCTTCTATGGGAGAAATCCAGAACTTGAGATGCTAGCCTTTGGGTTGCCTCACCATCTCTCCCCTGGCAACGGCCAGATCTATGCACTCATGTTTCCCTTGCAATCCTAGGGCCCCAGTGAAATCTTAACGGATGACTGTCGTAGTTGCTCCACTGTCAATCAGAACATTTCCCTCTTTAACTCGACCATTGGCTGCTCTAAAGTGAACTCTTACGACCGGTAAGATGCCGTTCTTGTCCAACACAGATGCGACGCCACTTGCTGTAGGAGGGTCAGTGTGCAACAGGGCATTGTGGAACCTTTGGCACCCATTAATCTTGCATTTCTTCATTGCCCAACAGTCTCTTGTCATGTGACCTCGGCTGAGAGTTCAAAGTTGGAGCCATTCATCCAGTTGAGTCCTCCAGGGTGAGGCGCTCAGGTACTGTGTGGTGGCCTTCGCATATAGGACACTTACATGTTTACCCTGTTGTCCTTCGGGTAGAAAGGATACCCTTTCTTTCTCGGCCACCTTCACTGGACTCGATTTTCGTATTCCTCGAGTCTCTTTGGATATTGCCAAAGTCTGGGTCGAATTCGGCCTTGACATGTTTCCGTACAAAGTCACCTAGGTGTTTTAGTGCGGGAACCTGGCCTCTCTCTCTAATTTCTCCGACCACCCCTTTCCATTTGTTGACGAGATGATCTGGAAACACATCACAATTCTTCTCAAGTTGTCGTTGGAGTTGACATCTGAATAATAATTGGTACGGAGCATGATGGAGAGACAATTGATGATATCCAGTGAGAATGCTCTGAGAGCTTCTCTGTTGTTCCTTGAAATCCTGTCTCCCATTGTCAGCTTGTTGGCCACTGATCGGGCTGTGACACTTGACTGACCAAACTGCTCCTTTAAAGATTTCAGCACTGTAGCATACATTATACTATTTGATCCCAGGGCGGAGATCACTCTTTCAGCTTCACCTTTTACGTGCATTCGTAGCTGAATCATTCACGTGTCATCTTTAAGGTGTACCTTGTCATGGATGTGGATCTTAAATTGGTCCATGAAATCTGTGTAGGAGAGAGCAACACCATCAAAGGAGGGTGGCTGTATTGAAGAAATGTCCTCGATAGCTTCTAACTTGAAAGCTCATCGGCTATCGTGATATTTCCTCTGTCGGACTTGGGAAGGAGGGTCTCCTGAAACTCAACAAGATCATCGATCCAGGAGTCAAATGAGCAGGCATGTTCCTGTTGGGTTTTGGGAGCTAGATTATTCAAAGGCACTTGGCATGACACAGGTGCTTGTCCTGATATCTGTGAGGTCTGCAGAGTGTTATCATGACTAGTGAGAGCATTACTAGCGTGATTTTCGATGATTGTCAAATCCAGTGATGGACTGGTTTGGACCTGGGAGCTTGACTATTCATTAGTCCTACTTACTTGACCCGTGACTGCGGCAAAACCATTTGCGTTACCCACGATTGTTGCGTAACTCGAGTCTTCTCCAGAACCACTCATATTACTTGCGTGACCAGTGCTTTCTCCACCCGTAACTTCTCCGTGACTAGTCGTGTTATCTGCGGGACTAGCCTCTTCTATGGATCCACTTGCGTTACTTGCATGACTGGCGACTTCCACAGAACCGCATGCATTACTTGCCTGGCTCGCTTTACTTGCATGGCTGGCTTCTTGTAAGGATCTGTTTGCGTTATCTGCGCCTGCTGTGTTAACTTGATTGTCTTCAAGCGCGATTAAAGAACCTTCCACTTCTTCAATGGAAACTACATCATTAGCCTAGTCATTCTCCCACAGATCTAACGTGTCGTGTTCCTCTTCCTCCACAAGATCATATAGCTCGCCATTCACTGTTGAGCTATTTCGTAATCCTTTGGAAGCTGTTGGATTTCTTTCCTGAGTCGTGTCTTTTTGTCTTGAACTTGACCCTTATCAAGGATTTTACAAATATGCTTAATAAGGTTACTCTTCGGCGGCTTTGAGAAGTTTGAGTTCTTATCTTCTTAAGGACATTCTCCAGGTGAGTTTCTTCGCTGGTTCCTTCGCTTTGGTCAGCCATCCCTTAACACCAAAGCAATGTCCAAAGGGTTTACCAAATCGCTGGCTAAATCAATGCTCAAATCCTTTAGAAAATTTGGTAAGAACCCCAGCAGACAAAGACCCAGCCGAGGAAGTCCTGTCAATAGCTTTACTAGAAGCACTTGTGAAATTCAAAGTGCAAATGAACGGTTCTTAAGACTGCATTCCGATCATATTTGGGGCATAGAGCAAAGGCGATTTTTTATTACATTACACAATGAAACGGCTGGAAGGTACTGGAAAGAACTTGAAAACGCAAAAATCATACAATAGATAAGACGACCCTACATGAAGGGTAAAACCTCGCTCCGTGGAAAAGGCTACAACTGTCTGTAGAACACTGGCGGTACTGTAGGTAAGCTGATTTCTGTACTTTAAAAAGTCACTTTGCAAATGTACTTCTCTGCTGACTGCGTGTACAATACTACTTAGCTACTTGAGAATGAAAACTAATGTTTACGCAAGAATCACATGTTCGATTACTCAAATCAATTAAAGATCAGCTAATTATTTACATTCAGTTCCAATCGATGTTCATTCAAATAAAAATGTTTCTAACAGGGTTCAAGGTGTGCAGTGTTCAACAGGATTAGAGTTTCAAATTAGTTGCCATTACCAGGGTGAGACCGTCTACGGTCAACCCTCACCGTGTACAGTTATAAAGTTCCTTTTCCTTTTCTTGGTTATGCACGAATGTTATTTTCCAATTGTATATTTTTCTACAGTGCTGTCATTTTATTACATCACTGTAGTTTACTACATTTGTGTACACTACGTTCAATTTGCGTTCGAAGAACGCAGTTCATATTTATGGGTGTCCTGTGGTCTCAAGGAAGACTTATTTTGAGACTTTTCATCGAATGTCTGCATTTTCTGCACCATTTTAAATGACGTCATACGTTGTATGCGCAAAGACTATCGCGCACCTCATGGTTTTTGTACTAGTCTGTCTTGAGCAAGTCTGAGCATTGTAAAGCAGATTTCTAAAGCTAGAGACTACTGCGTGGTTTCATAGGCTTGGCACTTTGGGTGGTCGCTTACAGGAGGTTCGACTGTATAAAGAGAATTAAGACACTCCTAGGTGATATGCTTTTGGTATTAGTCTAGGCCACCAAATCCGCTAGACTTTTCTCAGGCTCTTATTGATCTTGACGTACGTTCATACATATTGTTTGAGTGGCTGGTCCAGATTTGGCAAAGAAGGATTCATGTCTTTTTTTGCCATGACTCGTACATAGATCGAAAACAAACGTTGTTGAATGTGTGGTCGCGAAAACGGGGTTGAATGAGACTCACAATCTGGACACCAGGGGATGTGAAATACTATGCAACAGCAAGCGAATATATCGGTCATCTCGACCTTGGTTACTGACCTAAACCATGCCTGATCACAGGGTAGATCAAACTTTTACCTTGGTTAACACTATATTGCTGGTTTACACTGTCATGTCATCAAAAATAAAAATTTTAATCCCTCAATAAATCAAGTCAAGAATCTGGTATATGATAGATGATTGATATATAAACAACCTCGCCAAGATTTAGGTCTGTGCGGTTTTTCATTCGCGTGTTATTTGGAGAAGTGCTTCACCCAAATTTATGGAGCCTTGTGTGGAGTCGCCATGCTGGTGCTCCTCGGAGGGGCACCAACATGGTGGTCATAAAGTAACAGAAACATCTAAACGCTTTACTGATTTTAAATTTGGTAATATTAGAGGCGTTGCCTATGAAAGGAAGTTTAAAATAGTGAGTGGTATCTTTATTTATATTAATGAGGTATTATCTCTGGAGAAATTTGGTATAAGTAGCGCAATCTGATGCAACATGAAACCATTTGACATCACGTTAAACCTTATGCAGTGGCAGTTTTTATACCTAATCATACCTTTTTGGTGCGCTTCGGTGGCATATCAGGCGGGTTTGGTCAAGCTATGGTTCGTATTTTACCCGTGGCGAGACCAGACGGGCCTGATATGTCGCCGAAGCGTGCCTGAAGGGTATGATTAGGTATCTACCATACCCAAATTCAGTAAAGTTAGCATGATACCGTTGCCATATCAGGTCAGTGACTTGATACTGCAACACATCAGAACAGTAGACACGGCTTCTGATTGGCTAATTATGAATTTGGGTACGGTAAGATCCATACTAAATCATTTCGCCTAAAAATCATTTGGCGTTTTGACATTGAAGATTGCCCCGATATGGTATAACTTTCTCCACTTCTAGTTGTGTTAGTCTGTGCTGAATTCCAGACAGAAGCTGAACTATTCATATTTTAGACTTGATCATGTGTATCATTACTGCATGTGCTGTATTGTCTAAATTACTCTTTATTATCGCTGCTGACCTACTTAGGACAATATAGACCATATCTTTGTATTCTATACCGCATTTGTTTGTATTTTTGGCGGTATCGCCTGTCCATACATTCACTGCCTTGGCTCTCTGTTTCCTGTGGAGATAGTTACATGTACACTGCAAAATGTAACCCAAGCAAAACAACTGTGGACGTAAAATGCAACATTAAGACGAAATGTAAGAACTTCTCTCGCGAAATGTAGCAGTTCTTTAGCGTGAAATTTAACAATCTTTGAGCGCAAATTGTAACAACTTCTTTGCCGCGAAATGTAACAACTCGGAATGTAACAATTCTGTTCTTTAAAGTACACTGGGAAACTTGAAGACATTAATGCTCCTGTAGAACCAAGCAACCCCTGTCGGTCAAACGACCTTATCCAAATTTTCTTTTTATCTTCTTAACGATAAACAAACAACATCAAGAACAAACTTGCACGGCAACGTGTACTAGAGCACGAATTCTTAGTAACACCTGTCAGTCGCTGTCAAAGACGTTATAAATCACAGACTTAAGAAAATTGCTTGTGTATCCCTTATCGTACATACTCCGAGTTGATCGGCAACGTTGACGTCTGTGTTTAGACTATCAAATACAAGTTGTCATGACAAAGTTACTCAACCGCACACTAATGATGGTAATGTCAGTTAAGCATTACTGGTAATCAGCTATCGTAAAGGTTGTTACATTTCGCGGTAAAGATGTTATATTTTGTGCTAGAGAATTGTCAAATAACGCTTTAAGGACGTTCGCGTTAATTGTTTCCGCGCATCCTTACTGCGCACGCAAATTCGCATGCCACGCCTCGAGGGAGGAAGAGAGAGGACGCTGGGAACGAGGTTGAGTGCTGAGTAATAAAATGAACAATGATAGGGCAGATGACCATTGCTATAGCTTTGCCTGGATTTCACGATCTTAGACGTTCGGTGACCCCTACGTGTCTTTCCAGAAACAGATTTTATTCACAATTATCTCCACATTTTTCTCCACATTTTCCAAAAATGAACAAAAACTCGATGTGGGAAGTTAAAAACATTTCAAGATTTCTGTCCACGGGGCATCGAATCCTTCCATCTTGCGGCTGCAAGGCGCGTGAAATTATGGTCGCTAAATGCGAACTTGTTCTTTAAGGAACCTCACCAGTAGACTAAATTCACTTAATAGGTCCACTTAAACAGTACTTGGCAGAGAACATTTCACTTCAAAGAGCTAATTGCAATGTTTTTGGGCTTACAGATACTGTGGCCTTATTCGCTAACGAAGCCCGATTTTTTTAGATTTAGGGTGATCTTCCGGGCATGTTCTCTCCAAAACGAAGTCGGTGACCCCCATTTTTTTTTACATTTCTGACATAACTAACTCATCATCTTACAGTGGTAAAGTCTCAGAAAAAAATCAATGTTGGAACATTTTCGCGCGAACGTCCTTAAAGTGCCACTATTATCAAATTCTCGATATTCCTTTTTTTACATTTTCGTGCACAGTGGATCTTTTCTTGATATCTTGCGAAATTTCAATCTATTACGAACATTGGACCTTTATTTTCGAGAATTTACGGCCTCCATTAATTTTCCTTGTTCGAAGTTTTGGTTGAGAATTGGATAAAATGAAGTCATTTTCTCAAAAATACCACGCGGGTTGATATTATAATAACGATTAGTACAGCAATTCGCATAACGAATAACAAAAACTTTGGCTCATATATTCGTGCAATTTTCTACACTAATTGTTATTGTAATTTTAATCTGTGAAGTAAAGGTCCCAAAACCGTGAGTTCTAATGTTCGTAATAGATTGAAGTTTTGCGGGATGTCTGGGAAGGACGTATTGTGTGCGGGGGTGTGAAGGAATGGATATCGAGAATTTGATCATAGCAGCACTTTAAAGAAAATGTAGCGTTTGCGTTAAAAGTTGGAACATTTCGGTGTTAATGTTACATCTTGCGTTATTGTTACATTTCGTCATTAGCCTATTACTCGCCTCGAGCTCAGTGAAAAATGTTGTTACATTATTCACCAATTTCAAGTTCACTCATTAGATATGCAACTTTGTCAAACATTACGTCAACTATATTTGCAGTGCCGCCGCAGATTAGTATATCCTCGGTACCATCAAAATACGATGAGGGATCAGCGGTCAGTATCACCTGTACAGCATCCGGGACACCTGACCCAGATGTCAAATGGTTCAGAAATGGA
>Ga0099803_1161559_pt1 | contig 10520 bp, 12 predicted proteins | sample Orb8nscriptome_6_FD_81142 | JGI IMG/M metagenome (GOLD analysis project Ga0099803, IMG submission 81142) | Coral microbial communities from Puerto Morelos, Mexico - Orbicella 8 T C metatranscriptome (Eukaryote Community Metatranscriptome) | ecosystem: Host-associated > Invertebrates > Cnidaria >... | reverse complement strand
AGCAAATCAAGTCAGATGATTACATTCTATTTTGAGAATGGGTGTGTTGCCACTCTTCGGACAAGTGGCACAGAACCAAAGATTAAATATTACGCAGAGCTTGCTTGCCATCCAGGAGACAAGTACGTGGATTTCTTTAATTGATTGATGATATAACCACAAATTTCAGGTGCAAAAAGAGGTGCACCCAGTATAAGCCAATGGGCCTGCATACACTCAAATGCCCTTTTTGGAGAGCGTCTTTTGAATCTCAGTGCATTACCTGCAAGATCAGAGACCTGCTTAAACATCAGTGTAGGACTTGCTTTGCGCTTTGTATCATTGTGATTGAAAGTTACTATGGGTTATTCGTGTTTGCACTAAAGTGCTTTTGAATGCAGCATGCTCTCCAACTATGTTAGCTGGTAAGGTGGTCCCATCCATCAACCTCTATAGAACTAGCTTTACGGGTTTGACGTAAGTTTTAAAGTCTAGGCCATGGACAATTTGAAAGTCACCAATGCAGAAAAGGCATGCCTCTAATCCATCAGGGTCTGAAAAGTAGCTGATACATTACATAACCGTAAAGTTGGTATGGTTTTCTTCTGCAAAAATACAGTGTTTTCTTCGGCATCTCATCTATTTTGACTTTCCAGGGATGTGATCCGCCTTCAGAACTAGGGTAGAGAATCACCTTGAGTAAAACAATGAATTAAGTCTCAGTGAATCTAATCCAGTTTCACAAGGGGATATTAATGATGGCAAGCAGTGGCATTAAACTAACCAAAGAGGAGAGAACCTTGCCACGGAAACTAAAATCTCAGCATTGATATGGACATTAAAACGACAGACAAGACTTGTCTCCTGGGGGTTGTTCTTGACAACAAATAAAAATTGGACGATCACGTTTCTAGTATTTGTCGCAAAGTAAGTGCGCAGATAAGTGCTCTGAACAGATTGAAGAATATTTTACCACCTAAAACTAAGGAATCGCTATATCGCACACTTACACTTCCATATTTTAAATATTGTAACAAAGTCTGGCACCACAGCAGAAAAAGAAACACTGCTAAAATCGAGAAAGTCAACAAAAGGGATTTGAGGGACATCTTCAAAGATAAAAGTACATCTTATCAAGATCTCTTGCAAAGAATCAGACTCCCATCCATGGAAACTCGAAGAATCCAAGACGTGCCATTGACAATAAGCAGTAATTTGTATATCACCTTACGCTCGTCCAAGTATAATCTTCAATATGACTATATCCTTTCTTTGCCAAACATCAACATGACTAAATATGGCCTCAAATCATGGAGATATTTTTTCCGCAAAGAAATCAAACAAGCCAACAAATGAAGTAGGTGGGGGATTGAATAGATACTGGCCAATTTTTCATTACTTTTGCGTGTTTGCCGGCTCCCAAAGCTTCACCGGCGATCTGGGCAAAACAGCTCAAGATGTGCCAGTATCTATTCAATCCCCAACCTACTACTGTCACATGCCCCGCCAAAACTCGTTTGAACATTTGCAGTTACCTATTATAACTAAAAGAATGCCTGAATCAGACAACCCTGTTGAACCCCCTCACCAAGTTAAGCAACGTTTTTGCAACGAAGCGGGTGATAAAGATGTCGCAATCGATGGTAAGTCATTAAAAAAATCACCAAGTGCTTGGTCTTTGCATGATTACCTTTGTGAAGCCCGTGGGAAAATGTTCACACAATGTTACAGTCTTCACAAACATAGAAAATACCATTGTAAAATGTTAGAAACAGAAAAAATGCCAAAAGAAAATTATTATTCCTACCAAACGACGTTGTTGAAGCCATGAAACGAATGAATCCACACAAGGTTGTCAATATTCTCGTCGCAAAAATAAGCTTTGCATGACAATGTTTTGTCACGGTCTGGTTACTAGGCTCTTCTCGGTCGAAGCATGGCTACAACTTAAAATTTAACTTCGGAATTTTAGTCATGCACGACTGGCCAAAAAGACAATAAAAGTTCAGATCGGGTTTCAATTTTGTGAAATTTTTCAGTGAAATGCAAGGCAATTTATGAAACTTGATATGCTCGAACGATCAGAGTAAGATATTGTTAACCCCACTTCAGTGACGTCAATAAGGGAAGCCCCCACAGATCAGCTGTTTTTTCTGCTTCAGAAAGCCTCTCTTTGTTCTACTGCATTTTGCACTCGATTTTTACTTGAAAAAAGGTGAAAAGTGTTATTTTTATTGACCAGACCGAGAAGAAATGATGTATTCTAACGAACTGTGGGGAAAAAAAGAGAAATCCGGCTGTAAAATTCTTCTTGGCTTCAACATTCCTGAAGGCTTTGAAAATTCCTGTCGGCTTTAACTGAAGCCAAGAGGAATGCCACTGGAAGCATGTCAAAACGATACGTCATGTAAGCACTCAACCACTGCTCAAGTAATATCATGCATGATTTTTTTGCCACTCTGGCATGAAATATTCATTTATGAGAAATGCAATCAAGTGGAAACTGGCAATCATGTTTTTATAATATGCAAGTGAAACCGTGTGTTTTCAAATGTTAATTCGAACCTCCAGCAAGGCTACACAAAGTGCATGCACAGCAGGTCTTTGATTTCATGCTTCTTTGCATCTTTAAAGAAAGCGTCTAGGAGCTGGTCATTAAGAAACAAATTATTATTGATTATTTTATGATTGTCCTCTGAATCAAAGGTTTTTTTATCTAGCCCAACCCATCTTGTGGCGGCTTTTGGTTCATTTTTTTGCAAAAACACAACAAACGCATTTTCTCTCTCCGTGTGGTTTTTAATAGCATTTATCTGTTTTAATTCTTCAGAGTCTTTTTCTCCAAAATATATCAAAAATAAAATATTTAAATCTCAAAGAATCTCTTTTCTAATGAATTCACCATTGTAAATAACGTTTTCATACAAAACCTCGTTGTGGTATATAGGTTTCAGCCCAAAAAATTTTAACATACGGTTATTATCCCCCATGCTTTCAAAATCTTGGGGTCAGTGAAAACAGTATTGATATAGGTGAAATCGTCGTCACACCGAGCCATCGGGTATACCACTAGCTTTTATGTATTTAATTAAAGCGGGCAAAACTGCTGGCCACCAGAACCTCTCAGGAAGGATTTTAATTTTAGTGCATAACCCACCTGAAAACTGACAATCATTTTTTTATAATATGCAAATGAAACTGTGTTTCTCATTTTCCTCCTGGCTGCGGATGTCTTTCTTAATCTTTTCAATGTCAGCCGCTTTACAAGACAGCTGACATGTCAGTTTTGCCCTCACAGCTTCTTTTAGCACATTATACTGTGAAAATTCAGTCATAATAAGTTGGAACTCTGCTTCAGAGATCTTGTTATCTGCCAATGCTTTGGAAAGAAGCCAGTCAACCGTTTTACGTTTCACTATGGCAAGCGTGACAATTTCTTGATGCTTCTTGATCTTTGAATCAAGCTTCTTGCTGGTGATTATCAGCCCTGAAGAAATCAAAGCGAAACAGCCACCAACACCACTTAGTGGAATTGTGGCCAGCAGCCCAATGACAGACAGAGCCAAACCAAAACTCGCGCTTGAAAATGCAGCTGAGAGAACGCTGGAGCCAACAGCGCTCCAGTTAACCACCTTTTTCGTTCGTTTATACTTTTTGTGAACCACTCGATAGTGGGCGACCTCGTTGTTCAGAGCGTTCAAATGTCATTGATTTTCTGCAACCGAAAGTCGGGCTGCAGTTGGGGGTAGAGAGGCTGTGGTGAAGCTTCAGGAGGACCGGACGGCAAAACATTCGCAGACGACATTGTATAAAAAGCATTTAAATTATTTCTAATTCAAATTCCAGAGGCAAGCCCTTGAAATGAAAGGGTTCGCCATCTTCATCTCTGACACTGAGGGTGATGCTATGTTCAAAGGTGTCTGTGGAGCAGTCATGCAAACTTCTTGTGGGGGAGGATGATAGCTTACTTTTTCATAAGGCAAGCCTTTCATTTTAAATTTAGCCAAAACATCCCATTTTTTCCCATTCAAAAGGTTTTTGGTTTTGTTGATCAGATCACAATGAATGAAGTAAATGGATGGGCTGTTTAGCTTTTTGACATAAGTTAACACACCTAATGTCAGCCCAGTGCCAATCAACCTGGCCAAAGCGTGACTAACTGAAATTTGTTTTTTTGAGATTGGGTCCCATCATCATTTTTAGCACAGAATTGGGTTTATTTGGTTCTAATTCCAATTTTGCCTCGTTCTTATATTCTTTCAAACTCGTTGTTAGCTCTTTTGCGAGGCTATCAACACAGTGCTCTTAATTAGCGGTCGTCCGGTTGTCCGAGACGACCAAAAAGTTTACCGGGCAACCAATTTTTGGCAAAATCAAGAGGCTGGTTGCCCAAGTAAAAATCAACAGACAACCCAGCTAAAAATAGAAAATAAATTCATCATAAACAGCACCCGACTTACGTGACGGTTTTGTATTGTCAATGTCCGACACTGTGAAGTTCATAATAATTAATTTGCCTCAGCTAAGCGTTTGCCTGTGTTTTGGACATCTGTAAAATTTACAAAACATTGCCAGGTACGAAAATGTAAGAGAAAAACACAAAGTTTCATGTCTGGTGGCGATCAAGATCAAAGATGCCATTTTGAACATGCCACAACTCAAACCCAGACTTCCGCGAAAACCATTGGCGTACACTAAGAACTATGGGATTAGTTCAAGCTTGACCGCCATGTGATTCTACACGGCATGTAAATAAAGGTAGGATTGTTACAATAATTGTTGTCAAATTCTTTATTTCTTTACGATGGAGACAAAAATGGATGTGTTCTTGAGTAGTGCACTGAAATGTGTAGGTGAGGTAAACAGGCAAGCTCTGTACCAGACCCTTTGAAAGATATTTGCCCCGCTCTTTCTACATTATGCCATGAATTGGCAAGGCAACAAGAGATGAGTTTCATGAAATGTACTTTTGGAATCAGCTCTTCAAAGAGCTCAGTTTGTCTGTTCTTTTGCATGACAATCGTGAGGACAACCATTTTTCTTCTTCAAAGAAGATATATTGTACAAATATAACACATTCAAAATGGACTCCCACAAGAAAATTCAAAAATGGATGGAAACACCAGAGGCAAAAACTATAGAAACCGCGGCACAGAAGAGTGCATGGGCGGTGTTCACAAAAAAGTTTCTGAACATGGATAAAAGCAAGTTTGTTGCTCATGTTGAAGTTGATGAAAAAAATAACGTCAGCCAGAAATATTTTTTAGACAGCCCTACTTCATTGCAGAGCGTTTTTGGCTCGACAAAAATTTTTTTAGCGAACGGATGAAAAGTGTGCTCGGTTTGATGGGCATGGTACGCTTTCCTTATCAATTGTCACTAATGAAAACAATAGCAGCATTGCCAATCCCACCTGTAGATTTCACAGAAGCAGCGCCAAGCCTTACGAAAATATTCAGTGCCCAGATGAACATCTACATGACACCAGACAGCTACTTCGCGACAAAATTCCGCAACATATTCCAGAACACCAGACTCAAACGCACCTCTGCGGCAGAATCAAAACGGTGGTTGGGCGGCCAACGCATACAATATTGGCCTCAACAACTCTACTTTGCTGTTTTCTGCACGACAGAGGGTTGTGGAATTTCTCACAATCTTTGACAGCGGATTGTCTCTGCCGCAACAAATAAGAGCTTTTCATACATTTCATGTGTATTTCACGGTCAGGCGAATTTTGTTCGAGGTGGGGGTATTCAGAGTATAAGTGCTTTGCCGGGAGATCCCACGTTCAATCAATACAATACGAGTAATCCTTATGATGAAGCTTCATACGACAGAATCTGCGATGAGTTCAGAATAAAGCCATCGAGCAATTTTCGCTTCACACACAGGAAAAACCACGGGCTAGAAAGCGTATACATTGGCGCGTCAGGGCACGGAGCAATGAAAACAGGAACCTCTTATCCAGGGTTCAATAAATTCAGTGATGAAGGAGGGGCTGCAACCAAAGAGAACTGGATTTCTAACATACAGCCAGGTGTAATTGCGTCCACTCAGTGTGACTGGTTCGCTCCAAGCCAAGGCTCTGGTTTGACGCAGGCGGTGCTTTCACTTGTTAATCAGTCAATCAAAGCGTTTACTGCGCCTTGGGTTCAGAAGTAAACATATACAGCAGTATTCTTGGCGAAGGAGGTGGAGGGAAAGAAGCCCAGAACAACGGAAGACGCAAAAAGACAACCAGACTTGGCCAAGAGCGTGCAAAGATATCAGCTTGCGGGATGAAGCAAAAGTTAGACTCAATCTTTCTGTGTGCCTTGGGGCATGGCTAATGCCCGCGAGCATGATCATCAACACAGAAAGCACAGTTGGCTATAACAAAAAGCTCAAACAAGAGATTTCTGGTATGAAACTCCGGGCCAACAATGCAATGAATCCAGGTGCAAAGAAGGCCGGCCTTAAACTAATAGCAGGAGGGCCATCAAAAATTAACCCGCCAAACAGCCACCCTTCAAACCTGATCAACAAGGCCACAAGCACTTCGAAAGAACCCCCTCCCTCACTCACACAAGAAGGGTAAAAAATAGAGCCCACTGCTTCGCAACAAAACCGCTGTCATTTTGGTATGGTAGAAGTCGTGGCTTTGCTGTTCATGGCGCTATGTTAACGCCGCTTCTTAATGTATTTTTGAGTTATTTTTTATAAAAAATACCTCTTAGTCGACGCGTCAGGTATGTTATGGACAGGTCAATGGATTGGTGAGTGAGTGAGTGAGTGAGTGCGTGCGTGCGTGCGTGCGTGAGTGAGTGAGTGAGAGATGTACGTATGTCACACCAATCAGATTGGATCTACTATAAACAACCAATCAAATTTTTGAGTTACTTTTTCTAAAAAATACCTCTTAGTCGGCACGTCACGTATGTTATGGACAGGTCAATGGATGAGTGAGTGAGTGAGTGAGTGAGAGAGAGAGATGTACGTATGTCACACCAATCAGATTGGATCTACTATAAACAACCAAACAAATTTCTTGTTGTAAAGGTAAACTGTATGCGAGAAGATTTGATCCCGATAGAGTTCAGAACGGCCACATTTATTCTTCTATAAAATGGAGGAAGTATTCATATATTGGGTTTACTTCGACATTTTCTGTGGGCAAGGCTAAGGATTTTAGTTATGAACGAGATGAGCCCTGAGGTTTGAAACAGTTGGTGAGTTAGTAGTATGCATATGGCACAAGATATTTTCATTTTTAGTTACAAAGGTAACTTGATACTCTTGTTTTTCACAAGGAGTAAAATGAATTACAGGTCACGAATCGTCGCTTCTAGTTCTTAGGACATGTGTTAGAGGAGACGAGACTATTTAGATTTGAAACACTTCTAACGATTACAGTAGTAAGTGCAGGTAATGATTGTTTTCTTGTTGCATGCAAATATATCGAGATATTTTCATTTTTTAGTTACAAAGGGTAATTTGACACTCTTGTTTTTCACACGGGAGTAAATTCAATTAAAGCTGACGAATCGTCACCAATCTTTCCCACGAGATGTTTGCTATCTTTAATTACAAATGGTAACTTAACACTTTTGTTTTTTATATGGGAGTAAATTCAATTAGAGCTGACAAGTTATCAGCTATTGTTTCCAGGAAGAGAAATCTGAAGTTTCTCATTAGCAGCTTATTTGTTTCTTGCCTTAACTGCATTTGTAAGAGAGACCAAAAAGTTCCCGAGTTAGTGGCTTTAAGATTCTGCAAATTGTAAATTTGTGACAGAAGAAACCAGGAAAGGGCTCAAATATTGCTGCAGACTCCGTGGCACCTAATGAAAGTGCAAATTAATGTAATCAGTCTTTGAGGAGACTTGTTCATCGATGCAGGATAGTATCGGCCAAGTAGTGTTGTTTACCTTCAATACTTCTCATTGAAACGCTTCCCAGTGGTATCAATCGATATTGTTGTGTATTAATTTTGAATTGTTGTATTGTTAACAACAAAGGTGGCAACAGAAAAAGAAAGTGGTATCCCGTGACTATCTGGTAATTAAATTAGTTCTTGTTCATCTGTGATAAGAAAATTTGCATTTTGAGAAAAAACAAAATTCTCTTTCTCTTTCTCCAAAGTGAGTTTGCAAACACGTGAGCTCCTGGTTTCTTTCTACCACTCTGGCCTCTGCCGCTTCTTTTTCTGAGGGCGTGGCATTCTCATCTTGGATGATCGCCTGATCTTCCTCATTTTGGCGCTGCAGCTTGCTTTCTGACTCTTTCGGGTCATCTAACGGGTTTGTGCTGTTTAGCCTTTCTTCCATGGCATTTCTTTCACTTTCTTTTGCAGTGATGCTTGCTCTGAGTCTGTCGACCTTTGCTTGCACTTTTTCTTTGATTTATGCCTGTTTTTTTTGTTTGTTTGTTTTTTTTATGCCACTTCCTTTTTTGCATTTTCAAAGTCGGTTTGTAAATTCTTTTTCCCTGGTTTAGACTGAAAAGTTCTGCTTCACTTTCAACTTTGGTGCCTTGTTCCTCTTGAAGGGCATCAATCCGGGCTTGAGTTCTATCGATTCGTTTTCTAAGCTCTTGCATCTCTTGAGAGTTTTTTTTTCTTTCTGCAGCAAGGGCCTCTGTCTGTTTTAATGGGTTTTCAGCTTCTAGCAATCTTTGGCGTTCTTCTCGGATGGTATCATGGTCGTCATCTATAATTTCTTCAGCCCATGGGCCAAGAGGGCTTGAAAATTTGTCTGTGAAACTTTTGAGGGCCCTTTCCATCAGCTTGAAAATTTTGGCACCTTTCTTGCTGAAACTAATTGGCCATAATTTCTTGAAGTTCACTCTCGGGAACCTTCTGATAAATTCTTTGGCCCGTTCAAGCATGGCTGGTTTGTCTTCCTGATGTTTGAATTCGGTAAGCAAAGGGGTTTCTTCATAAGAAGTTTCAGGCAGCCGAGTCTGCTCATGCTGCCTTGTTTGCATTTGTATTTCTTTACCACTGTGGTAAGGGGTGGACGCCGCACCCGGTTGAAAGGGCCTGGTTGTGTTGACCTCTTGTTCGTCATCGCCGTTGTCGTGGTCAAGGTTCCAATCAAGGCCATCATCTTGGTAATCAAAATCGCCACCACCTTCCACCATTACAATATTTATTTTAATTTTGTTTTTTAATTAGAAAAATATTTACAGCTGTGTATATATTCGTTGAAGAAGAGATGTCCGTACCAGAGAACCTTCACCCAACGCCCAACAAAAAGACATTACATGCCATGAAGGCCAAAGGCATGAAGGCCTTTGACTGCACTGAAGCCAACCCTGGTAAGAGGCTGAATGTTTCTGTGCCTAAGCTGAACAAGAACGAGGTTCTTGTGCCTGGCACGCTGGTGCTTCGCTTTGACATTGACTTTTCTGGAGGACACACCAACAACTTTCTTGTTCAGAACGTCACGCGTGCGCTTGTTTACAAGTTGTTTGTGAAGTTTGGGGGCACTATCCTTCAAGAAACGGTTGATTATGAAATCTACAAAACCTTTGAGGACCTTTTCCTTCTAGGGGAAAAGCGAGACAACATGGTGCCTGAGGGAATACAGAGCGAGGATTTATGCAAGATCCATTCAAACTCGGGGGACAAGAAAACCTCGGGCATCGCCGCTGAAAACAAACTGAACAAAGTTTACAGAACCAAATATTGCATCAGGCTAGACCATGATATCCTGACTGACCACGGTGTTTTCTATCCCCAGGCCCTTTGCAATGACCTCGTTTTTGAATTCAGTCTTGTCCCAGCTTCACGAGTGGTCAAAGGCTCTGACCCCACAAATACAAATACAGCTCGAATACGAAGTGATCCAAAGCAAGACACTCGTAGATGAGGTGCACAGCGTTTACTCCAGTGGCAAGGAGTTTGCTTATGATCATGTGTTTTGTCATAAAGTGGTCCCGGTTGTGAAAGGCACTGACACAAGGCTGAACATCAAAGTCAACACCCAAAAAAGGTCAATGAAAGGCATCCTCCTCCTGTCCATAGAGCCGTATGCCACAGGCACAAGGGATTCAGAAAAATACATCTTCCCCAACCTGTTGAAAGTCAGTTTCTTGTGAACCAGCTCTGTGGCCCCTTCTGTGGCAAGTTTGATAACATCATGCTCATCTGCCCGGCATTCCCTGAATATAGCAATGGCAGATTCCGCAGACACGCAAGCCAACTCTTCGAGTCAACAAGTGACTTCAAAACTTCCAACCACTAAACCAGCAAAAAACCCACAACGAGTGGCTGCGGGAAAGGCCATCGCCGAAAGAATGAGACTGGCTCGCGAGGTGCAGAAAGAAGCCGCATCTGAAGCTGCTGTCATTATTTCAAATAACAAGGCAAAAGAAGCTCCCAGCTCTTCGAGTCAGCCCCTCTTCGTCAAACAAACACGCCCTCAAATTCTGTCGGTGAAGACACAAGAAATGTTCACACCACCAGCCAAGGCTTAGTGTTTTCAGCATTTTGGTTTCAATGATTGGAATCTGCCACAAACGCGAAAGGATCAAGCAAGTTTTCACCAAGAGGACACC
>Ga0099803_1169971_pt1 | contig 10707 bp, 16 predicted proteins | sample Orb8nscriptome_6_FD_81142 | JGI IMG/M metagenome (GOLD analysis project Ga0099803, IMG submission 81142) | Coral microbial communities from Puerto Morelos, Mexico - Orbicella 8 T C metatranscriptome (Eukaryote Community Metatranscriptome) | ecosystem: Host-associated > Invertebrates > Cnidaria >... | reverse complement strand
TTTTTCAACGTAAAAACGGGCTAAAGTGAACAAAAGATCTACAGATTTGGCAGATGTCATGTATGTACTAAACGACTATGTGGTCCCCAAAATAGCATTTTTTGGGTTTACATGCCCTTTAAATGTGAAGAATATTGGGCGTGATGGAAAGAAGACCACCATTTCCATTCCACTAAAAGTTGAATTTGGGAGGTAGCCTGAAAAGAGTATGCAGGAAAATAACAAGGAGATTGACAGTCCAGAAGAACAAGATGTCCCTCTTCATGATCTCGAGAGCCAGCTATCCACATCTCAACAGCAAAATTGTGTTTTGAGCACCTCTGGTAACTGGGAAAAGATACAGGAAAAATTGCTGAATTCATACATTGAAGAACAGCAACTCCCAGACAATGTAATCTGTGTAAACTGTCAAGAAGGTATCGCTGTAACACAGTGTGAATGTTGTGGCCCTCACCAGTACTTTTGTATTGGATGTGCATGAGGTTTACATGGCAGTTGAAACAAGTTTCATGTTCTTGAGCAGTGGAAGGTCAGTATAAAAGTTATGAATGTTTTCTGGCCGGTTGCATTTAAGTTAATTCTAACTACTTTTTAGTGTAACATATCTAGTTAAACTGTTCTTTTATCTCCCTCTTACTGTCTTTTTCTTAACAGGATGGCGAAAATATTGGCAAGAAAGTTTGTTAAAAGCATAAGGTCAACAATTTTGATCCTGAGGAAGGTAAGCAATTGAATTTCAAGCAAAGACAACTGCAACACTCTGATCATTTTGGCAGCTTCCTTTACTTCCAAATCATCCCAAAGTTTACAGAATTGATGAGCATTGTTTTAGATTTCCTTATTAAGAAGTAAAATATTGCATCAGGTGAGGAAATGAGCAGGAAACTCCCTGAGCACATGCTGCGTGTTTCAAGCACGAAGTCAAGTATTGTGTTGTTTGCAAGCACAAGGCCGTGAAATTGAATGCAAAGATTATTGATTCTGGAGTTTCTAGGACTCAGATGTGGCAAGAACAAAAGAAGGAAAGACAAGAGAAAAGAAGAGCACATTATGAGAAAAAACAAGAGAAAATTTTTGAAAAGGTTGTGAAAGCCATAAAGAAAAGTCAAGAAGCCAAGCGCAGACAATTACGGTATGTTCCAATCAAAGACGCCACAAAGAAATGTTGGCGCAAACAAAACCAGCAGAAGATCGCTTCAGAAAATAAAGGGAAACTTGAAAAACAGAGAAAGATGGCTAGAGAACGAAGTAAGTGATACTGTCTAAAAAAGAAAAACCAAAATGCACAGGTTCAAGCGCTGGAAGCCGCACCAATCAAAGTTACTGGTATGCCGTTCCCAAACAGGATGGCCAAGAAACGTGCCATTGGACAAGCTACGAAGGGTCTCCCAGATACCCTGGAGAAGAAAGCAGAAGTAATGGCAGCTATATCAAAAAGTCCACAAATAAGGAAAGTGCTCAAGAAACGCAGACTAATAAAAACGCTAGAAGAGAAAGACGTGATTGCACTTAAAGCGCTTGCTAGTGATCTCACCCAAAGCCTTAAAGCCGTCAAAAATGAAAAGTCAAACAAAGGAAGAGCTGCACTTAGAGCAGCAAAATCACTTTCTTTTGGTCAAAATGTTAAAAAGAGTACATGCCAGAAGACACTTTCAGAACTCATAGCCTTGGATAGAAGAAGCATCAAGTCAGGAATTGAGAAACACAAAATGATCTTAAAACGTGAAGAGCCAAGCTGGCCTGCAACCAAATGAAAAACCAGGTGGGATGCAGTCACTGAAAAAACCAAAGAGGTTGTTTATGATTATTGGAAAATGGTGGCAAGTAGACCAACAAGAATCAAGAAAGACTTGATCAGAAGAGGCACTGGAATGAAAACGTGGGTTGAACATCCAAAACATGTGCTTGAAAAAACCCACACAGAAGCCTACGTTAACTTTGCATCAATGTACCCAGAGATAATAATATTTCAGCAAAAATTTGAAAACCTGAAGCCTTATTTTGTTAGGGGAGCAAGGGAACGAGATAGACAGACCTACATGTGTCGCCAGCACGTTGAACTTCAAATTATCTTCAAAGACTGCATGAAGTTTAGGAAGAGGGTGGTTAATGAAAGCAGAGAAGCTAATCAAGCAGTTACAGAAGTGCATACCTCAGCTGGAAATATTATTGAACAAACACTTTGCCCCAAACCCAAAGACTAAGACTATCATAAATTGAAATGCTTGAAAAGCGAGTGCTAAGACTTTGGAGTTCACAGCTTGGTTTTGCTGTCAGAGGAGAAAGGTGTTGGCAATCATGAAGTGAAATGGAAATGGTACGACTGTGTAGACTAAAAAACTTACCACTGATGGAAAAGACATGAAAAAGAGCCCTTGTTGCTAAATGGCCAAGGGAACAGCTAGATTCTCTTCTTGAAAACCTTCCTCTTGATCAAGCCCTGTGCATCCATGACTATTCTGAGGATTATGCCTGCCGGTTTCAAGATGAAATCCAGTCCCAATACTTTAATGTAAATAAAGTAAGTCTTCATGTAAGTCTTCAATTCTTTACAGGTATTCAAATGCTGAGGTGGATGGTGTCCAGAGCACAGAAGAGGAACCACCAATTTGCAAGGAGCATTTGTTTCTGACCTCTGATGAAGTCACCCAGGATCATGACTCTGTCCTTCACATCCAGAACTAATTTCAAAGCAATAGAAGAATCCAACTACACCATCAAGAAGATGCATGAATTCACGGAGGGATGTGCAGGACAGTACAAGAGCCAGCACTGTTATGGTGACCTATCTTGTTCCCTGGCAACTCTTGGATACACAGTCCAGCGAAACTACTTCGCCACCTCCCATGCAAAGGGAGAACAAGTAGCAGCTAGCTCCCATGTCAAACAGAAGGCGACTTCAGCAGTACTCTCCAGGAAAGTCACACTATCAAATGCAAAAGATCTTTCTAACTTTCTGAAAGAGAACTTCTCTGAACCAGCCGTTTCCTCATTTCCTGCTAGGCAGAAGTCAGTGCAGTTAAAGCGGCATGTCTTGTTCTATCTGCCTTCTAATGGAGAACTGAGTGTTGCACATAACAGGGAAGCTGGAAGATTCTGCACTGTCAAAGGCATCTGACAACTACACTCTGTAAGGACTTGCAGTGAACAGCTTATAGTCTCCATGTGATAGAGATCTTGTTACTGCCATGGTCACATTGTCAAGAGTATTGACAGCTGTGAAAATAAGGAATGGGTTGGCAACTGGAAGGAGATTGTTCTGTCAAGAGAACCCTCAGGTGTCAAGTATTGTGGCTGTGGCAGCTGAAGATGACAGCCACTATGATAACTACCTCCTTAAAGTTACTAGCAGTGGAGTCATTTCCCTTCAAGAAAACTTTGAGGATCCTTTTAGTGGAAGCATTTATTCCGAAGGACAGGCTGTTCTTTTCGGAAATTTCTTTTTAAGGGTGAACATTATTAATTGTACATATAAACTGGATGATAAGGTGGCAGGAGTATAACCAGGAACTGTGCGGTACATTTGTGGACCACTTGTGTCAAAGCAAAGTAGTGGAAGGCCAATTTATCAAGTTCCATTGGACGAACATGAACAAATTCTGGCATCCCTTTATCTGTTTTTGCCCTCAGTAGCTTGCAATTAAAATTGTCCTTAAATATGGTAGTTAAGCATTTTTTTACAAAAAAAGGGCATGGCCGCATTGCATCATGGGTAATAGAATGTTGGCTTAAAATGCGTCTGAATTGACTGAAATGACAATTTCAAGATAGGAACCAATTTCCTTCACTTTAGGACTTATTTCTAACAAAAATTGATTCTTAAATAAATTTTTCAATTTTACTCCAATGTTACGCCTTTGTACATCAGAACTGTGCTACTGATCACGTACATCAACTTTATTTCAGTTTCTTAAAAAGGTTTAGCTATTAGAGGTAATGATGGAGCCAGATGGTAGAGAGTGATGAGCAGGTCACTGCCATCTTGAATGGAAATCTATTGTTATTGAACTTTTCATTTGGTTCCCTTTACTTGGTAATTTTAAATAAACAACATATTATGGACATGAGACTTACACCTTTCACCATTTTTCAACATCACTTTGTTGACTCGGGAAGACATTGTCACTTCATTTCGTGTTTTCAAATTGTTTCTTCCAGATGCAGTTTGCTTCTATATTTAAAGTGCCTATGAGGTAAAAGATAATTGCTGCTTATTTGAAACACTATCCAAAGTAAAGAAAAATGGCATTTTCCTTTTTGGAATATCTTTTCTCATTTTAGATATATTTACATTTTTGTATTATGAAAATGATATTCTTGATTCAGAATTATATTCTTTTAACCCTCTAAGACCCAGTCGTACATATATGTATGATTCGTCATGTGCTCTTAAAAATGTTGGCTTACTTCAACAGGCATTCTGGGATTGAAGTAGAAACACTATTATGGGATACCCATGCTTCATTTCAAGAGGCACTTTTTCTTCAATATTTTCTAGCCCTAGTTTGACTGGTGATTAAAAAATGGCTGCACAGTATTTCACTTTGGAAGAGGTTGTGAAAAGAGAGTGCTAAACGATGAAGAAGTCAGTGATTTTGACAACGAAAGTGAAGACTTGCCAGATGTGTCACCAGAAAGCGAAAACAATGGCGATTCAAGCAAAAATGAGGCTGAACTCATGGAAAATACTGACGACTCTGGTATGTTCGTGCGCACTGTTTACATTTGGAATCAAACATTTTTCATTTATGAACAGTGTCGCTTCGTTTTCTAGTTTTTTTATGGGAATATCTTTTTATAAACATTCAGATGTTAGCAACAAAGAACCCAACAGCAATGGCAGCCGTGATCATAGTGCAAGTGCACGTGGTCAAACAACAGGCTCGCGTGGAAGTCGAGGACAACGACTGCACTTCAGAGGAGGTCATTGAGCACCTCGCTGTGGTGCTCTGCAGATCCAAGACTCGTTCTAGTCACAATTATAAATTCTTAACTGTAAACGGCACAAAGAATGCATATTTTTATGCTTTTTTCCTTGTACTTTAAGGATGTGGAACAAACCACCACAAGACTTTATTGAAAGTAGTTCTTTGGAGTCATTTAAGACTAAGATTTCAAAGTGTTTTACTGAGTAATTTATGTTCTTTAATTATTTCCCTATATCATGTATTTTATTTCTTTGTTTATTTATCTATATATTATGTCCAAGTAGCTAAAGATATATTTTTATTGTTCTCCTCCATTTTTTGTGATATTTTTAACATTGGTGTGATGTCTAATGACTTCACCAACAAAATCAGATGGAGATGTACAATTTTGACCCAGTCACTCTGTGTCTGATGTAACATGGATTGCAAAAGATTTCAGTGGTAACTAGGAAGCAAGTCCAGGGCTTTCTTTTCAAATGTGACTGAGGAAGAAGAGATCTTTGCTTGCCAATGCTGGAGAGAGCCCTTGGTAGGATCTGCCGAGGTAAGGCAAGTTTTGTAGCCCTTCATCATCTTATCACGTATCACACCTACAACATCTGGGAACATACCTCCAATGACAAACCTACAACTATCAGTGTCTCTGTCTTATACAACATCTCTTTCTCTCACAATATTGATATTTCCCATATAGCTGCAAGATGCACAAAGCCCAAGCCCTCAATAAACTGCAAGAGCTAGTGAAGTTGTGTTCATGCTCGAAGTGATATGTTAAAGCTGTCATGTGCTCTGTTCCATCAAAAGCTTTGTATGGATATTTGATTAAATTGTATGAATCATGCATGTAGGAGCTCTTAATGCAAGTTTTACATTCTTTGCTAGAACATTCTGAAATTCTCCCTTCCCTTCCCTACTACTGTTCCCGCATCTGCACCCTGCTCCAGCAAACAGGCTATGAATTTTCAATAACAGGGGCAAGTCGCAGACAGTGCCAAAAAAATTAATTTAAGGTCTTTCAACAAGGAAGATGAAACAAAGGGTTGTTCTTCTGGAATGACACATCTGAAGAGGTGAAGTCTGCTATGGAGAAGGAGTTGAAAAAAAAAACAGTTTGCTATGCCAAAGATAAACCAAATCATGGCATCTTCACCAGGTTTGGAACAACTCATTGGCGACAAGCTTGAGCTGGTTGGTCCGATGTTAGCTGTTTTCATCGGGGAAGACTTCATGGTAGCTTTAAAATATTATTTAGACTTAATTTACTTTTCCCAAGAAACCCCACCCTCAAGCACGTTTAGGCATGTCTTTTGCCCTGGATAGATGTTAAAACCTTAAAAAATTGGATGAGGCAGTCATGGCAAGGTTTTCTGACTTTCCAAAGTAAGTGTGAATAATATTATTAAGAGCTCCCATAAGTTATAATGATAAATGACACCATGTTTTGTTTACCATTTGTAAATTCTGATTTAAATGCAAACTTAAACTAAGAAATAACAGGTTCCGTTGAGATATTTGAATCTACCAGATTGTAGGTTATTGATGACACACAGCACTCCGTTACTAAGATAAAAATACCTCAATGGAAAGTACAATTCTCCAAAATTGCCAATAATTTTTTCTTGACATTTTCAACATTTCAGTCAGAGAATAGTAGCAGGAGGAAGAGGTGTTACTCTTTTTATGCACTTCACCCATTGTGCCAAATGGGGGCAATTTCAGAGGGTCCAAGTGGGATCATCAGAGCAAATCAAGTTTTGTATCAAGAGAGATGTCGCTTGTGGTTGACCGAGACATTTTACTGGGGTCAATCAACAAATCACAGTTTGTGAAGAAAGATGGTGGTTTGCAGAGAAAGTTAGCGCGAGTTAATGCCCTGATACTTTTGAAATTAAAATACTTAGGAATCAGAGGATGCGTGGACATGCCATTTGCAGGAAACCACAAGCTTTTGCCATCTCTGGAGGATGTAGAACAGAATGAAAATGCTGGATGCTGTTTAAAAAAAAAACAACAACAACAACAACCCTTGCCACCTGAATTCCCACTGGATTCAGAAGCACTCAGGTTTGTTTAGCAGAAGATTTTTAAAAACCACCTAAAAATTGAACTCCATGAAACGTCTGGATAGTAGCAGACGTTCAAATTTTGAGAAACAACACAACATGTTTTAAAAACATGTTCCAACAGAATCTTCTGTCATCTTCCGTTCGAATTACAAAGTACAGAGTTGAATATATAGTGTACACAAAATGCTAATTGACTATAAGAACAAAAGGAAACATGACAATGTAAAATATTACAAAGAAAGTTTAAAATTAACGTGATGTTGATGATTTAGTGTAGGTTTTTCCCACTGAATATGAATAGCTTCTTTTATCTTAAGCTGGAAGGTGGTGGAAGCATGATCTAGGATACTGAAACAGTTATTACAGCATGAAGTGCGGCACTGCTGAGAATTTTGTAAGTGTTCAAAAATGTGAGGTCCTATCACTGAACATGTGCTCACGTATGCATGTGCGCATTTGTGGACATTTGTGGAGAACTGTTGAAGTTACGTTTCGCCGTATCTGCTAGACTGTTTTTAAGAGTCTCACCCTTCTTTCAGATAAAAGGGCAACTAACTTCACGCACACAGGCATGAGCCAGCGTGGGTGCCGGCAAATCTGGCCTATCGTTTGTAGGCTTTCATTTCCTTAAAAACGTGTTCTATTTTTACCCTCCTCTTAAACAGAAGCTTGTTAAACCTTTGCGCTTGCCTTCTGTCCCTGTTATTTAATGAAGGCATCTGGTTAGCTCTTATGGGTGTCAGTAGTGACCCACCATCTGGATACGCCTTATCAGCCAGAAGCTTTGCATTGGGTGGTAGATCCAAGTTACGCCCTGGACCAATAGGTTCCATCAGTCGAAAGGAAACCGCATCATGCGTGCCCCCGGCCCTAGGAATCCAGCCTGAACAAGCGGATATGTCCATTGTCCATCACTAGTTGAGTATTCATACAGTGATAGTGCTGATATTAAAAGCGACAAAAATGCCAAAATATTAAACACCACTGCTTGGATCTCTTGTACATCCATTTTTATTTACAACAGCAACTCCATGAATTTGCATATTTTGCACGTGCGCAAAATTTAAAAAAACCCCATCATTTTGCGCTGGCAGTCATCCCTTTATCGCCCATGGGACGCAGAAATCGAAGAAGAAGAGTCAGTGCGTTCTGGAAACAACCAAGATAAAGGAGTAAAAGCTTCAGTAAAAGTATTCCACACTGATGACTCCATGTCAACAAAAAGTGGAAGCTGTTAAAGAAAACTTGACAATGAATTGGTCACTTTATCATTGGATAGTTCGGAAGAAGAGAATGGTAGGCACGAGGAGAAGAAGCCAAAGATTGATGACGCTAAAGAAGCACAACTTGCCCATCAAAAAAATGTGTCAGAAAGCCATGGACACCATGAACAACGTGAACGACGTGCTCACAAAAGTGAATACCTATTTAGATAAGGCCCAGAAATAAGGAAGAAAAAAGCCATGCTTTTGCAGTTCTCAGCTATTTAATAAGATTTGTTTAACGCATTTTGACCACTAAAATATAGTTCCGTTTGAGCGTGTTTTGCTTGGTGCAAAAAGCTTTCTAAAACATTGGAAGCATTGTTGTTTGTGTTTGCAAGAAACCATCTGGAAATTAGAACGGTGTTCTTTAGAACGTGCTGGCTCTATTGTTCTTGCACATTAGCATTTAAGGATTCCAATTAGCATATCAGAATCGGGGTTTGTGAAATCATTCTAGTGATCCTGTAGGCTCTATCAACAAGCGTGCAAATGTTGATCAGAACATTTAAGAAAGGTATTTTGCGATCTATTTCTTTTTCCATAGTGACTCTGATGTTACAGTGCCTAGGGTTAATATCATCAAAAAATAGTAGCGCTTGATTCTCTGAGTGAAACAAGCAAAATGTGTCAACATAATGTCAGAAAAATAATATCTTGGAAACCTGAAAATTTTCCAACCATAGTTTTTCATGATACCCCATAAATAACTTAGAAAGAACAGGAGCGAGAGGAGAGCCTATAGCGACACCATCTATCTGGTTGTAGAAGGAACCTTTAAATAAAAAATGGGTCTGAGCAGTGGCTACGGAGAAAGACTCTTAAGCTCAGTGTTACCCAATTTACGGTCAGGATTCCAATCAGAAATGTACCTGACTACCAGGTCAATACATTCTTTAAGAGGTATGTTGGTAAAGAGACTCTCTATATCAAAAGAAACCTTAAATTTCCCACACATAGTCACTATGGATGGTAAATTTTTGGGTTCAGTTCATCTCAGGTTGGGAGGCTTTCCAGTTGCATGTTCACAGAATCCCACAAACATGGCGTTGAGTGTTCATGCTCCCAGTGAATTGTCTACCAAGCGAACGAAATGCCACTAGGCCAATCCAGCAGAGGATTGTACAGATCCCTTTCCGTCAGCTCTTCAGGATGCCAAAAAGGAATCTGGAGGCAGCGTGGCTGAGTGGTGAAGAGTGCTGGCATTGTAATCCGGAGGTCTTGGGTTCAACGCCTTTACCCTGCCACGAGAGGGATTTGTTTCTTGGTAGTCCCAAGTTCAAATCCTCGGTCATGCTTTGTAAATAGCCAAATGGTCTGCCTCCTCCCAGTTGGGATTTTTAACTGTGTTATGTGTATTAGAAATATTTGTTTCCTTTGTTTCAGTGGCATGCCTGTAAACTAGCTAAGCAAGTGCTTGTATAGCTAAGTGCATGACCACTATAAATAAGATTTACATTTTTTACATTACAAGTGCTGGTAAAGTACCAGTTTCAAACAATGTTTCTCCATTGTCAGGCTCTTTCAACTCAAAGTACGCCTTGTGGACATGTGGTCAGCAGTTCAAGGGCATCCTAGATATTTCCTTCAGAACTCCATTGGAAGACAAAAACCACTCTGAAATTTCTAAACAATTCCGAAAGCCTGATGTACCGGCCCTTACAGTTCCAGAATTTGACCATTGGCTGGTCTTGGTTGGAGGAAAGGAAACTCTTTGCCAGCTGCCTTGGGAGTAGAACCTCCAGCTGACCATGCATAATTACATGGATGATAAAATACACGGGAAGGACCTCACTGAAGCAGTATATGCCTAGCAAGCCCATAAAAAGGGGCATCAAGATGTGGTGTAAGGCTGACAGTACAAATGGTTACTTGTAAGAATTTGACATTTACACAGGAAAATCACAACAGGCAGTCCAACATGGTCTAGGTTACTCAGTGGTCACTGCACCATGTCAGAATGTGCAGGGTCACTGCTATGCCATTTTTTGAGACAATTTCTGTACATCATACAAGCTTCTTGAGAACTTGTATCAAAATAAAATACTCTGTTGTGGAACTTTGCAATTGGGCTGCAGAGTTTCCAGCATGCCTCTATGACAAAGTGGCCATTAAAAGAATGAAGAGAGGTGTTGTTTTTTGGAGGATGAGAGGTCCTGTCCCAGCATAACTTGAATGGACAAGCAAGCAGTCCATGCAGCTGGTACATTTAACCAAGCTCCTTCACAGCAACTTCCCGATGAGAATCATAAACAGAAAGATGGGAGCATTCAGAAAAAAGCCTGTCCAGAATTGGTCTCATCTTACAATAAGAACATGAGTGGTGTCAGTGTTCTCCACATATTGTGAAGTAGTCAGATAAAGATCTAAAGTAGCCAGTGCTAGCAAATCAAGCACCCAAAGGACCAAGCTTCTAAGGGGGTATGGGGGCATGCCCCCCCCCCCCCCCCC
>Ga0099803_1267515_pt1 | contig 10711 bp, 2 predicted proteins | sample Orb8nscriptome_6_FD_81142 | JGI IMG/M metagenome (GOLD analysis project Ga0099803, IMG submission 81142) | Coral microbial communities from Puerto Morelos, Mexico - Orbicella 8 T C metatranscriptome (Eukaryote Community Metatranscriptome) | ecosystem: Host-associated > Invertebrates > Cnidaria >... | reverse complement strand
GGTTAAATGGTCTTTTACAGCAAGCGACCAAACGATATGTTTATTAAGTTACGGTTTTGTCAACCCGGGAACGCAAGTGAAAACTACTTTTGAGGGACGTCGAGATTTCCCATGGATAAAATATGGATGGAAAACTCGCCTTGTATCAACAGTGCCGGGAGAGGATTGCGAAAGCCGAATTGTAAGCAAGGTCGAAATGGTAGTACAAGCCTTGGTGGAAAAGACAAAAGTCATAAAGGAAAGTGCATGATTTTGCGATGATCAATCTAACAACCGATTGAATGGATTGTATTTTCGCCTCCGTGAAGTCGTGTTGGACCGCTTGACACAACAAAAAGGCGACATCAGCGATACTCGAATTTCCATGCCCAATTGAACATGGCGAATTATACACGAGATAAAGAACATATCCACAAACAACTTGCACTAGCGAAAGAGACTCTCGTCAAATTAAGGGCGCTTACTGATTCGACTAATACGGAAAGTTTCAACGGACAGAATGGCGATTTCTCGGCATTGAACGGCGCCCATGTATGGGAGAACTATGGCGATGACAAGCACGACAGCGACGAGGGAGGGAATTCTGGATTGGGGATTGACTCGCCGAGTTTCGACCATCGTGCGCATGAAACTACATATTTTGTAAATGATAAATCGGCGGCCGCGCGTGATAGCCTAGCTAAAGCGCTGGGCTTGCAGGTGTCGAAATTAGAGGATGATTTGAAAGCGTCCCTGTTGGAGTACTTTGAACAAATGGAAACTCAGAAGGAGGAATTAATCTCCAGCTTCGAAACAATGCATGCACAGCTCCTGAAACATCAAGAAATTTGTCAGCAACATCGCAAGGAAGAGGCGGAAAGAGAGGCTTCCATGGAACGACTGAAAGCTGCTAAACAAACATTAGAAACGGATGTTGAAACATTGAAACGAGAAAATCTACAACTGAAGTCAGCAAGTCGTACACTTGAAAATGGAATACGTGGTTATAGAATTTCCCCAGGTTACGTTGAACCCGACGAGCTGAGCGAAACGCTGATGAAGGAGAACTCACGTCTGAGAGAAAAGCTTCGCAAATTCGAGACAACTGAGTACGCTAGATTGGAAAGAAAAGTTGCTCTACAGGAAAAGCTTTGCGAGTCTTACAACAAAGACATGGCATCTAAAGACAAATTGCTGAAGCGTTTCCAAGCTGAAAACCGAGGTTTGCACGAAGACGTTAAAAATCTGCAAGACGAAGTGTTGAGAGTGAATGCAAATCGACTGAATGCGGAGCAAGATAAAACAAGACTTCAACAAGAACTGCAGTTTAGCGAAGAGCAAATAAACACGCTGAGAGAAAAGTTGAGTAGTTCCAAAAAGGAAGGTAGATATTTACAAAGGTGTATTAGCGATGCAAATTCCAAAGCAAATATTTCTGGCGACAGTTTGTCCGAATTGGAGAAAGAGATTTTGGCCTTGCGTGAGAAATGCGAAAGTTACAGAGATAAACTGAATGACAAAGAACGGTTTCTGGCGTCTGTTACTAAAGAGAACCAAGGTTTAATCAAAACAGTGGAAGCCATGAAAAGGGAGCTTGCTGCCGTGAGGGGCGAGGAGCGTTCACTAAAGGTTGAGAACGAAAGGTTACAGAAAGAAAATGCTGACAGGGAGATTGATCGGTTGAGTTCAGAAACGACGAGTGAAGCTCGCAGCGGCAAGATTTCCAAAATGAAACTACAACTGCACGAGTTACAGGGCAAGGTCGATGAACTGGAGAGACAGCGTAAACAATATGATGACAGAGAAACCGAGTTGAACCAGGAAGTGCTTGCGAACCTCGAGAAATACACGAGAATCGAGCAACGATTGTACCTCGCCAAGAAAGAACTCGCTCAAGCTCGAGGGTTTTACGACACCAGCGAAGAGAACAAGAGAGATCTGCTAGCAGCAGTTGAGGATTCAAGAGCAAGAATTGCGTCATTAGAGAGAAAATTACAAGCCAAGCAAATGGAAGCTGAAGATGAGCATCAAATGAATGATGTTATGAAAAATAACCAAGATTTAAACGAAGAAAATGCGAGACTGAGGGCCGATTTCCAAACCTGCAAAACCGAGATTGAGGAATTGGAGGAGGCTCTTCAAAGTGCCCGCGAGCAAAATTCTTTGCAAAGAATGAGGTTGGATGCTCATGAAACTCTCATGAAAAGAAAGGATGAAAGAATTAAAGAACTACAAACGGAGCTGCTAGAGATTCACGATCAAATGAATACTTTGACCGATGAAATTCTCAAGAAAAATAGAGAGATAGAGGGTTTACGAATGGCAAAGATGTTACTCGACCAAGAACTTGACTTGTTAAAATCTGGGAAGCTGTCCGCAAGATCACTTAATAGAGAAGGTGTTACAAAGGATGGGTTTTCATCACATCACACAGCAGACCCTGCTAGCCCAGACAGTGGGTTCTCTGACATGGAACGAGAAAAGGATATTGACAGACTTAGAAGAGAAATTTTCTCGCAGGGCAAATTTCACCCTAGACAGTCTGTGTTGCACGAGGAAGGTTTACTGTCGAACGAAGAAGATAAAACTAACGTTGATCTTGTCCCCCAAACTCGCAGACTTAAGGAAACGGAGAAAAAGTTAGCAGATGTCATTGCTCAGAACGAAGACCTTAAAGATCGGGAACAAGAAGCCAGGGGTTTACAACTGCAAATGGACACGGAGCTACGTAAAGTGATTGAAGAAAACAAAGAGTTAAGAGAGAGGGAAATGATGCTCGCACAGGCCTTGGAAGAACAGCAAAATATTCCATCACAGGATAAAATCACAGAATTCATTGCACCTCAGCCAGAGAAAGAGATTTTGCGTTTTGATGATGAGCCGGTAGAAACAGCTATTTTGCAACCCATTCTGGAAGCAAGTCCAGAAAACAGTTTAGTATCATTGGAAAACGAACCGCAAGAGAGTCTCATCGATTTGAACGATGAGCTGGATGGTTCCACTACACAACCTCTTCGCGAGAAGGTTCATCGGATTGAGAACAGAACTCAAGAACTGGAAGGAAAACTTCACGATTATGAGGCGAGTTTGGCTAAGATGGCCGCAGAGAAAGAACAGCTGTTATCAGAGCTAGAACAAGCTCAAGAAAACCTCCAAGACATGGAAAACGAGTGCAAAATAGCTCAGGAAAACAAAGAGGAGCTTCAACAAATAATGCAAGAAGAATTGTCTGCAAAGGATGAAGAGGTTGCTAAGCTACAGAAAGAGCTGTCGGTGTTATGCGAGGAAAAAGAAGGTCTTAAAACGTTTGTAAACAGCTCCAAGGAGGAAAGTTCTCAGGCTGAAGAGCAGTTGCTTAGAACTCAGAATTTAATTCTGGATTATGAAAGACAACAGGAACTTTCACGCAACAAAGAAAAATCTTTACAAGAGCTTTTCAGTCAATCTGAAGAAGCCAATGCAAATTTGCAAGTTCAGTTAGGTAAGGTAGAACAGCAATGTCGCAACGCGGAACAAGAAGCCAATAAATTGCAGCAACAGATACTACATGTGCAACAAGGTTCTGCAGAACTGGACCGCGAGGTCCAAGAACTCAGAGAAAAAGTTGCACAGGAACAAGAAAAACAGAAAGAAACTTGCGAGCGTTTGGAAAAAAGTTCATACGCCGAAGAGCAGTTGTTAACAGCTCAAGATATCATTCGAAACTTAGAACGACAGCAAGAATTTTCTAGCGATACAGAGAAATCTTTACAAGAACATCTGAACCAATCAGAACAGAACAATGCTAATTTGCAGGTTCGGCTGGGTGAAACAGAGCGAGAGTATCGCAATATCCAAAAAGAAGCGAAAGCATTACAGCAAGAAATACTTCTTGTCCAACAAGGGTCTGCAGGAATGGAACACGAAGTCAAAGATTTAAGGAAAAAAATTGCCCAGGAAGAGGAAAAACTGGAGAAAGCATCTGAAAATTTGAAAGATCTGCAGACAGAAAATGAAGAATTGCGACAACAACTAACGGATGCGAACAATACTTTAGAGAATTCATTGCAAGAGAACAAACGCACGGTTTTTGAGCTGCAAGAAGAAATCCGAGAGAAAGACAATCACGTCGAACAGCTTCAAGAAGAGTTGACTCTCGCTGAACAACGCCACGCTGAAATTAAGTCCCTATCGAGTAATAACCAAAGTGAGATTTCAGATCTTCAGGCTGAACTTATAGAGACCAAGGAACAATTTTACACAGTATCGCAAGAAAAGACAAGATTGGCGCACAGTCATAGAGATCTAGAGCAAACTGTTGCTGAAAAGGAGGAGAAGATCTTGGCTTTGGAATTAGAGAATAGTGAAGGCAAAAGGATCATTTCTGGGCAAGAAAAGAAAGTGGAAGAGCTGGTTGACAAGCTTGAAGATTACGAAAATGAGAACAGTAGATTACACAAAGAAAATGAACAATTCAGGGTGCGCTTGGATGACACATTAAAGACCCAACAAGAAATGGAGAAGTTACTGGTTGAATCTCAAGATGAAGCAAAAGCTCTTGAACAACAATTATCAGCAGCTCATGAAAGCATAACAGATTTGGAGACAGCGTTTGAGAGAGGCGAAGATAAAAATTCCCAAATGGAAGAAAACTTGCGCGAGGCCAAAGAAAGAATTACAAAGCTTGAAACACAACTAGAGGAGTCTCAAAAAGAGTGCCGCGCATTAGAGAAAGATTGCCACGAAACAGAAAAGGAGTTTGAAAATGCTCAAACATCTTTGAATTCCTGTCAGGAGAAGATTGCCAGTTTAGAGAAGAAACTGAAAGCTGCGGAAGAAAATATTTCAGACTTAGAAATGGCAAGAGACAACGGACTATCAAACGAGCAACTGCTGCAACAAAGGTTTGCAAATGCGCGCGAGAAAATTGACAAAACGGAGACAGAGAACATTGATTTGAAAGAAAAGCTTACGAAGATGGAAAGGAAGTTGGGAGATTTACTTTCCAAACAAGAAGCGCTTGAAGACAAGAGAGAAGAGCTGGAGAAGATTAGCAGCGACATTCGCCATGAATTGGAGTACGAACGAGAAAGACGACTGGCTCTCAAGCAAAAAGTTGAAGCTAAAGACAGGGAAAATGATGTTATTCAAAGAAAAGTTCAGCTACTGGAGAAAAATAAAGCAGAGAACGAAGATATTCAACACAAAGATATGGAGGAAAAAACAAAGCTGAGAGACGAATTATCACGCACTAAGAAGACATTGTCCGAGTTGGAAACAACTAGGGAGACTCAAGAAGAAAATATAACCGAGATGGAAGATTTATTGAGAGAGACGCGCGCAAAAATTGGTACACTGGAACATAAGCTGGAGGATTCAACACGAGACAACGCTGACTTACATGGTCAGCTGGAAGAACTTAACAGAAAGTTGAAATACACGAAGGAAGAGAATGTAGAGCTAGAGAAAAGATTGCAAAAGCAAAAAGAGATCAGTGATGAATTCCGGAATAATCTAGCGGAGCGAGAAGAGACCGCCTTGAATTCGAATTACAACCGCGACGCCGCTGAAAGAGCCTTGCAGTCTGTGAAGAAGGAGCTTGCCAGGAAAGATGCTAAGTTGAAAATGCAGAAAGAACAGATAGACGACATGGAAGTCGAGTCTGAAAAGACTGCCAGAAAACTCAAAGAAACCGAGGCTTCTTACAAGAAAGTTTGCAACGAGAATGATAGACTCGCGAAAGAGTTGGCTGATGTCAAGGCAAAGCTGGCAAAGCTGGAGTCGTTGTACAAAGAAAAAGCGAACGTCCCTGTCGAGTCAGAAGTCACAGTCGCTAGGGTATCCGAGCTGCAAGCCAATCCCGTTCAAGCTGACAAGTTGATTCGCGACTGGTCTGACAAACTAAGTACAGCTCAAACCAAAGTCACCGACCTGGAGAATGAACTCCTCAGAGACATAAAGAAACATGAAATGAGAGTACATGGAACAAGACCTGCATCTCAAGACTGGCGGAGAAGAAGCGCTGACAGTTTAGCCGAGTATGGCAGGCTCAGCCGAGCTCGGACTCGTCATCGATCTAACCGAAGCCGAGATAGCTCTGTGGATTCACTCAGATCAACACAGTCCATGTTTGACTACATCGATGAAAGCATCGCTGTTAATGACAAAGGTGCAAAGCAAGAACCGAACAATATACTTTCCGCTGATTCTAAAGAACGTAACCCTGTGGATTCAGATAACGAAGGTTTCTCTGGAATCCCTGTGGTAAAGGTTATTCCTAGTGAGACTGTTAATGTTCCTGAAACCGACACGCAATCAGCAGCTGCAGAAGAAGAATTTTCCAAGAAACTGGACGATGCAGAAAAGGACGCCTCCGATCTTCAATCCGTTTCACCAGCCACAGATGATGCTCCTGTTTTTTGGGAACCCGAGGCTTCATCAGAGCTACACATCGACTATCAGTCGCCAGTTGTTCCTGAGGGGCCATCAGGGCCAACAACTGCCACAGAGGATCTGTTCGATGTGACAAAAGATTTACCGGTCTTATTTTTCACTGAGTCAACATCTGTCGAAGAAACTTCCACAGATATGGTGGAAGATCCATTTGATGTGAAAACAGGGGATGTTCTTGATCTACAGATCGACTATCACCCACAAATTGTCACTGAATCTCCACCAGACACAACAAGCTCAACAGACATGGCAAAGAATGTGTTTGATGTGAGAACAGATGATGCCGTGGATCAACAGAGCGCCTATCAGCAGTCAAATGATTGCCAGCAGCCATTATTGATTGAGTCACCTTCAGACGATCTGTTTCATTTCGAGTCGCTCCCATCAGATAACTCCTCACTTACAAATGTCACAGATCTCACATTTCGATCGTCATCTCCTCCTGTCTTCCCTGACCATCCACTGCTTGTCACTTTTGATCCTTTAGACGCTCGGCAACCTCACCAAAACAACAATAACGACGAAGTGCTAGACCCATTCGAAGAACTAATGAAAATGAAAGAAGCCCATCAAGATGACAACAGAGACACTGACATGTATGATATAGATGACGTCATCATTGACGTCACAGATGGCGCGATCACTGAAGCCAATAATGACGCAATCATTGATGTTATCACTGATCCCCCACACAGCGACGTAGATGATATTGATGGTGACGTCACTAACAGTCGACCAACAAGCATCTCCAGTAAATATCACGTGACAGATGGGCCAAGAGGTGACGTTGTTGATTCACTGGAACGAATCGTACCAGTCCCTTACAACCAAAGAGAAACGATGAGTAACTTGACGCATGACTGGAGCAAGGAACCAAATGCCGCACGTGGTGATCACGTGACACATAGCGCTGGTATTGACGTCAATGATCCACCAGAACAAGTAGAACCAGTCCCCAGGCCGAGAAAGATGAAAGACAAAATGAAGCCGGCTTTGTGGCCCCGGGGAAGCAAAAAAGAGAAGACTGAAAATGATGGGAAGAGGAAAGATAAACCAGATGTGCAACCTTACAGCGTTATGATTATGGTGGATGATGAAATCGTCAAACCGCCATCCGATAGAAACTTAAATCTTGCTCAGGGAGAAATGAAGAAACAGAAACAGAAAGAGGTAATTCCTGCAAGACTTGCACTCGAGGAGGAACAAGAGGTTTACAAATCACCCAGCCAAATACGAAGAGAGCTGGAACAGGCAAGCAAGGAAAGCCAGCGACAGATTCCACAAAATACTAAGACAACACAGAAAGAAGTGAAACAAAACCCTGAAAAAGAACCCAAACAAAGACATGGGAAAAAAACTAACCAAAAAGCCGAAAACGAAGGAAAACAAAAACCTGAAAAAGAACCGAAACAAAGACCTGAAAAAGAACCAAAATTAAAACCTGAAAAAGAACCAAAACTAAAACCTGGTTCCTCTGGGAACACTTCTACTCAATATCACATTGAGGGGAAAAGCCACGGAAACAGCAACACCAGCAGTGATCAGGGCCAGGAAGGGGAACAAGACGAAGCAATGGGAAAAGGACGGCTTAAAAAGTTAATTGCTGCTTTTAACAAGTGATAAGATAATTTAGGAATAGACAGAAAGCAGTCGAACCTCACATGGCAAAATCACAATATCATCTAATGTCACTCAGAGGACATTCATTCATAATACGTTTTAGTAATTCCACTTCAAGTGGAAAGTGTAGGACCTTCTTCATAGAGGCAGCTTGTCAGACAGGTTCAATGCATACTCTTGAATCACCAGAGTCAATCTACAGATTCTTCCTACTGGAAACCTTTCATTTTGGCAACTACTAGTAAGGAGAGTTGATCATGTATCAAGACAATTTTACTTTTGTGATCATTGGTTCAATTCTTATAACCTGCAAGCAGTGTAAGGAGAAATTAGTAATCTCTAATTCTAAGTTGGCCATTAATGCAACAGCCTGCAGGCAGAGGTCTATGTCTGCATTGGTGGAAGGTAATATGGCAGAGTGTTTCATTCCAGAATATATCCATTCTCCTCCCAAAGAGTTTTTTGGTTTGAATGCCCCCCTCCCTCCCCTTCCCCCAATCTCCCTGGAAATCACAATTTTGTTCACACTTTCCTTTAATGATTTTGGCTTTGACACTTCCCTCCCCTCTCATGGAAATTACTTCCAACAACCATCCTTGGGTGGGTATGGATATTTTCTGGAACCACACAATGGCTAAAAAAATGTTTTAGCAATGGCCAGAAGCTTCAAGTTGGTCAAAACGAACAAAACTGAATCAGATAGTTCTGGACATTTTCCTTTCAGGAAGTCGAATAATGCCATTTTAAACCATTTACGCACGAGATTTTGGTTTAAATTACAACACATAATGAATGCCAATTTTTTCACTCATCTACAGTGTAGGAACAAGCCACCCGTTATTAGCCTAATGAAGTTTTAATCTTTTAAAACAATTTTTATTGCATGCCTTAAATTTGTTTGTTTGTTTGGTTGGTTTTTTTTCTCGTTTCGTTTTTAGGACAAAGAAGAAATGTAGAGTTTTTAAAACATCAAGCATTGACATAAAATTCCATGTCTTTTATTACATTCAAATTTTAAAATGTTTATATTACAGATAGCAATAGTTTGTTCAGTAGAATCTAAGTAAGTTCTTCAAATGTTCCATTCTTGGACCACATACACAAAAGAGAGATGTGAAATTCAGCCATTGGGTTTCCAAAGAGTTTCTGTTCATAGAAACAAAAATAGATAGGTTATTGACAAAGATAGGGCAAAAATCTATCTTTTAGTTTTCACGCCATTTATAACCTCAAACTGTTTCCAAAGCTGTATACAGATTAGTAAAAAAAAACATAACAACTTAAAAAGGTATCAGATAATTGATCCAAAGGTACGCATTTGTTACAGAGGCTTTTATCATTGACTTTTTACAACTACATGTTGAGACAGTGAAGTTATATCTCTAGTTAGTAATACAGTGGAACCCCACTTCATGGCCACCCGTCAAAAAGCACCTCATTACAGACACTTTATTCAGACCTGAACAAAAGCTCAGTCAGTGACTTTTTAGATTTTTGTGGCCCATTGGTGACAGATTATGGGGTTCTACTGTATTTGAACAATACAATTGATGTCTTTACTACCTTCTGTAAGAGTGAAGTGAAGATTACTTCATAGAAAACATAATTTTGCAAACAGAAGCTGCTGTTATCAATGACTGTACTAAAATCTTTGTCTGAACAGATCATTACATAGATGTACTTATGTAGAATCCACTATTTTGTAAGACTGTTTGAGATGAACACAGAACAGTATATACTCAGTGACATGTAAATTGCTCCTAGTACTAAGTGAAATATTGCCAAAAAAAATATTAATACTTATTTTACATTTAAAGTTATCCTAAAATGCAGACAAACACCAATTTATAGTGAGAGCATAAATAAACAAGATTACTTTATATATTAAGCACGATCAATTAATATAAACACGATTATTCTGCATCTTTTTGTGTTTATTTACTAAGTCAAAGATAGTTTTATAAGAAGTTGAATGGCGTTTGTTTTTCAGAATTTGTGAGAAAATAGGAAATGAACCAAAGGCATCTACGTGTATGTAGAAATATATTCCTGACGGTACATGACTGTATATTCATAAATAAAATTAGTTGCTCTTTGAGTGGTATCAACTGAAGATTATTTTATTGCCCGTAGTAAGAGTAATAAAGACTGGTACCACAAGATGATTACTCCATGCATTAATAATAATCCATACATAAAGAATATTATTATCAAGATATTGACTCCATCAAAACTTACCTGGAACACTGACTAAGAAATAGAAAATTGTGTTTCATGTTTCTATCAAGTTTAGTATCAATCTACTAGCATTCTATCACAAATACCGTTCTCTGATTGGCTACGCTATTCACTATCTATTTATACAATAGAGCGTTTCTGTCGAGGAACTATCAGACCGATGGTTCCAAGACATAAACACTCTATTGTCTTTATCGTTTACCACTAAATTTTCTTCTGCGAGCCAGTTCAAAAATCATATTGAATCATTTTCAACTTTTTTAGATGCAAGCCGTGAAAGCCAAATATAAATTTGAAAGAGAAAGCAATCAGAAATCCACTGAATACAATTTGAATTGTTTATTTTCTATTAGCGCGCTTATTTACAGAAACATTTTCACGGACGAGCACTATCCATCCGGGTATTTTCCTCGGACAGGCACTATGGGCTGATAGTGTCTCT
>Ga0099803_1058090_pt1 | contig 10804 bp, 7 predicted proteins | sample Orb8nscriptome_6_FD_81142 | JGI IMG/M metagenome (GOLD analysis project Ga0099803, IMG submission 81142) | Coral microbial communities from Puerto Morelos, Mexico - Orbicella 8 T C metatranscriptome (Eukaryote Community Metatranscriptome) | ecosystem: Host-associated > Invertebrates > Cnidaria >... | reverse complement strand
TTAATTTTTTTTTTCTTGATTGTTATTACATGATTACTTATTTAGATTAGCTACATGGTGATCTGTCTCGTATGGAGTGTTCCACTCTTTTACAGATTATCCTTATGGCTCTGCTTGTTTGTGTATGCCTTTAGACTTAGATTTTAATTGCCATTAAATTGTAATAAATAAATAAATAAATCTGGCACATGGGTAGATCAAAGACAATGCTGCACCTGGGCAAAGAGAATTGCTGTGAGAAATTGGCTGACTGGGTAAACGAAGTATGCAACCATCTCTACTGGTGTGCCACATCCACCAAGGAGGGCTTCCAGGAGATGATGACAGCCAAATGGAAATCTCTTATGGAGCATGTTGCCAACAAACATGACAATCATCTGTCTCCACTTTTCAAGAAGTGTGCAAATGAGGAGATTGACAACCAATGGTGCATCAGGATAGGCACTGTTAATAGACATGTTAAAAAATCAATCAATCCGCCATACCAACAATGCACACCAAAGAACAACCTAGAGTGCACTTAATAATTTATTACATGACCACAAAAACCAACTGCCAAAGGACATTGAAGACTCGGACACAAATTTTCAACTGATGGTGATGCTTTTTCTTTTCTTGTAAGGAATCACTACATACAATAAACTATACAAGCTTCTGACAAGTGCAAGACTTGTAAATGACATTAAACAGTTGTCACCAGATCCTCAGACTTTCCATTCAGCCCTTGACCACTCCCACCCAAAGATGGTCTGCTTCTCCTGGTTACGGACATTTTGCAGGTAATGGAATCTAAAGAGAAACGAAAAGAAGGCGAAAAAAGTCTACCCTTCAGTCATCTGTCAGCTGTCAGATTTAAAACTTTGTCATCCCATTTGAAACACTTTGGAATGCTACAGGGACCCCTTCTGCCACCATCTTCTACAGCTTGACTAATGTGACGTCATAGCCTCGCCTTCATTAGGTGGAAACAAAATGGCAGCCAGCTGGAGCAAAATGAGGATTTTGTTGTCCTGATTATTTGCTACAAAGTTGATGACAGAGCAAATCATTGCTGTTATCAGATATTTCATGGTATGAACTTTCATTTAAGGTAAAATGTTTCTAGACCTTAGTTTCCCTTTAAACCAAAACTTCAATTTGGAATTCTTCAACTGATTCAGAACTCTTCCATTCAATGAACTACCAGGAATGTCATCCTGTCAAAAATGCAAACCAGACACAAGGTTGTCTCGAAAGGACGCCATGCTGTTGTGTTTGTCCGTGGCCCTCGATGCCTTGTTCTCATGCAACTCGACCCAGATCATCTCAGACATCCACCATTTTGGAATAAGGCATATATTTCTCTTTTTTGGAGTTTTAACACTTGACGTTAATAAGGAGTATCAGTTGCTATTTTTAGCTACCCAATAAAACATGTAATTAACATCTGGCAATTTAACTCCCCCATAAGTGGACATCTGCCATATTTTTCTTGGGGCTCCACCGATGGGAATAATTCTCGTAAGCAGACAGCACTAATAATGGACATTTTTTCCGATTCCCAAGGGTGTCCGCTTACGAGAGAGTTGATTGTATATTTTTCAATAATTTATGTTCACATAATTACAATTATTGTAACTGACTAAGGATTACTAGCAATGTTTGTGTTATTATCGCAAAAATATTATATATTGCTGAAGAAGCACTTACATTCTTGGCAATGATTCAACTTGTTTTGTTTTGCAGGCACTGCTGCAAATGACAAACTGAAGAGCTTGCTCACTGCCAAACTTCTCTTAGGAGACACATTAGAAAGCTTTCAGATGCCCATACCAGTTCTCTAGGGGTCTTTCATGCCACTTTAAACCACTGGTGTCAAAAGATGATTGGGTTCTCTTGGTTGGGAACTTTCTAAAGATTGGTATTATTATATCTCCAATATGCATGGTCATCTAAGCCACAGCAGCACAGCAGAGCCAACTAGACTCATGAACAAAGCTATATCCATATTTTGCAGTTTGATCTGTTTCTTAATTTTTTATGTGATCCAATGCAATTGCTATTTGACAATGCTATAATTTTTTTTCCTCTTTTTTCATGTAGGCACATCCTTACAAGCCTGCACTTTAATGAGAATGTTCAGAGGGATACCCAGTTATCCAAGGAAGGTGAAAAGTGTTACCACATAGCTTTTTCCAATTCACACTTAGAGAGGAGGTTGCGAGAAAAGTATCTTCTCCACCTACGTATGGTAATTGTGTAATAAATTCCTGTCTATACTAGCCGTGGTCACACTGTGCACTTTTGCCCTAGGTAAACTTGACTTGTTGACAGTTTTACGTAGGGACACTTACATTTAGAAGTGTGACCGATTTTTCCATCGAGGCTTGAATATGTCAAGAGAACAATAGACTTTCCCTTGACAGTTACCCTACATGTTTTGAAGGGGTAAACTGAAATCCCAAAGGTAGTTAGCCAATAGATGCTCATCGGCAAACGCGCTGATGACAGATTTGATTTTATCGTGTCACGTTTTACTTGGAAAAGATCGAAATGCAAGTCTTTTGTTGCCTTTGTCATGTGAGTGTTGGCGTGTGTCAAAAGAAGAAGATGACGTGGTTTAGATCGAATGTGCAAGTATAAATCATTTGCAATCACTACACCTTTCATTTGGCTGAATTTACTCAAGATTTAGTTTCGTTGTTTGCTATAGCTTTTATTAATCGGCTTATAATATTTCATTTCAGAAGCCAGTATGTTCGTGGAGACAAACAGGACCCCATATATAATGGATTTCTTTTCAATCGACTACATCAACAGAATCCAGGGCCAAGTGCACTGTTCCTACCAAATCAATTCAACCCACAAACATCACTTCATTTAACACTACCAAGCGCCGTCCCACTAGTTAGTGAAATTCCTTCAATGTTGAGCATAGTTCAATCACCATCAAGCAAAGTTCTTTCCACTTCACAATCAAGCAATGCTGTTCGCAATTGCTGGTCTTTAATCGAAACAAGAAATTAATTTTGTCCTACCAGGAGCATGCCGAGGCACTCACTCAAGCTAAAAGCCCTCAGAGAAAAAGGGCAATATGGCAAACTATCTTACAAGCATTCAGAGATAGCTGCCAGGATAATGCAATTGAAAGTGTGAAAACATTGACGCAGCTAAAGGAGAAGTGGAAGAGTTTTGTTGAAAAGTACAAGAAGATCAAAGATAACAACAAAGCCACTGGAAGATGATGTGAGTCTTTTGAATTCTTCAAAGAGCTTGACTCCCTTTTAGGGTGCCGGGACAAGATTAGCTTGAGATACATGTGCAAAACTGATATTTGCACTGATAGTCCGGACAAGGATTCCTCAACAGGAGAGTCAACATCAACAAGTGCAAGAAGTTCCAATTATGATGGAGAACAATGCGAAGAAGCGGACGATGACAAAGCCATGCAAGCGAAAACCCCAGAAGGTCTGCAGAAAAAAGCAGAAAAGCACAAAGCAGGGAAGAAACAAGCAGAAGCTGGTCCAAATCGCAGAAAAATGGGTAAGCAAAAGAAAAGTGACAAACGAGAAAGTCTGATTGAATTGCTGCAGGGTCAACAAGAAATGATGGTGATAGCAGAGGAGTAAGATCACTTGGCAATGCAGGAACTGATGAAGTTTGAAATGGAAGCCGAAAAGAGGCACCAAAGATTACACTCTCGCTGCTTTAAAGGAACTGAGAAATATTTTTATAGGCCCTCTCGCTTCAGGGAGGACCAATAGGAAAGCTACAACTTCAATCCTAACCACAGACTATCCTGGTATAAAAAGATCACCAAACAACTATTCGAGCGACAACGGAATTGAGAAACTTCTCTACCTTTCCCTGAGCAACATTAAATTTAAAGTTGTCACACCTCAAACAGCAGCTGAAGAGATTCATGGAGAATCGAAATCGAGCTGAAGCAACTATGATGTCAGACAATGATTTACTGCTATATCTCGGACCAAGTACATCTGGTGACAAGGATGTTGATCACACAGCCCCAAAAAACACCTTCTTACTGTCCTCCAACGGACAACGAAGAACACATGGTGGAGGACAAACAAAATGATGCTTACGGAAAAGCATCTATACTAAACGTCCGATTATATCATATGAGAGGCAAATCTCTAAAAGATAAGCTCGTTAGAACGCAAATTTAATTGAAGGCTAAAATGCGTTGCTATCGCAATTCACGAGGGGAATCCCAGAGATAAATTTTGCGTGTTTTTGACCAGATGTGGGACTGAAACAAATTTTTGATTTTTTTGCCGGGTTTAACAACTATTTCAAGAAAAAGAAACACCACGTTTCTATCCTTACCATCTCTGGGCGAAATGTGAAAAATTTCGATTTTTCATCTTGTGCCACATATTTGTGATATGGCTCGGTCTTGGTGGACATTCCCTCTTGAGTGGGTAAGCAGAGTCACCTAAAATGAGGGGTTGAATCTGTGTTCCATATATATCCATGCACGGCATGGTTAAGATTCTCCTCTCTTCTGCTAGTGAGGAAAAATTACTTAGTCACAATACTCGCGTGTCATGCAGGCTACCAGGAAAGCCTGTCGATACAGACAAATAGGCACCAGAGGCATCAACAATCCCTTGAACAATGAAACTGTAATAGTGTTTATGATTAAAGTAATCTTCATGATTTTTCTTTGGAGCTCTTATCAGTATATGCATTCCATCCATCATGCCGACAACATTGGGAAAAGTTGACTTTTCTCTAAAACCTTGTATTTTTTCCCTCACTTGAGCAGGGCAGGTTGGAAATTTAATAAATTGGTCTTTAAGCTGACAGAGTGCTTGAATAAAGTCCTTGAAAACTCCAATAGCAGTAGACTTGGCAATTCCAAATATAAGACCACAAGAACGATAACTGTCCGCAGTAGCTAACCTCCATAAGCCTATCACTGTTCTAGTTTCGACCGGTATGGCTGCTCGAAGTATTGTATCTTCTATCTGGATAACAGGAGCAACAGCTGTGCAAATAAAATGGAATGTTTCCCTTGTAACCCAAAAGTTTTCTTTCCACCACATGTTCAAAGCATTTGAATTGAGCAAGTTTGTGAACCAATACTGAGGCCTTGGAAGAACCCACACGATACGCCGAGGGCAACGTTTCTGCAAAGCAAAAGCAGTAAATACACAGATTAACGCAGCTTGTTGCCTTCTTTGGGCTCGTCAAGCAATCAGTCGCTGAAGAAAAATCACTCGTGATCGCCTTGCTCATTGCAACACCATAAAAAAAGTAATGAAAAGAGAACCATTTCTCTTTGATCTGCATGATTATCTAACATGTTTTCGATTTGCACGCCAAAAATGTTTATGCGGCATGAAATTTAATCATGTCAATCCCTTGTAAATACCTAGATGTGATTTTCTTCAGTGTGACCTTTTCACCTGGGGAAAATGAAACCCGAGATAAATTTACCTTGAGTAAACTCAGGTAAATTTTCCCTAGGTAAATCAATATTCTCTCAGGCAAAAGTGCATAGTGTGACCTCAACTACTCACTTGTTAAAAATACTGTGATGATATCATTCAAGTGGATGATATCACAAGTTTGCCATGAAACTGTTGGAAGCTTGCTTTTGTCAATGAACGATGCCCAATGACAACAGCCTCATCAGGAAAGTAAGAGTTGCAATTGCTACAGATTCCCTTGATGATTCAGGCAGACCCACGTAACCTATCCTCTATCTTGAATAGCCATTTAGAAAGTAATCCTGTTACTTTCCAGCAATCAAGTTGCAGACGAGGCAGTCCCCACTGAGGAGCCACAACATTAAAGAAATACATGATGCCCCTTCAGCTTAGACACTACACTGTAAGTGATGAACAAATAATGACTGATTAGATTTTCTAACATTTTGTTATCGTTAATTGTTACCACAACTTAGGGGACCCACGTTACATTTAGCTTTAGGGGTATTCACTATTACGTTCGCCATGACATTGCTTAATGGTGCCTTTCCAAAACAATTAAAATGACAAGTGTTCTGTTCTTATGCTAGAAGGAAAAGAGGTATGATTTTATGTTGATTACATGTTTTAGTGTAGCCTTTCCTTTGTTGATCAGTTGTGTGAAACATGAATTTTGTGTGTAGCGCTGTTGATGGAAGATTGTGATATCTGTACAAACATCTAAGGTCATGCATAGTTCCAATTTATCGTCATCTCATTTAGTTTTGTCAAGTGATCATTTAATTACGTTAGGTCCATTTGGTGTATTTCATAATTCTGTTACAGTTTTCACCTGGTATTAAAATAATGAACTTCAAACACATGGTCTATTTACCACTTCAGTGTTAACAACAGCTACAATGCCCACATTCATGCACCTTCTTTTACTGTTTCACAATATTTAGCAGCGATCATAAAACTGGTACACACAGGTAACTGGACTGTCTAGCCTACTCAGTCATAAAAATGTTTTTTTTTCTGTTCAATTATTTCCTTTTATGTTTACAGGTTTCTCGATGTCTGATCCAACCATCAACCATGACTGACCATGGGCTCAGCCCAGTCTCTTTGAAATTAATAGGACAGGGATAGTTAATCGTGTTTATATGCCTTTTTCTCCCTCAGGTGCTGTGCTGTTAAAGACCATGCCACAAATACTTGTAACAAATGTGTACAAGAAGAAGGAATGCAAGAATGAAGGTGTCTTTGCTGTAATCTTTTGATGAAGTGGGGACACAATAAGGCCATAAAAACTACATTATAAGATATATATACAATGTTCTACCCTTAAAAGAATCAAGTGGAGCCTATGCAAAGTCGTCCAATAATGAAATCAGCTGGGGTGCCCAGCCCTTCAGCAAGAGCGCTACGTCTAACCATGAGCACCTGTAAGATACATTAACTCTCTTGCTGTGATTGTGATCTCCATCTATGTTCATGTATTATGCAATCACATTCAAAAAACTAATTTGCATGCAACTGGCATACCTGTAAATATATTCAGTTCCAGGAAGTATATATGATTAATTTATATGATTAATGTCCTTACTGATAATTTTTCTTGTTTTTTGCATATATTTCTTTATCTCATGTAGGAAATCCCACCAAATCTCCCATTCCATATGATCCTTATCCCCTGGTTCATTCAAGAGAAGATGGTGACTGCCATGCGACCTACACTGTCATGGTTGGAGACCCAAAGTACTGCAACATATCTGTAGACAAAGATTTGCTTGAACATGCCATGGTTCCACTTTTGGCATTCTTTTATGTATATCACTTCGAGTATTCCCAGCCATTATGTAACACTTGACAATTACTGGATGAGGGCACAATCAGAGCTTTTAATTTCCTGAATTAGATCATCTGTGTCAGGTCATCCCTTGAGGAGGAAAGGGAAAAGCAGAGCAAACCATCAAATAGGTAGAAGTTTTGGGGTGGGAGTCATTTGAAGAGGGGTTTAGCAAGGGTAAAGTACAAGAGTTATTGAAAGGAAAAGCTCCTTTACTGAATAGGATACTGTTCTGGTTCCTTGTAATCCTGGCAAGAGCAAGCATTGGTTTCTTCTTGTTGTTCTTCCAAAAGACAAACAAATTCTTGTTCTGGAGAGCAAGGCAGGCTCTTTTACTAAGCCATCCAAGGAAGATGCCATAGTCAATATGTGGAGAATTCTAAAGGAAATTGACAACCACATAGATGCCAAGCAAAGGCTGGTTGTAACAGACACCCAGAAATATATTCCACAACAGCAGAACAGCTACGACTGTGATGTATTCCTCTGCTGCTTTGCGAAGGTTTTTAACTGGGCAAGATGAGATGACATCAACACAGTTCACAGTTCAAGTGCATTGCTTGGCCTTGCTGTCATTGCAGATGATGACCCGTTGTAGATGATGAAATGAATTGGAGCAACCCTAACCCTGTGGATACCTGCATGCTCTGCTCAAGGCCCATATCTCAGCTCCACCATCCCCAAGGCACCTTTCCCAAGCTCACCAATTGGCAATGAGTTTAAACAGGCTTTATTGCCAGTTGTTTCTCTAGAAGTGAGTAAACTGTACATGTGTTAAGGTGAAACACCTTTTCTTATGATAGGGTAGTATAGAAAACCCCATCTAAAATGATAAATTTTATGGGCAAAATTTTATTGGCCTGACTGTTTCACATTATGTAATATCCCTGAAATTTTTTTGACTAGTGGAATAGCATTGGAAGATTTAATGTTTTCTCACATTTTCCTCCTGAAAGAGTGGGGTTTCGTAACTTTTCCTTTGTGAAAAGATAGGCTCCAGTTACAGTACTGGTCTAAAGGATTGCAGCCCCTACACATGCTTAAAATGAGTGTAGTCTGCATGCAGTATTCGTGGACATTGCATGTAAGGTGCATGTAATTACACGTGCATAATTACCCACATGTAAAATTTACTGATCTGGTAGATACATGTACACGCATTTGCGTGTAATTTCACCTGTATGTGTGTAAGGTGCATGTAAGGTGCATGTAATTATATGACGTACCATAGCGGACAAAAATACTTGTGTCAATTTACATAGAACTTGTGCTCTTCAAAGATAACTTGTTCCTTCACATCTACAACTTGTCTTCTGCGTGTACAACTTGTTGTTGCATACACCTAGCTTTGAGCCACCCTTGTAAAACAGTTTTCCAAATAATGTACTTGTATTTACGTTTGTGCTACTTCAGTTAAAACATATACAACTTGTATTCCAACATACAACTTGTCAAAACCATTTGAGCTTGCGTATAATTTTCGTAAAACTGATTTTTAAAATACATAACTTGGTACTGAATATTTGTGTTACAATTAAATATCTACAACTTCTTTGACATTTACATACAACTTGTTATCAACTGAAAGTTTGGCTTATCAATTGGTCTCACAACTCATCATTCTTTGCGTGTGCTCTCTTCACATGTGGCAAAAATAGTGGAGGACGCAAGGCCGCGAAGTGCTCGGCAGGTTTTAGAAGAGATTGTCCAGGTGTTAAGGGCATCGGATTCTCTTGATTCGCGTGAATCAAGCGTTGGCACCAATACAACATTACCAGTGTAAACAAGTTCGTTATCAATTATGTCAGTATCACAAGCAGTAGCTAGACTTTTTCCATCTGTTGGCAGCACAGTAACCCGAATGGCGCCTGCAAGTGTGCCTCATTCTGCAGAATCAAGGAAACGACAAAACGACTCAAATTGCCATAGGGAAGCAGGCTTTTTCCTCAAAGATGTTATGCTACTACCAAGCCCTCGGATTACCAAAATTCCTCATGGAAAGTTAAGAGAAACTCTTCACCTCAAAGGGTATGCTGCTTCTGCAGTGGAGTTGGGATATGAACAGTCAGAGAGGAAACTGCGAAGTGCCTTGGAGGCGGTATATAAAAGTAAACTCAGTGGTCTGCCGGCACCATTGTAAGTGTTTTACTGTCATTATAAAGTCAATAATGTTTCTGTAAGTTGATCTTGAAATAATTTTAATTACACTTTTATTAAGATAATAGGTGTTGCACCCACGTGAGAAGGCAGCAAGAGACAAAACAATAGAAAATGTTTTTCTAAATGTGCATGAACATAGTTTAAATTCCTAATGGTGAGATGGTTCATTGATTAGACCACCAAGATGGTGTGACATAAGGTGAAATCCACCTATAGGCTTTTCTTAATTATGTGACAATTTTTTGTGACAAATATGTCTGGCAGTGTAGAAGGCACAGAACATATTTTGTCAGCAGTTCAAGGTTTAGTGTGCCAGTAATGACTTTGGACAGCAGAGATACCCAGGACAAAGGCAGGGCTGCATAGTTGCCCCCCAAAAATATGGCACTTTCAAACATATTTGCCACATTTTATGTCCTGATTCGTCTGCTTGAGCCATTTTAATCGTATGTGACAAGTTTTATTTGCCACATAAAAGCTAACACGCCAGCTTTTCAGCAAATGTATTTGTCACATAAAAGTTGGTCAATTTTCCTGGTCTATATGAGCAAATAAGAATTGTCAAATAAAAATTGTCACATGAAAATTGCTCATGTAGATGAGGCTTTATACTTTTCTTCACTGCCAAAAGTATCAGCTGTATGTGCAAACTGAGACAAGTAAGGTGTGGACAAGGCAACTGTAATCACCTTTGGGGCCTATGGTCCCAAAACGGAAAAGCCCCTTTAACTTCTGAGTTCTTTTAAACAAGTTATTTTATGGATTTCACTGGTCTACCAAATTGCAGCTGATCAGCTTTGGTTTCATCCTGTTTTATTTCAAGGTTTCACTTTGTTTGTGGTATAGGGGATATACTGGTGTGCCCTGCACTTCAGCCAAGCCAGGAGTTTTCAACAAAGGTGGTAAAATTACTTGCAAAGGATAACATTCATTTACAATGCTTTATGCTCACCTTGAGCAATGACATCTTTCCTATGTGCATTACAATATACAATCCTTCAGGTTTTAAGCCAGAATTTGAGAAGTGGCCGTCCAAAATGTGCTCCAGGGGCTGCTCAAATAAGCAATTTATAAGGCAACATATGAGAAATAAAATTACTTACTATAGAAAATGGTCCTCCACAGGACACCTGGATGCCCATCTGGCTGAAAGCCTGAATCCCTTCCTCTTTTGGAAGATCTGAATCCTGCAGGACTTCAAACGCTACAAAACAAAACACAAACCTGCTGAGGTTAGATCGCACTCGATCACACCTCCGAATACATGTGACTCAAGTGTTTGTACTTCATGTAAACTACATATATGTTCCTTCTAATAATCTTCTCCGGCTGCGCCTTTGTTTTTTAGCGCCGAAAAATACATGAGTTAGTATTAGGT
>Ga0099803_1086908_pt1 | contig 11237 bp, 12 predicted proteins | sample Orb8nscriptome_6_FD_81142 | JGI IMG/M metagenome (GOLD analysis project Ga0099803, IMG submission 81142) | Coral microbial communities from Puerto Morelos, Mexico - Orbicella 8 T C metatranscriptome (Eukaryote Community Metatranscriptome) | ecosystem: Host-associated > Invertebrates > Cnidaria >... | reverse complement strand
ATCCCTTTGTAACATTATTATTCATGCTACAATATACTCGCTGTACGTTTTCAAACAGACACAAAAGAACACCAGATATCAATTGAGTCGATGTTCTGATGCACCACTGCCCTCAACTAGTAGCATACCAAATTATAGAAACCTATGTGGATAACCTGTTTAATGATTTTGGGTTTTAAACGGGCAATAGTGGTGCAAAATGAAATTAAAACCCAAAGACATGGCCTAATACATTATGGTAACTGGGCCTTCCTGTCTCCAGTGGTCACTTCCAGTGAAGCATTACTATCTTATAGGACCCAACAAGAGCTGGCTGCTCAAACAGTGACAAAAGCAGAGTTTCGGAGCTCCCAAACATATGAGTTTGAGGCTATTAAAAAAATTATCCCTGTTGTTCAAGCTAAAGGTATTTACAGTTGCACCATTTGTCATGTGTCTAGATTACATGTAGTTCTCTCAATGTAACAGTAGTTTATTAACATATATTGGTATATCTTTCAGGACTCAATGTGATAGAAGTGGAACATGACTTTGTGCCAAAAATAAAAAACTGGCTTTCACAGCAGAGCATACAAAATTCTTTTAAAACTTGGCATGGTAAGAAATTAATTACCTGTTAATTCAATTCATATTGCAACATTAAGAACACATTTGTAATTATTATTACTGGCACTAGGAACATATTTTGAGTGGATTTGAAACCAAGACAATACATGGTGTTTCATGGCATTTCAATTTCTTTAGAACTAAAATCATAAGCCTTGTCTTCCAGTGAATCATCAGTAATCTTACTTTATGTCATCTAATTTCTTGTTGCTTCTTAGGAATGGAGTGGCAAAGGCCATGAAAGAAATAAGTAGTGGTACACAGAAATAAGAGGGTGAAAAGTGGTATTCAGAGCTATCAGACAAGTGTACATACTCCAATCTTTTTTTTCCTAGTTAACAAACTAGTATATTTAGGTACAACCACAGAGGGTTAGTCAGGTATATCGAGTTGCATCACTGTTATTGAATTTGCCTATATTTTTAAAGACCAGTGTTAAACAGCACTTCTGCCACTCCATGAAGAATTGCACCAGTCCAGATGAGGAGGAGACTGCTCACAGAAGTTGATTACTATCAGGTACGGCACTGTCTACTACATGATCAGGTATGAAAAGGACAAGAAAACTGACATCAATTATTGAAATGTAAGCAAGGATTTCTCTCAGTAACAACTAATCCTAGTGTTTAATTGAATTTTTAAAAATCTGAAATGTAACCACTCATTATTGTGGAACAACCATGGTAGATGGGATCACAAGTGAAAAGCGCAAGAAACCTGGATACCAGTACAGCAAGACCAAAATTACAAAAAGCAAGAGCAATACCTGCTCTGCACAAATTTATTTTAGAATCAAAGGTGTACAAGGTTTGCTGAGGACTACTATCTGGTATATTAGCAGCCATAGGTATTTCTCCTGTGCTTGGTAGTAAGCCTTTAGCTCATTATGCCAAAGAACATGAACAATGAGCAAATAATTTCCAAGAAAGGTTTTGACAAATCACCACAAAGCTACTTTAACACTGAACCATTTCTATAATTGCAGTGTAGTGACACTTACTGGATGGAGTCTTTCAACAATTGCATTCTCATCTACTGCCCAAAGAGAATTCACTTTGCTGACCACACTTTCAACATGTGCATTTCTCTGGCAGTAATGGATTGGGTAAGTCACAGACAGGTGGATTGGGAAGGTGCTTGCCTTTAATAATCTGCATACATACCAGGGAAGCAACTTTAATCAGTTTGTTGGAGGATGTTCGCCGACCAAATCACAGAACGAGTCACAAAAATCTTCGCCCCAAAACATTTCTATTCAGGGAGGCTGTCTGGAGTAGATTATTCCAGCTGAACTACTGTGCATTGTGAAGCAAGATGGATGACTAACATGCAAGACCTGTTCCAAAAAAGCTATTTTTTTGAAAGAGCCACATACCTGCATTGCACTGTGCGGGGAAAAGTCCTGTAGGGTCCTACTTACCTGGTGTGACATTGCACCCTCCTGTTGACAATGCCAACATGCAAGGTACCTGCATTGCATTGTACTCACTTGGCACGACACTGTACTCTATGGGTCAAAAACCAAAGGCTCCTCTAGGAGCCACCAAGTTAACTAAAAATCATGATCAACAGCCTGCCATGAAGAGTTACCCTGCTTGTTTTTACATTTTCAAACTTTGTAATGTAAGCCATTACGTTTCACTGAAATTTGAATGACTGGCTCTATCCCTATAAGGAACCTTTATTTCAAGGATACAGCAAATGAACTTTGCTTTACGGTACTGTATAACAATTTTCATCTAACCTGGATTACATTTGTCTGTTTCCCAAAACAATGTCATTAAGTCACATTGAATGTGGAGTGAATGTGGACCAAATGTGGAGCGCGAGATATAATTTGAGTCACAGCGAATGTGGAGCGCGACATATAATTTGAATCAATTGAAAACTCTTTACTCAGATGATTACACCCTCATTAGAGAAGCTGTTTTTTAACGTCCTTTTGACAAGATGTCCTAACGTTTATTTTAATTCAAATAGGTTAACATTCAAAACTAACCTGTTCATTTCATGATCTGCTAAATCCCCAGATGTTGAAGAACACAGTCATCTTTAAATTAAGGCAGTGGAAACTGTTTGTTTTAGGGAGTGGGGGAGACGGTGGAGAGTGGCATTTGGCCTTCTTAGGCCAAATGCTTCAAAGTAAAAGGCTTCAAAGTAAAAGGCTTCAAAGTAAAATGAAGAATGACATGCTCGACGCTCTACTACACGTTCTCATTAATGGTCCTAAAGTGGGAAGAAAGGAATTTGAAGGAGTGATTTGATGCTTCTGTTAAAGCTTGGTTAGCTGCTAAACCATGCCGAAAGTGTCCTCCAAAGTTTGTCAGCACACCATTGGTCGCCAGTTCAAGTGGTACAAGTGAGAATGTTGTAACGGTAACCATGCAGGATGCTGGTGTGCAGACAAATGATGACAGTGTCACTCAGCCAATTCACCTTACAATTGCAGACGAAGTAGATGCAACTTTAAAAGCATTGGAGCTACCAGCCAATGACGATGATGATGATCCAGATTATGGTTCTGACTTTGACTATTCTGATGAAATATAGTATAGTCTTTTCAGCTACATACATTAGTTGCTTGGATTTAGGATTGACTTTTAGTTTTCTTCAACTGTATTTGAGTTGAATGAAAGCAGTAAAACAGTACAGGAGGAGTTCATACATGAAAGTGTACAATCCCTGTAATGTTTGTTTCAGATATTATTATTTGAATCAGAAAAGCAAGTGTGGCTCACCATCTAACAAACGATATAAGCCAATGAGTTAGGTTTGATTATTCATACTGTTATGTATTTAGTAAATTGCCTGAGGCTGCAAACAGTTACAAAATTAGTTACCCTATTGTTTTTCATAAAATCACTTTGTGGTTGTCAATTTAGTAAATTCTCTCAGGCTGTGAACAATTACGATATTGTTTTTCATGAATTCAATATGAGCTAGTATAGGTAAAAGCTCCGTAAATTATTCACAATTTTTGTTTGCAAAATGAAGACATAGAATTATAAATTTTCACCTCAGAATGCTGGAAAATGCAATTCCAAGAGTCTAATTTAAAAACTTTTCCGGGGGGGCATGCCCCCAGACACTTACTCTACCATGAGGGCGCTCCTACCTCAAAACTTAATGAAACCCCTGCTGGAAACAAGGTTTTCCATAGAGCCACCATTTTTAAAAACTCGGACATAGACAGCAGGATCAGTTGATACACAAATTACAAAGAACTTTCCAGGCCACTAGAACTAAATTATGGAACAGCATCCCTATTGAAACATACTCTCTAGGCCATAGTCTAATTACTATCACCATTATATATTTATATATTTCTTATTATTTCATCTATATATTTATTAATTTAATTTTTAAAAGAAAATCCATTTTGATTTTTTTCAATATTTTAATCTTTTCAATCTTTTTTACTTAACACACTTTTCAGCCATTTATTGTATAAGTCATGTACCGTATATCCCAGTCCACATAAAAGTATATTTTTCTCTTTTTATAAGTGACTCTTTTTATTTTTAATCCCATATATTTAAATATCTTTTATCTTATGTATCACCCTTGCTACTACCACTAATATTACTACTACTAGTATTTATATTACTGCCAAGTCTAAAAGCACACCTACCAAAAAATACTGTAGTTATTTAGAACCATTCTTTATCTCACAAAACATTTTCCATGTGAAATTTCACATCCATAAATATGAGCATTGCATCACTTTAGCGCAGCATCTTGAACAGGCTGTACACTTGTCGTTTAGCTGACTGCAACATTGTTTCAAAAGCCAATGGCAAGAAGTGATGGGTTTAGATCACGTCACGGAAGATCAGAGCAATGTACATGCCCTTATGAATCAACTATCAAATTTCCCTGATTGAGACTTGCTCAACAAAAATCCTCATCCCAGGTAGATTCACTAATTGTCAAAGGCTGAACCACTTGATAGAAAATTAGACAGCAATGTTAAAACTATTTGCAGATTTGTAAGGGAAACAAGGGAGAGAAAATGTTGCTGTTGTTCTGTTAGGGAAAGGGATGGTGTTTCAGCAAAACCAAGTTTGTAACACTGCAGAAGAAAAAAGCAAAAATGAGACTTCCAGATCAAGATGTGAACTGACAGCCTCAACTTCCAAAAGAAGATTTACAAAGAGTTCCAGGTCAACTTCTCTGAGGGTTAAGTTACTTGCCTTCAGAAGAAAAAAGCTTGGCCGGGTGCACACTGGAACATAATTTGCCACCTGATCCTTAACAGGTAACACACCTATAGTTCTTTTTGAAGTGCAATGAACACAGAGAAACATTTGGCAATGTCATCTTTACAGACCAATGCTCCCTTCACATGGGGAAGCATGCCAAGCTCAGTTTCAGACACAAAAGAGAACAGCCGCAGTTCAAGGGTCATTCCAAACATAGGTACAAAGTTAATATTTGGGCTTGGATTGCCAGGCACAGTGCCACAAGGATCCTTGTGTTTACCAGCAACATGGATGCCAAATTTACATTGAAGAAATTCCCATCATAACCAGGGTTTTCAAATTTAGCCCGCAACCAGCCCAAGTCACCGGCTACTTCAAGCATTTGCGCTGGGTACTTTTCGTATTCCAAATTTTATTTATACACGACTCTGTTTCACCAATGTAATAGCGATCTCATCTTTTTGAGGAAATAAACGTTAACAGATGAGGAAAAAATAACTAAACAGTGTCGCTATTACATGTATAGATACCTTTTGAACTTCAAAGCAAGAGCATTTTTTGGCAGAAAGTCTGCTCGTGTACACTGGCTGTCATTTGAACCTGCATGAATCGGCAGATTTCTTCTTATGTGCACAGTTTCCAAGATGAAGCAGAGGCAGCAAACGATGCTGTCTCTTCTTTCCACAGCCAAGAAGTCACAAAGACAAACAGATAACAATAATTTTAGGAATTAGAGTTAACATATATTACATGTTGTGCCAGCTCTGAAAGCAACGATAAAACAATCCTCCTAGGCTGAATTGACCACAGTATCTGTGGCTGTAGGCACTTACACATGGTGAAGGTGAAGGCAGTCTTCATTGTGAAATGTTATTCCTGGTCTTGACTGCAGCAAATGTATGTTAATCGAAAGGTTGAAAGGAATCTTAACAATAAAACCCTTCAACAACGCAAGTTTTCAGAATTCCAGACAAACGAAAATGTGAATTTCAGTGAATCGATGTAGAAATGACACAAGACCGCTGACTTTGTTGTGATACTTCATGTAAGTACAAGGAAAGGTATCAACGAAAGTCGCCTCATGGAAATATTACGTCATTCCATTGATTCATCTTCATTTAAAGCTGGATGGAAAATGAGCGAGTGTTAGAACTGATTATCTTTAACTTGCACAACTGATTTGAAATACTATTATATTACAGTTCAGTATATTACACTTCAATTAGAGGTACAAGAAGTCAAATGATACTGTGAAGTAAGTACTGTACTCAGGGAAATGTAAAAGCATACTGGCGGTACAATTTTGTGAAACGTTGAAACCAACTAGTTTTGCAACGTTTTTCAACACCAATCCTTGTTAATAAGTGTACAGTGGCCTTCAACAAAATCAGTTATGGGTGCAAAAAATGCACCAGAATAAACTTCAAAGCATCCTGATTTTCAAAATTTTCCAGGGGCACCCCATTCCCCCAAGTAGAAGGCAGGTGCTCCTTTCCAACACCCTACCCAACAAGGCTGCCGTTAACATGACAAGATAGTGCTCCAGCTACTTTATAATTTCCTCCTGCTAGTTTTTTTCAATTTGAAAACCCTCCATACCCCAACCACTGTTCGTCTGAGCATCATTTCCTGACAACCGCAGATTTCAACAACACAACTTAAAACATACTAGTACGCTACCAAAAGAGTACATGGAATATAAAAGGATTCACTGGTGGATGATGCCCCCACAAAGCCCTATCTTCAGTCCCATAGAGATATTATGGTATGAACTCAAACAAAACCAATAAAAAAGCCCACAACTAAACAGGATCTACTTGAAGGAATTACGAGGTTCTGGAGGGAGAGCATGATGGCAGAAAAGTGTCAAAGCTACATCAATCACCTGAAGGTTCTTTTGATAGTGATGCACTGTGAAGGCCATGGCTCAGGGCAATGACACAAAACAGTTCTTTTTAGGAACACAACAGCTCCTTTGGGAACAGCCACATTCAATGTAAGTCATGACCAACTTAATCCAATCTCTTGTCCCTTATAAAAAAAGATAAAACAGAAAAGCACTTTGCAGGATTTTCATTAGCAAAGGGTGACCTAGATGAACTGGAAAAAATTGATGACTTCAAAATCAACTGGCTTTCTGGAAGTTTCCCATGTATTAGGAGATGTTTCCAAGTTGATAAATATAGCTCTTTTGGAGAACATTCAGGGAAAAACCAAAGCCTTTTTGTAGTTTTAATAGAGAAAGTTTACTCACTCAAAGACCAATGTCTTAGTTCCAGCCTTTAGAATAACTTTTGATTGCAAAATTTGCTACTCAAACATGCTTAGCAACAAACCACTGGTCAATTTTGGAAAACTCTGAAAACAAGTTTAGACCCAAAGAGTAAGACTTTGTGACAGCGCTAGCATTTTTCACCAACCTTTGGTATCTTGATCTCAGTGAAGTTACAATATATTTGTGATTTAAAAGCAGTGTTATTAATTTTTGGATAACAGTAGTTATTGCATGCTTAATCTCTTATATTTACTTATGGCACTGCCTATTTAGAACCTAAGTCCTTCACAGCATATGAAGCACCACATAATTTCACAAATTTGCAGCTTCCACATTCGAAACCCTCAAAAAGATAATTCAAGGTGGCTCTGAGAAATAAGGCTTAAATGAAGAATATCTTCAAGGTCAGCAGCAGATCTATGATGGGTTCCAAAGTACACAGGAAGCAGAAGGACATCAAAGACCATTAGGATTTGGAGTAATGATGTAGGATGAAGTCAAGGTTTGAAGAATAATCAATACCAAAGTTGAATTGTTTTTAATCCATCACACAATTGAAGGGGTGCATGGAATAAGGACCTCAGTGACCTTTTGGTTATTGTCCAAGAATTATTAGTTCTTTTTAGACAATAATTAAAACCAGAGCAAACTGTGAAAATTGTCAGGTTTTTTTTTCTGCTGGCTACCTGTAAAAAAATCCCTAAAGTTACTAATGCTTCAATTATGATGAAATGTGATGTTAAAGAAAATACCTATGCTGGAAATTCAAAGAAAGAGGGGATTCTCAACAGCCAACATGTGGAAAAGAAAGTACTGTATGATAATTATATATGTTTTGGACAAACACAGTAAATGCAGAGTGCAGTTTAATAATTTCATTGATGCTTTTATTGCTGTTATCATTCATGTTCATTTAGTTGGGATTTTATTTGTTAAAATTATTGCTTTATCGCTGTTATTGCTAAGATTGCAATCTCTCTTTCAAGATTCACCTGAAAATGGCCTGTAACCTAAAAGGAGCTGGGATAACAGGCTACAGTGCATCAGAGGATGTGCCTAAGGTGCTCCATGACATCTTGGTTCTGCTGTACAGCTTGGTTCCCAAAAGACATTGTACAACATGAAGTTCCTGTGGTGCCACTACACTCCTGGTTTTGATTTGACTGGGTCATACTCCACTATTGAAAGCTCAATGGCATTAAGTGTCTTCCAAGATCTTTTTATGTTATGCCTCAAGGTACTTACCAGTTCTCGCTTTAAGGTTTCTTTTCTCTTATGTGATGGAGCATACTCAAATTAAACAGTGTTGAAGCTTCTCCCTAGCAATCCAAATACACAGTTTGCTGCTGCCTTTTCATATACATATTATTATGGGATGCCTTCCAAGGCCCAATCCGCACATCCCTCACTTTTATGTTCTTCCTGGTGTTGATACTGATCATTCAGCATGAAATTTCTTTCTATATACCTGTTTTAACTAGGAACATTGAACATGTTTGCACATTGTTTTCTGCTCTAAACATTTTGTAGTTGAAGAACATGATAGCTGCTCTTTACAGCTCAAGGCCACAAGGTGCAAGAGATTTTATTCAGGACAACCACCAGGTTGGTTGGCAAAATATTCAAAAGGTGATTGTAGAAGATCTTGAACAAGCAGAAAATGATTTGAGTCATAAGGTCCCAGGATTAAAGTATACACATCTCCAGAGATAACTGGACCCGTTTAAAGATAATGAAGGTGTGTTAAGGCTGATGTGGCTGTGGCTACCTCTCTAAATGTTATAAAATAACAAAAAAAAAGTGCCATGTGTAAATAGCAACCAGAAATAGCAATCAAAGGTTAATAAATGGAGTACACAGGCTCCTTTCCATTGCTTAGGTTGTGCAAAAAATCCGATTTTTTACAAGTGCAGAATCGTGTTCCTTCACTATCCTTCTATCATGTTTAAAGCAACTTTTATCCATTAGAACCGCTTTTTTCCATAAATTTGACAAATTCCTGACATCTTCCTGAATTTTTGTCCCTAGCAACACCTAAGCAACGGTTGTTTCCAGGTACTGAAAAAGGGTCAAAGAAAGAACAATTTCCCCTAGGGACTCCTCTCTTTTAAACTACAATTTGTAACACTCTATTAGCTAACCACTGACCCTATTAGGGACAGCACGGTTGAATACTCCAACCCAGCCGCCATTTTTTCTTGTATAATATTACACTACTGTTTTTCACTCAGATACAAGTCTTTTTGTGAAATTTTTCTCCAAAAAATACCACAAGATTTTTCCAGGCCTTGTAAGCAAACGCTTAGAGGAAATCAATTCTCTCAGCCAAAGGAAAAGTCGCTGAAATCCTTAGAGTTGAAAGAGGATGATGATCAGATCGATCGTTCTGCTTCATCAAAGAAACTACAACTGAAGCAATTCAGTTCTGTAAACAATACGCTTGTCATATCGTCTCTGCCCCCTGAGTTTTGCTCAGATTTAAGCTTTGTGAATGGAAGTCATGGTAAGTAATAAAACACTATTACAACCACATAAAATGTCTTGGTCTCTTAATGGATACAATTTGACTATAGTATGAGATAACTTAGTATAAACTGTTCCAATCATTTGAGCGCTTCGGCCTTATCATTTCCAACTATTATCTCCATACAGGTACAGCATAAGCTTATATTCACCCAGTTAAAACATCGTCTGCTTACTTTTTGAAAATCAAAGCATTGGATAATTCCCTTTAACGTTTTCATAAACCGTTGGATGCTCCATTCAATCGTTTATCCGTTTGCTAAAAATCGTTAAGCTATCCCTTAAAAGCATTCAGAAAAAGCATTGAGAAAATTCAAGCTAGTCCTTTGAACACGTTCGGAAACCGTTAGAAATTTTCACTTGACCATTCAAAGCGTCGACCAAGTCATTCAAACGTTCTGAAAAGTCGTTTCCTCTCCATTCATAAGGCGTTAATTTTTAGTCATTTAACAGAAAAGCGTTAATGTGTGTTTTCCCGTGGAAGGTCACATTTAAGGATTAGAGCAGTGACAGCAATGTGACACTCACAGGAAAATTTTTCAAAAAACCATCATGTGAATTAGCAAACTCCCATTCTTACAAAATTTCCATTAATGGAAATTTCTTAAGGTAAAAATATGAAAAATAATAACCACTAATGTAAATTCAGTCTTCTAAATGTTATTTTCTAAATTCCCATTAATGATAATACACTTGATGAAACCGATAATGGGAAATTAAGTTCTTACAATTTAGGACTTACAATTTAGTTACAGAAACTGGATGACAACTCAACTGGCACTTGACAACTTAGGCAGTCAGTTAGATTAAGAAAAAAGGAATTATATTAATCTAGAAGTTCGCGGAGAAACAGCCACAAATTATTAGTGTTTCGATCATTATAATCCTCTCAGCCAGGCATCTCCCCTCCATTCACCATAAGACAGGCATAAAATGGGATCGCAAGAAACTGTATCTTGTGCTTGTCTCGAGTCACGATATGGCACATACAATTATTGTTGGACTGACCTTTCTGTGTCCTCCATGTAATACCAAATTTTGCAAGTCTTGGCCCTTTCTTGAATGGCCAACACCTTTGCCAACCAAGGGTCGGGGTTATCACCTTTAATCAAAATCATGTCTTGCACTTGTGGAAAGAAAGGCACAAGCATGTCATTGCTTATTTTGCCAGTGTCTGTACTCAACGGAAGACGAAACGGCTTTACCGTCACAGGAACTGCAAGGGCAGTGAATGTGAAGGTAAGAAAGTTCACTGCAGCGACACCGGATGATCTCCCCGCGATCCCAACTCCTTTTCATACCGAAAAGAACAAAAACGAAGATGCCAATTCACCTGAAAAATGACAATGTCTTCCTCTTTGATCATTGAGGCAACAAGCGACGGGACTGGAGCAAGTCACATGCACATGTCTTGTTTACCAAATTTGGACCTGACAACAAGACTGCTTTTCGCGCCCTTTTCGTTTCCCCACTCTTGGTCTATGAGCTTTGTTCGTGTTTATGCATTTGCTGTGACCTATCGCTGGATAAATTTGGATTTGGCTTAGCTATCCACACAGGAAGGAAGAAATTGAAAACAAATTATGGAAGATACTGGTTCGAGCATAGTTGCGGAGTGGACGGTGGAAGAT
>Ga0099803_1147878_pt1 | contig 11252 bp, 7 predicted proteins | sample Orb8nscriptome_6_FD_81142 | JGI IMG/M metagenome (GOLD analysis project Ga0099803, IMG submission 81142) | Coral microbial communities from Puerto Morelos, Mexico - Orbicella 8 T C metatranscriptome (Eukaryote Community Metatranscriptome) | ecosystem: Host-associated > Invertebrates > Cnidaria >... | reverse complement strand
GAGGCACTGTGAGAGTAAAGTGTCTTGCCCAAGAACACAACACAATGTCCCCGGCCAGGGCTCGAACCCGGACCGCTCGATCCGGAGACGAGCGCACTAACCATGAGGCCACCGCGCCTCCCTAACTGAACTGCATTATAGAGCAATAAAAGTACATGTAGCTTATTCTGAGAAAACAAAGAGATGTCATCAAGATGTCACCATGTTTTAAGGCTGTGTAAGTTTAATAGGCGTGCTATGAAAACCAATGAGTGTCACAGTTTATAGAGCTGTAACATCAGAAAACAACTTTTATACAAATTCAGACCTCTGTTTGCATTCCATTAACTCCTGGGAAATTCATGTAGGTCTAATATAGTTAATTGTCAAACATTTTTAGAACAAATGACTGTTTTGAATTAATCCAAATATTTGCTTTTCTTCATATGTCTTAGGAAGGAAATTTGTCCAGAGTGAACTAATATAGTTTCTCTAAGATAGTTTCCTGGATTTGTTTCTTGTGTTTTGGGCCAGGAATTTGTCTCTTTTTTATTAACTAAGAAAACAATTCTTTCCTGGATTTGTATGTTGCATTTTTGGATAGGAATTTGTCCAGAATTAATTTTACTAGTACAGTGTACTTGAAGCAAGACTGGAGTTGTTAAATGGAGCTGCTTGGGGCTTATAGTTTAAATTTTTTCTGTTTTCTTCTCCTGTTTTATTTAGGAAAGCAAGGCAGAAAACCTGGCACCTGAGTAAGTATACAGATTTAAGCTATTTCAAAAATTAAGAATTGGGGCTAACAGGGAGAAAATGAAGTTTGACCAATAAATTCAAATAGCACTAGTGTTAGCACTAGTCTCAAATTAAACTGAGATGGCCCATAGAATGGAACATTCATTACAGTTTATGGGAGCACTTATGTCATTGGACCATGGTACAGCATCTTTAGCGAGTACTTTTACTTTTCAAACATTGAAGGTTTTGTCGGTTATGTTGTTCTTGTTAAATTTGTTTTTATTTACTATTTAAAATTTTTTCAAACTCCATTCAAACCTCACATTAACCCATTGATGCCTGTAACTGCCTGTACAAAAAGCTCCATTTCCCTGTACTGCCTGTAACCGCCCGAAAAAAGCACGTGGGGACAATTGCCTTTCCTACCCTCCCTAAAGACTTTTTGGTTCTCCTATTGTTCTATTGTTCTTGAGAACAAATAAACCAATCAGAATGGACTTTCTGAGCATATTTTTAGAGGACTTAAGGGGTCCTAGAAAGACAGTTTTTCTTCTTAAAATCGTGCGCTCAAAAAGTGCAGGTAATCATGGCATGTTGCGGGCCAAATCCAAAACCTTCCAAGGTCTTGACTTCATTCCTGACACAGACAGATTACTGCTTTGGGCTTTAAAATAGAAAGGAAAAATACAAATCAATGTTTAGGTGGCCTCAGAATGGAGGATCAAGGAGTACAGAGTCCTCAAAACTTTCTGGGGAAGAAGTCTGTCTTCCTACAACCACTGCGAAAACATGAAGATCAGAGCTCTTTAAAGTAAGTCTTGACAACATATCGCAGATTTAAAGCAGCTTTCAGACTTAAGAAACACGAATGGTAATGTACATTATAAATTCGAAGTTGAATTCAACTTTTGGAGCGATTGTTAAAGCCACGGGCGTTAAAATGACTGCAAAAGTAGTTGGTAAAAACGCAAGCTTTTGCGTTAGTGTGAAGAATAATTTGAACATGCGGTCATGCAGCGAAGCATGTCTGCAAAATTTTGAACAACTTTTTGCTTTTAAATAGGTTTCTTTGCCTCAGCTTGAATGAAAATTTATTGCCACTGAACTGCCTTTCGCATTTCTTTCATTTGGTTCCCTGTATTTGGGGATTTTAGGTTTTAAAAGTGAACAGTAACTTGCATGCTGGATTTCTGCATATTTAATTTACAGTGACCTCCAGGCGCTTTGTTTATTTAAGTTTATTTGCTTCCTTCACATATTTTTTGGAGCCGTATTCAGCTACTACAGAACCACTGAGAAAAGAATTAAATGGCCACTAATTTAACACAGTTGAAATACGACCTATCTCAAAATAATTGGCTTGTCTTTGTCGTCTTTTTGATTTACGACTTTCATCTTTCTTTTCGCTGTAATATTTCATTGCGCGGTGAAGAAATTACTCAATTTCTTGTTTTCAGATTGATTTTTACATGATTTCTTCACTTTATTTTTCGTTGTTTTCTCAAATGTTAGCCATTACAGTACCAGAATGAAATTTTGTTGTATTTGGTTTCATTTTAGTCCTCCAAAATCAATAATTAATTCATTTTCACAACGTCAATTTTCTCAGCTTCTGCGGGACATTTTGTTACGCGGTAAACAAGTAAGATAATTTCTTGTTTTCTCATCAGTTTTACACATCAGGTTGAGTTCTTTTTGGTAATATTTTTTAATATTTTGACCCTTCATTTATTCAACTTTAAATGTACGATGTCTTGAAACCTGATCTTGTGTCTGTGGTTACTGTGCATATGGTTTATTTTTGTGCCTTCGCTCACTCTGAAATATTCCAAAAAACGCCAGGAAATTAGGGGTGGGTCGCGGGCAATTTCATTCAGGCGTCAATGGGTTAATTAATTTATACAGTATTGTGCAAAAGTAATGAGATTGTAGTTCGACGAAATTCGCGAATTTCAGGGCTTTTCAATGAAAAATGGTGAAGTTTTGTTTGCCTCAAAAGTTCAAAGAAAATTCAACGAATTTTTCCGCTACCCATTGTTTTAGTTGACGTGAATTTTTGAGCATTAATTCGTGTCTACTGATAATTTGGCCTGATTTTTCAAGTAAAAATTCGCTCTCCTCGAATTTTCCTTCGAACTTTCTAGCACAAATTTGCTCTATTCCTTAAGTTCCCCATAGATTCCCAGTAGTAACATGAATTAAGCCAGAGCAAAACAAGAACGTGTGTGATAAATACGTTAATATCATTGTGAGTGATAGTAATATCTCAAAGCCTTTTCTCACAAACTTACCTTGCTTATGTCCAGAGAAAGCTGATATCACTTTGTTTGTTACAGTCTCAAGGCTTGCAAGTTCAAATGGCCTGTTTGCCAACCTGTTTTCACTGAACAAGAAATGCTACTCACAAAAGTACTTGCGGTGCAGCCACAATGAACCCAGGTTCTGCGCGACCTTGCGATATTACCGTTGAAGGTTCGAAGCTATTATCAAACTATTCAGGCCGGTCTCTTACAGTGGGAGTATGGTATAAGCTTAAATAAGAGCATCTCATTTCGGCTCACTTCGAGTAAGAATCCTTTGGCTCATGGCAGCTGTGTCTTACCCTTTTGCACTTGCCATCCAAACGTCTCTGCACTTTTGCTTCCTTAATCCCGTTTCTTTGCACTTCCAACATGCTCAAGTGCGGTCGCATGTCTCCATCTCTTATTTACGAGTGTGAAATAAAGAGGGATTGTTGCGAATAATATACTATCCATCATGGCAGGTGGACAAGAACGTGGTGAATGTGATAACAGTTGAGGGGACTGGGCACGTGGAAACCTGGGACTAGATAAACAACATGTCTGCTTGTCCATCGATCACTGAATTTGATGTCACTTTGGATGAATTTTGAGGTGAAGTAGGCCTTCAAAAAGGCCTTATTAAGAATTTTACTTTCGTCCGAGTTTACTCGGACTAGCGGTCTGACTTCTGTTCCTGCCTTGCAGTTAAGTTAGCAAGTTCGTGTCATTGAAAATGATCAAAGGATTCAAATTCTCTATGTTCTTCGCCATGAAAGACGGATTAACACATTAACAACAGCAAATTTTACGGTGACCGCAACTGTTCACAAGAGAATGATACATTGATGGCTCGATACTGGTCAGCGCACTGCACTGCGATATTTCGCATACTACAAGGGGAATTATCCCTCTGGTAAGGAATTATCGTTCTGGTCTTGAAAATGCCGCGAATTTTCGTCCTTTGTTTTAAAGAAACAACGCTCAAGATATTGTGAAAAGACGCTTGAATTTTCGCACGAACTTTCTTCAAAAGTTTGCTGAGACAAAGAACGAAATTCGCGCATTTTGCTCTCATTACTTTTGCACAATACTGTATAATGACCATTACGTGGATGTACTGGTAGACTTGAGATGAAAAGTCTTTGAAACTTTTATTTTCAGTTATCAATACCCAACTATGAAAAAACTAGGAGAGATGGTTGGTAACGTGATTGATCATTTCAAGTAAGTTTTAGCAATGAGCTTTTGTTGTTGTTTTGTTTTGTTTTGTTGCTTCCTGTACAGTTCTGTTGGTGCCACCAAACTGATTTATACAGTTTCTGGGGTCACAAATGGTATCAGCTGCTGTTCTAAGAGCATACTGCACCAAGTTCTATCAACAGGCTCTGAATTTTGCTGGTGTTTAAGAGCCTCTTATCTCTTGTAAGAAAAGCTGTCTCATTCATTAGGCCCATTTTTTCTGGAATGGTTGTAGAAAATGTAATGAGTGTGATGACTGACTAGAGGCAGTTGCAGCCCTGCCTGAAGTACCTTTCTTATGGTATTATATATTTTTTGTTGCAGTTTAAGTGATGTGGTTTGTTTTGGAGTGGGTGCTGGAGCAAATGTTCTTACAGAATTGGCAGTAAGTAATAACTGTTCTTTTTTTTGTAGGGTCACAGAAAGTGTTTGTATATTATTTTGCTAATTGACTGGACAGAAAGCCTGTTTTTCTTGTAGGCCTGGGGTTTTATTACTAATGACATGAAAACAGGTCAACTATATTTGCAAATTACATTCATGAGCAACCAGAAAATTTGCAGTGGAGTCAATATATGTGACCTTTCACGCGAAAACGTGCTTTAACAGCTTTCCGTTTTCAAACGGAATTCCCTTTAGAAGCTGTTTGAAAGCCGTTTGAAAGAAATTTACATTCGTTCTAATGGCTTGATCACCCTTTTGGTAGAAACGTCCAGCCGTTCGAATGACTTGCTCACCTGTTTGGTAAAAACATCCATCCGTTTGAACGACTTGCTCACCCGTTTGCTGGAACATCCATCCGTTCAAACGACTTGAGTCAACCGTTGAACAGCTTTGATCATCCATTCTGGAAAAAAATATCAAGGCATACAAGCGGTTGTCTTTACCTGTTCGCGTACTCTCGTGTTCGTGTCACCTACAGAAAAAAGCCCTTCGATCACTTGAACAGTTTGCTAACAGATTACACGACAATCACAAAATATCTCCAAGTAATGAAGCACATGAAGAAACAGACCAGGTAGAAAAATCGAACTACATTGTAGTTAGCCTGGTATCCAACGGTTTTTGCTTCTGAATGCCGATTCAAAAGTGTTGTTTTCGTTTTCTTCTTCTTGCGTGATCTGTGAGTGAAGACAACTTTCGTTCAAAGCTCACACTGAACCACTGCGTGTGTAAACAATTGAGAACTACGATGTTGTAAATTCCTTTAAAAACTTCTCACAAAGTTATTATTACAGGCGAAGATCTCTTGCAGAAAATATATTTTGCATTTCTAAACATAGGGTAATCAAGGAAACTTGAAAGTCACCTATAGAAGGGAACTTCTTAAATTCTACCCTGTTTACAATGCGGTTTAATAAACATTACCGGTATAACTATGGTTATGATAAGCACATACACTGTAAATGATTTTCTGAACACCGAAATCACATGAGTTTGCCTTGTGCATTCCTCTTATTTTGAAGAGAATCCACTAAATGAAATCTTTAAGGTGGCAGCATGCACTGAGCTTGAATAGGCAAGATAACAATCATGTTGTTGTGACGCCCTGAATTTGCGTTAAGTTTCAAACATTACTGATGCGTGAAAAGTGAGTCACGCTTTTGTCATGCATGCATAGACCTGTGCTTGTTTTCGTCTACTGAGAAGCTTGCTTGTTTTAAAATTTGGGTTATACTTCCCAGTAAAATTTTTTTTAACCTTTGCCACAAGGGACATTCTGGAGAGAAAAAGCCATTTCAAATAAGCTCATTTCACGCCGCTACCACACCGCGGGTCTGGGACTCCAGGACACATTGTAGTAATAATTGTAAACAGTGAAATTTCCTCCATGTCACCGAAAAAGAAAACAAAGCGAACCCAGTACTAGTATCTAATTCACAACCAAGCAACAAAAGCGTACTGTTGCTAAACTGTTGTTGCCAAAAGCCTTACATGTATCTCTGTCTCAATCTAGAAAATTATTTGGAGACATTCTCGATTCACACGTTGCTTGCACGTGACCAAAGTCTTCCAACGTCAGTGATAAAATCTACTGAATTATTCGTGAACAAAAACTCTCACCAAGAACGACTTCAACAAGGTTTAGACTTTTTATGGCTTACACTTTAGAACCTAATATTAGTCACATCACTAAGAAACTTCCCAAGACCTCTTGTGTAACGGTAGTTGTAGACGAAGTGGTGAGAATCAACTCCTTCTTCGGCTATATTTGTTACATTTTGATGGATATAAATACTTCGTAGAACATGCACACAGCAGCCCACGCCGATCAAAGAATTCGAAGTTTCGTCAAAGGTGCATCCATAACAGGAGAAGTTTCAACGATTAAAAGCCATCTGTTCGAAATTATTTTTAAGTGAGATGTATAGTGTCACAGCACCATTCGAAATACACAAAATGAATTATAATCATCAAGCTTATTAGCTGTTTGTGACTGCTTGTTCGAAGATTTCATGAGCCGTTCAAACGTTTAGATCACCTGTTCAAAATTCTTTTATAAGCTGTTTGAATGGTTTAGATACCCGTCTGGAATTTTTTTTTTATAAGCTGTTCAAACGGTTTAGTTACCCGTTTGAAATTTTTTATGAGCCGTTCGAATGGTTTTGTTAACTGTTTGGAATGTTTTACAAGCCGTTCAAACGGTTAGGCTACCCATTCACAATTTTTCCTGAGTCGTTCGAATGGCTAGGCTACCTGTTCAGAATACTTAATCACCCATTCGAACACTCATTGAAACCCATTTCAAACAGCTTGGTGACCTGTTTGTAACCAAATTGATGGCCGTTTGTTTCACCCGTGTAACAGAAAGTAGTTAATGCATGTTTCGTGTGAAAGGTCACATATGTATAAAAGCTATTTGAAACTTATCTAAAGGAAAAAAAATTGATCTTATCTTAGTAAAGCTTTGTGGAAAACTAACTTTTCAGCAACATTCTTTTGCCTTATCAGTTATGCCAATTGATTTAGTTTTAATAAAAATTTAGATACCAGATTCCAGTGACCAGACATTTATGGGTGCATTTTTTGAGAATAGCCTAAGAAGTGCTTTTCGAGTTGGGGCAGAAGGAGTGCTTGCATGCAATGCTTAGAATTCAGAATGTCATGTCCAAAATTTGGACTCAAAATACTGATTGGTGGAGATTGATTTGTCGATGATGTACAAGCAAACATGGTGCACAAAAGTACTCTGCATCAATCATGTAGGAAACATGAGTTAAGGAATTTTTAGAAGTATACTTCAGAGATGCAGGGACTAAGTCATTGCCCTGGTCACTTGGTTCATTTCATCTCAAAAAACTCCTGAATGTGGTCAAGTTTTTAGTAAAGTATGTGATTTCTTTATTATTAAGTTGACCTGCGACATGAACATGTGAGCATTGTTACAAGCTTGTTGCATGCTTATGATGTATAAAATCCAATACAACTATATCCTTGTGGTTTGAGAAGACACAAGTGAGAGTGGGAACTGTTAAGGCAATAGTTTGCAAATGTACAAAACTGTCTTTAGAGGCCTGCTTATGTATGTTCATGTTGCCATGGCAATGGTGCATAGCTAAACTATCAAAAAACCGAAGTCTTTGTTGTTAAGTTGCATCGTGCTATTTTTGACAATCAAAGGTTCAAAAAATGGTGATTGAAACACAGTTATCAAAAACTGTATTTGGCTACCATAAATAACCTTTCATTTGAATGAATCAGGGGAGGTAGTTTCTTGCCATCTAGACTACAGTTACTTAGCAGTTTCCAATCAATGAACCAGACACAAGAGTGAAGATAAACCAATTTATCTCAAATGAAGATACATTTCCAAAAGAAACGACTTCAACATGAGAGCGGGTTGACAAGCTGAACAACAAAATCATGTGCAGTTTTACGTGACCTTTGTAATTAACTGAAAGTATGTGATCATCCTGTTTCAAGTCCCAGTTCCTTTCTGTGAAAAGCTGCTTTCATGTATTGTCTCTGTTTGCTTACAATATATTGCTTAAGTGGCTAATTAATTTTATTTTCACCATGTTAATTGTTTTGAAATAAACTAAAATTAAATATAAGAGATTTCAAGGCCAGTGTCAAAGTTAACTTTTTTGTGGTTCACACAATATGGTCAATTAAGTTGAGAATTGTGTTTACATTTGAAACTTCTTTTTAACTTTGCTCTCTCAGAAGTCAAATACAGTGGAACCTCCGTTTGTGACCACCTCTTGTAAGCAACCACCTCTCATCAGTGACCAGTTTTCCAAAATACCAAAAGTTACTAAGTCAAATCACTATATTTGGAACCCCTTGTAAGCGACTGCGACCACTTTTAGCACTAAAAGTGTGAAATTTTTTGTTTTGTTTTTAACCTCCGTAAGAGACCACTTGACAGATAATAGAGCAGAAATTGGATATTAAGGTGTTGTAACATTATCACATTCCTGGGTAGTACAAGAGATGGAAATTTCTCAATGGGAAGTACTGCATTTTTCTTGAAATTGACCTTTCACATGAATAAAATATTTAAATCATGGGGTAAGTCTCTTCAGTTACCATATGCTAATGAGGCAAGATTTTGACCCAATATGGTCTAAGCTCTCATAAGCAACCACCCTCCCTTGAAAGCCTAGGTGGTTGCTTACAGGATGTTGAAGTATAGTTAAAACAGTAACAAAAATGATGGTCACATTTCAGCTAGTCATTCTAATGGAAGTCAAACTTGAGCTAAGAGATGCTCACTGCAAATTATTTGCTAATGATGTGTACACTAGTTTGTCTTATGAGATCATCCAGAAAGGAGGGGGGGTAGTTCTGAAAAGAACTGTTGGTGGTGGTGTTGTGTTGTTATTTACCTTGTTATGCCTGATAATAGTATAGATGTAATAATTTGGTTGATTCTTTACAGGTGTCAAAATGGGGGGACAAAGTAGCTGGATTAGTTGTTGTAGAGCCAGGGATTTCTACAGCCAGCTTCAAGGAATGGGGAGAAGGAAAGGTTAGTATGGTCCTTAGAGATAACCATAAACACACATTTTCAAGCAATTTATTAACTTTTATTTTGACAGTTAACTTTTCGTTATGTTTTGCCAGGAAAAGCGTTCTTTGAAAAGTTTGAGAAATATCTTTATTTAACTGTTTGACAGCAGTAATTGATTAGTATGGCCTCTTGTCAGCAGTTACCATGTCTTGTTGGCCATGGTGCTTGGCCATGTTCTTGCAAGATAAGGTTTTTGCTGCATCCAAATGGATAAATAATTTTAGGTGGTACCTGTAGTCATACTATCCTGTCCTTAATGTGTTTTCAACCTGCAAACCTATCTTAAGGAAATGAAGATTGATTTTACACTGGAATTGCTTTGCACTTTACCTGTTTATGCGGCATAACTGAAGTTATAGCAATGATTGTCCCATAATGAACTGAGAACCATAATGAACAGGGAACCATGTAAGAGAGAACCACATAAGTTGATTGCACATTGGCATGCGTGAACGCCAAGGGCAGTATGTGTGAATTGCATATGAGAGGAATGAAATGAAAGCCATGCAGGTCTGAATGAAACCTACACAGTTCAAAAACGAAAGCTATGATCATGAAAATTTCAAGGTTGATTACCTTCCATCTTCGCACCAACCAATTATTCTTCTCTGATTTCTGTGGAAAATAGCCATGTCGAACTGTTTCACGTCTGCCATTATATATCGCGAAGCCTCCGAACGCAAGTCTTTAAAATATTTCTCAACTCTTCAGAGTTGTACATTTAAACTTGTGCTTACATTAAGTAAGCTTTTCTGTCTAAAGTTTTTTTCCATCTTACTGTCTTACAGTGACAGTCAAATGTAAGTTGACAGTCTCGACTCGAAACTCGATCCTCGATCCTCGATGCTTTCAAGAATTGAGAATCGAGTTTCGAGTTTCGAGACGCTCGAAGAATTTTTTGAGAAAGCGATTTATATCTCGAATTCGTAACAATAGAAATAAACAATACCGCACATCATGCGGCTTCCTTTGTTCATGCAAGAGTACATGTATTTCATATTAACGTCCAAATCGTTAGTCTGGAGTTGAAGTCTTGAATCGCAATTATATAGCATTTGTTGCATAGAAAAAACAACACGCGCACAAATCAACCAAATTTAGAGAACGCAGCCTGCGAGTGTGAAATGATATTTCTAGCTCTTTCCGGTTCCATTGAGCTCAAATTTCAACTTGCTTGCCGTATGCAAATTTCTAAGTGTTACTGCGATTGTACTGCAAATGATTTTCTAGCCAAATATCGTATTTAAAAAAATACTTATCAAGAAACCATACATGTAACTTGAACATCGCCTGCGTTTAGTGGACCGCTTTTCGGCTCTTGTTTGCATTGACAGGCCGCAGTGATTGTTTGAATTTGCATAATGTTCATTTTTGTGATTTTCGCAGATTATGTTTGTGTGCGACTCGATGAAACTGCGAAACTTGCATGGCAGCATTATATTACTCATGTCATGTGAACTTCTGTTACATTGAGGCATGTTTAACATAACAACTTGGTTTAAACTACATTGTACAAACAAAACTTCCTGTGCCTTCTTAAAAGACTTGGATGGATCCCAGACAAAAAGACTGTGTTGACTCTTTTTGTTGACTTACAATTACAGGCTGGCCAATCAGAATCATTGCTTCCCACGGCTAGTAAAATTCTAGGTTGAATGAAGCAGAAAGGTTTTCTACTGATTTATTCATTTTTTTTTATTTAACAGCTTTAACAGTTGATATATCTTAATTTTTGTGACATTATTATAGGTAATCGAACAATTGATCTTACATGTAACTTCAGCAGAAGATAAGATCTTTCAATTTTGACGTGCATTTTCTTGTCTGCAGGAAACAACCTGCTTCGAGAGTTTCTAACTTATATCGAGCTGTAAAAACAAACCCAGTGTTGAATTGAAAACTGACCGGAAAAGTTCCCATGAAATCATCAGTGAATGGATTAAAGATAGCTCTGAATCGAAAGAAATGTGTTCATACCAAACGTCAAAACAAACAAC
>Ga0099803_1059923_pt1 | contig 11632 bp, 9 predicted proteins | sample Orb8nscriptome_6_FD_81142 | JGI IMG/M metagenome (GOLD analysis project Ga0099803, IMG submission 81142) | Coral microbial communities from Puerto Morelos, Mexico - Orbicella 8 T C metatranscriptome (Eukaryote Community Metatranscriptome) | ecosystem: Host-associated > Invertebrates > Cnidaria >... | reverse complement strand
CGAGAAAATGTGGCATTTTCGGCATCACCAATGAAGCGATACCTAAACAAGTGAACTATTTAATTGACGAAGCTGTTGCTGTTGGAAAGGGTGCGAATTCTACAATAAGTTATGTTCATCATTATTTTGTGAACCATGGCCTGGGGGAAACACATGCTCATCTACATGCAGACAACTGTTCAGGACAGAAAAAAAATAACTTCTTTTTATGGTATTTCACTTGGAGAACAATAACTGAACTTCACCACCGTATGACTTACTCTTTCCTTATTGTTGGCCATACCAAGTTTGCACCCGATCGCTGTTTTGGACTCATAAAGAAGGCATTCAAGGTTAAATTTATCTCTTCTATTTATGAATTTGCAAGAATGGTCGAGTCTTTGAGTTCCATGGGAGTGAACAAGTCACAATTAGCAGGCACCCATGACAATAGAGTCATCGTGCCAGTGTATGACTGGGCATCATTTCTTGGACAGTATTTTCATAAAGTGCCAAACATCAAAAAGTATCAGCACTTTCGATTCCCAAAGGATGAACCAGGAATTGTTTATTTTAAGGAGAATCGATCTTCTGCCGCACAGTCCCTCATGTTATTGAAAGATCCTGCAGTGTTCCCACCTCATGCTGTTCTTCCGGGGAAAATTGATCCAGAAGGATTAACTGATGACAGAAAGGGGTACTTGTACCGTGAAATCAGACAATTTTGCAAACCGGTGACTGTAGATCTTGTTGCCCCACACCCATGAAGTATTCTGAAACTGTACAATTACTATCCAGAGCCACCGAGTGAAGGCCATTACATGCACTGTACTACTCTGATGCATTTATCTTATATTAATTACATTATTACTAGTTAAATATTTATATCCTCTATAATAAAAGGTAGACCTGAGTGCAAACCAGTGTTTTGTTTTATTCATTACTTGGTTTTTCTGGGTAGTTGGGCTCGATTTCCACCAATCAATGTATGGGAACGCTCGTTACCCAGGCTACCCAATCTGCCTCTCGTGTTCAATATTCGTTTCGGGCAAGTCACTTTCCTTTCGGTGTCAAATGGGAAAGAGGTTGCAGAATAAAGAGACTGAGAGAAGTCCTAGTATCAACGGTTCCGCAAGGAAAAATACCGACTGTTTGCAGTTCATGGATTGAGTCATCAGAATGAACAGAGAAAAGCTCTAAAACAAAGCACAAACCTTTATAGAGTTTATGTGAAAGCAAAACAGAAACAGGTGAATTCGCAGCAAAGCACAAAGTGCAATACTAAAGCTTCAAGCAAATTGAGTTCAAAATTTAATTTGTTTTGTGGCACTTATTGTTAAATTGTCCACATTAAACTAATCGCGCATAATTTTATTCGAATAGGGCAACATAAGAACAATATTTATGCTAATGCTGTTGTCGTCCATCTGGTTGTTTTCGCAACTAACCACAATTAGCCAATAATAGTTCGTCTTTTGTGCCTGTATAGAAACAGTATAGCAACAAATTTTTCATTCCAAACAACCTGTTTGCGTACACACCGAAACATTTATTTCCCATCCAGAAGCTTTAATACAGTACGTCAATTAATGATAAAGTCCAAGTTCTCTGGAAGACGAATTGCGAATGGAGAGATCGCCCCCACTGGCCAAAACGTCGTGAAATCAATTCTATCTCTCAAACCCAGTGACTTGGTGAGAATCAAATTTGGTTCCCGCTGGTACGATGCAGAAGTCGCTGAGCACTGGAATCCAAAATCAAAGAAAGGTATGTATCTTCAGTTGCTAGAATTTATGATTAGAATACTTGTTAAAAAACGTATTAGTAAGGATGGAACGTCACGTCGAATTAATTAAGAGTCTTTAAAGCCTAGCCATTGAAGGGTTCGACATTTTAAACTTTTTACCACAGAACTACACGTAGGTACGTTTTAACAGAAGTAGAATGCAGGTAATAGTTTTGTTTTCCCTCTTCGTTGTCACCAGCCAAAACAACCAGCCCAACTGAAAACAAGGGACCTGCCACTTTGTCAGTGAAAACTCCAACTGCGACTGAGGGATCTGTCACTTTGCCAGCGATAGCTCAAACAACGAGCAAGAAAGGTGTCACCCCAGCAGTCGATGATCCCTACAAGCATTTCCTGGCAGAGCAGAAAGAAAGGGAACTCGCGTGGAAGGCCCAGCGAGCAGTGAAAAAGGCCAGACTCTACAGTACCAAGAACTCAACGACAATCGAGGAACCAACAATCGAGATATCAGATGCTGGTAATGAGTCTGTGGATCAGGTCAGCCGTTGCAACAGCAACTCGATGCTAAGACTGACGAATGCTGTCGCTTGAGGAGCCAGCTGGTAAAACTCAAGGAGGATAATGCCGAGACTGTAACAGCCCATCTTGAAAGCCAATAAAAACTGTTCAAGGTTAGTTAAATTTCAACATTTTTTCTCTCGCGAATAATTTCAATTAAAGTAAAATTCACAAAATTTTGTAAAGTCAAAGATTTGTTCTAACTTTAGAAGAGAATGTAAATGAAAAGTAGCAAAGTGTTGGACTTATTAAATAGTTTTCTGTCTTGGGAAATAAGCTGTACGACAAACACTGTAAAATTTAGAAGATCACAGACCCATCTGTGCGGACAACTGAGGAAACTTACCTTTTTTCGCTTATCGGATTTAAAGAAAGGAGAAAGTTGTTTATCCGTTGATTTTTCTTGTAAAATAAACTAGTTTCACATGGTTCAGAATAGTGGGTAAAAGCAAAACATAATAAGACTAATATTATAATGTATTTCCTTACAGATGATGGAGACGATGCATGACTCCGTAAAAGCTATTGAAGAGAAAATGTCAGCTACATTCACCAAAATTGACAATCGCCTGGAATCATTAGAGGCACAAACAGCCGGTTCTTGTTCTTTGGTAAGCTCACTTTAATAGTCTATTGTACAAGGAATTCTGGTGATGTATCTCCCTGTAATCTGACCAAGCACTTTTCGTCTGATATAAAATAACTTTTCGCATGGCAGTTGTAAGATTTATTACATGGCGAAAAAATTAAAAATATGCAAAAACAGTGAAATTTGGGAAATATAGCTTTGCTTTGGAAATTGTATTTCCACTACACACTTTTCAGTAAACCTGCTGGTTAAAATACATCCGAATGAATAGTATTTACCATAAATGTTTTTTTGGTTTACTTTTTAGTTTAACGGTTCTGTCAACTATGGTGCCTCCAACAACACTAATGGGTTGACAGACCTAATTTCTGGGCCCTCATTAAGCGAGTCTGATGACCTACCAACCATCGATGCTGAAACCTTAGCTACAGTCTGTGGTGAGCCTACCTTCCCAGAAGCCATAATCAGCACTTTAAACAATCCAGGAACACCTCTCCAACAACGCATTCCAGAAGCAGCGACACCTTCGCCATCCACGCTGACAGAGTCTCAGCTAGCTGATGTTAGACCAGAACTGATCTCCACTTGCGTGACACCAAGTGAAGTCAGCAGAGTCCAGCAGATGCTTGCTAGAGAAAGCAAATGTCACAAGTGCACTTTGGAGTTGCTGCCCTCCTTCTTTACCACAGAAGAACTAGCAAACAGTAACACTGATGGCACGCATGGAAAAGATTGTCTAGACGGAACTAAACTTAATGCTCTGAAAGTTCTAGTTTTTACAAAGTTTCCTGTGAATTCTCAATCAGAGAAAGATAAGGTTTGGAGAGACCTAAAAGGCAGAATAAATGCAAAGTGTCGTTCCAGTAAGTTTTTTAATGGAAGGGGACACAAGGATGTACGTAGTTTGTGAAGTAAGGTAGTGGGAAGGACGTGAATTTGATATTAATATGAATAAATACGTGTACCTGTTTTTTTCCTTATCAACTTGCCTCGATCTGTTTGTATCGCGCGGCACTGACACCCCAACAAACCGCCAGCTATAAATCTGATAACAAAAGTTCGGTTGGACGATGGGAGGGCTTGAGTTGTTTCAAACAGCAAGTTTGTTCAGTTTTTGTCAGTCAGTTCCGATTCACGATAATTATTGTTTGTTTGTTTACGTCAGAAAATCGGTAGAACAGAACACTAGTTATCAAAAAGCTGTGCAATGCAGGAGCCCAGACAATAGTTTAGAGCGGACTTCACGCGCGTGTACCAGTACCCTGCTGCTGGTACAGTCGCTCTATCTTCCCGAGAAAAATCAGGATCAGAATTTTTCTCCAAAAGATAAGGGCACTTTCTGCCAGTAGGGCTGTCAAATGCAGAAATATATCGGCAGTTTACAGACACAAGAATTGAAAATTAGGGTCTAGACTAACTTGAGCCCCATGATCGCGGAGAAAGTGAAAGCTTCATGGAAGCAGGTGAGGTTAATTTGACATGTGAACAACATTCGTCACGATCGCAGTGTTTCTCCCACAAAAGGCTTTTGGAGTTGGTTTGAAGTTTCCTTGCCGTGAATAATTATTCTTTCGATATCAGTCTTAAGTTTTCCTTGCTGTATAATTAACTTTTACTTTTCTTGTTTTGATTGCCATACAAGCGTTTTCCATGTTTATTTTCAACTTTTACTTTCGGTAAAACACTGTTAGTTTTGTTTGTGCGTGGCGATATAAATTATATGATATTTTAAACTCGCTAGAAAGTTTCACGTACTCCTGCTTGCTGTTTGTTTTCCATCTACTTGAGCAAAAGTTTTACTAGCACTGTTCGTATGTTTTGACTGCTATACAAGCATTTTCAATATTTTGAAGTTTGCTTTCGACTGCAAAAACGCTTTTAGTGTTAGTTTGACAGTTGTTTTGTTTTGTTTGCTGGCTCAGTATTTTGTTATTCACTAGAAATTTTCATCTATAATTTAAACCTATGGAATTTATGCCTGCTTGCTTTTTATTTCGTATCTACTCGAGCGAAAGGTTTTCCAGTCATTTGACACTTTGACCATCCATTTAATCAACCTGCCATTTAAACGCTTTGGTATCCGTTTCAACTTCTGGTTGCCGTTAAAACGCTTTTGTTATTCCTTTGAAAGTTCCGCTTGCTGTTTAAACGCTTGTGGCCTAACGTTTAATGATCAATACTTATCCGTTTAAACGGTATGGGAAAACGTTTAAACGGTCTGGAAGCCGTTAACTATCTGTTTACTATCCGTTCATTTTTATCCGTTTAACAGATATCCATTAATGTACGTTTTCCCGCGTGGTCACATATATTCAAATATCATGCGACCAGTAATACTGCATGCATTGTTATTCATGTAAAAGGAAAGGTTCATGTAAAACCCTATCTACTCTCCATGTTCTGTTTTCCAAGACATCTTTGTGATGAAACAGTACAAGTAACCAAGAAACTTGACTATATTTAAAACTGCTCTATGATTCATTGGTGGTCATCGAAGGCAAAACTATGAAAAATGCTACAAAAATGGTCAGTACAAAATGCAGACTGCAGACTGCAGACCGTGGGTACAAAATGCAGATGTGTAAAGTGATTGCATGACACTAAGTCTTGATAAGTTATAAAATGACATGGAAAAATGCATTTGATGAAAAAAAACAGTTTTTATTCAAGTCTGTTCTTTGAACCTAGTCGGCAGTACACATTTTGATTAGGGCCTTAGAGTACATGTATCATGAGGTGTTTCAAAGTTTTTTTGGCTCTGTCAAGAGATTTGAAGAGTCTAGTTGAACAGGTGCTGTGTAAAGATTGTTTCATCAGTCTGTCATTTTTTTATTATTATTATTTCTTGTATTCAGATGATGGGGATGCTCACCTGAGTCACCAGACAGAAATTTTTTCATTGGCTCCAACGGGTTAGAAATGTCAAAGATTATCTAAATGATAATCACAACTATACTATTGTGACAATACAGAATCAGTTTCATGAGAGTAAAACTATGATACTTTTTTTTTTTAATTTTTTTTTGTGGTGGTAAATTCTGACAGTGATGAAGATACAATGGCTCCAATCCTATGATCAACGCCTAAACCTAACCAAGCAGGTGAAACTAAAAAGTTAATTTGTTAAATTCTCACATGTAGAGAAAACTTTAACATAATATATGATAATGAAGTAATAATGTGTTTTCATTATTTTTCATTCAACTTTCCAGGAAGCTTATTCAACAGGACAGGGTGCTAAAAAAGCAACAGGAGCAGGATTTAAAAGCTTCCCTAAGTTTTCACATGCATTAACAGTTATTTTAGACCCTTCAAAAGGTTGGCTCTTTCTTCCACACTCTGTTATAAGACACACCCCATGTTTGGAACAGATTTTAATTCAACAGGCATATTTTCTTTGCATAAATGTTGCACCTTAGGGCTGGGTCGCACTAAAAAAAATTTCGGAAGAATTTGTTTACTTTGGGTGAAAATCTGTCAACACGGAGATTTTTAAGTGCGACCTCCACTTAAAAAAAATCCGAAAAATTGGAAAAACGACCAAAACTTCAAAAGAACCATCATGCTTGGGTGGGGCTGACCGATTTTCCAAAATTTTGTCTTCACAAAGGAAGCCGTCTCCGGTGATAACAGAACTTGTCAGGGAAATGACATTGAAGGTCATGATCTGCCTCCAATCACAAAGCGCAGGAACTTCACTAGAACAATTTGCGATCATGGATAGACATGGCCTTTTTCTCCGTTCAACATCCTTTTATCCCGGTTACTTCTTTGATCGGCAGCAGCAGCAGTTTGGCCCCTTTATGAATGAACTGCATTTGCAGTTAAACGTGGGTGAAGGCAGTCAAAGCAGGCCTGGGAGCGCATCGTTCAATACGAACTCCCCAATGAGTTCCATTGCTGTTGCAAGCACATCTTCAGCATCTTCTCCTGAGTCCGAACCAGCAAAGAAAACTGTGTACGATAAATGGCCCCACAATGACCAGAAAATGCTAATTTGTCTTTGGGCTGATAATTTCAATCGCCTGGAGAGCAGAGAAGCACAAAAGGTCTGGGATGAAATCACACGAGCACTGAACTCGAAATTTGGCACGAAGAGGACCAGCGATAAAGTCCAGAAGAAAATGAAGTACTGGATCAAACGGTACAAAGGCGCCGAAGATTGGAATTCAAAACAAACGGGGGGCAATCTCAAGCAGTCAGTGCACTACAACGAAATCGATGAAGTTCTTGGCTGTCGAGACACCGTAACTTTGAATCGTGTTGGCAAAGCAGGGAGCAGTAATCATGCTGGAGAGGAAGCCGCCTCCGCTAAAGATCTTGTCTGCACAGACAACACCAAACAAAGAACTGCAAGAAAGAAAAGGGCAAGGGAAGACAACAAGCAGGATGAGGAATGGAAGTTCTTTAAAAATGCTCTCTCGGGGCTGGAAGCACAACGAGGTGAAATGAGCACCCCTATTGATGGTTCTAATAGGAATCATGAGCAGCAACTAGCTACCATGAATGCTCTTGTCGGAGCTCTCACTAATTTTCTACAAAAACAATAATCTAACTGGAAGAGACCATTGTATGCTGGTGTTGTAAGAGCATTTTTACGTGTTACACCTTTGAAAATATTGTTACAGTTAAAACCCCACGTCTGGGATTTCAATAACAAGAAGTTATATATCTTTGCTTAAATGTGTGATGAACATGATCAATTTGAACTCAATACATACATTGCATGTCTAGAAAGCTATTGTGAGTTCTAAGTCTTGAAATAAATGTCAATGTCCGACAGCCACGATAAGCATAGAGTCGTCATTTTAGGCAATATAGTCTTTGAGAAATTCTCTCATGTCATCCGCACCACGCATAACATTGGGCGCAGGATTATCGGGATGTGGATCATCATCTCCATCCTCTTCTTCCCATTCATCATGATTTCTGATACAAATGTTGTGTAGCACAGCGCAGGCAATTGCATTTTTTACTGCAAAGTCAATGCTACTGTCGAAGTGCTTTTGAAGAATTCTCTACCAACTTTTAAGAACACCAAAGGCGCATTCTACTTTAACTCTGGCAGAAGAAAGCTGCCTGTTAAAGTTGATTTCAACAGGATCCCTTGTGCCTTCAGGATAAGGCTTCATTAACCAAGGGCAGAGGGGGTAGGCACTATCCCCTTGCAGATAAGGACGTATTTCACAGCCACTGATAAGCGTTGCTGGTGCTGTAAGAATATCCCTGTGTTCCGCTCTCCTAAACAACGTACTGCGCCCTAAAACACGAGTGTCGTGCATGCTTCCGGAAAATCCACAAGCAAAATCAAGAAATATCTTTTGGCCATCAACTACAGCCTGGATAATGAAATTATGCTCTTGATATCTACTAAAGTAATCCACAGCACTGTCCACTGGCACCTTTATTTGCACATGCGACCCATCTATAGCACCCACAACATTGGGCAGATTTGTGAGATTTGTAAATGTCTGCATAGATGCATTTACTTCAGCAATTGTCTCAGGAAATTTGATGTGTTCGTTGCGTACTTCGTAGAGGCCATTTACTACATCTTGCACTGCCTCAATTACAGTCGATTTTCCCACATTAAACACTGGTGCAGTGGTCAAATATGAATTTCCAGGAGCCAAGCAATACAGTCCCAAAGCAAGAACTTTCTCGGGTGGTAAACAATCTCTGAATTTCGAATTTTGCCTTTGTAATCTCGGACCCAGGATATTACGAATCACTACAAAAGTGGTCTTGTTTAGTGGTAACTGTTGCCAAATGTTTTCCTGTGGAATTAAGGGGTTGTTCTAGTGGATGTGGAACCATGAATCTGCGGGTCACGGAAGAGTCCATGCGTAGGGTGCAACACGCATTCTACGTAAGCGTCGTCTTCTTCTCCTTAAATAGGCAACATTCAAGAGTGTCCTGTATTCAAACACCCATCTCTGATACAGTATAAAAAAAGGCAAACGCTTGCTGCTGCTGGATGCTAATAATCTGAGGAAGAAAAACTGCAATAGTGAAGCAAATGCCGATGATCTGATTTTGGTCCATGTTTATGGACTGTTCGCGGGAAATATGAAATCTGATCGAGTTATCAGATTACTTTATCACAAATGAACTTCACATGTGCGACCCAAACAAATTTATTACAATTTTGGCTTTTCCGTTTGCGGTTTCAAATTTTTGAAATTTTTGGTCTGTCCAAATTAGGATTTTCACAGTAGTTTGACCCGGCCCTAATAAACAAGAAAATACGGTAATCTGACTCATACGAATTTTTGTGATGTTCATGTAGGAAGCTGCAGACAATGCAAAGGCAACGGAATCCAGGACTGAAGTAAGTTTATGCTACATCGCAACCAAAAGGTTTTCAATAATATTAATAAAAATAACACAAATATGCATCTGTTTAAGTCTTCAAACACATTTGCAATTCCCAACACATCCATACAATGAAAAGTGTTGTTCTTTAAACTCTGGCAACTCTTGCATTAACATGTTAATAATCAGCTGTTGCTCCTACGCTAAAAACCATTTCCAGTAAGATTATCTGGATATTTGGTAATACTCTTGAAATCTTAGTAAAAAGCCTGTAACAGGTAATCAAAACAAGAAAACAATATCTCTGAACTTCAGGTTGTATCATCTTCGCCAACAAGCATCTTCATCAAAATATACCATTTTTACCAGAGTGGGGCCTTAAAAAAGCTGATAGAAGTAGTGGTGTGCTCTCTAATACTTAAATAATAATTAACTAAAACTGTTTTCAAGTACACGATAAAAACGTTTTAAAAGGAACCATTTTATTTCGGTAGGATGAAGATATGAATGAGACGGTGGTGGACACAGAAGACGTAATGCCTGTCATTGAGGTTGTAATATTCATGTAATATGAACTTGTCTCAACCTATGTGGTTGAGAAATACAAAGAATGACCACAGAAACGAGGAATGTAATTTATCATGTTCTGTATGCATTCAAGGTCATTACACGAAGTAACAATATCATTTGGTAATTTATTGTCCAGGTACGCAAAAGAAGGCTTGAACGGTTGGAAGAAAAGGTAAATAGCTAAGCAAATTCAGTTAAAGTCAACGTTAACATTGAGCATGGAAATGAAAAAAAAAATGTTAATGATGGAATAGCTATTATATTAAGTCAATGTTCCCTTGACATCACCACAGGAAAAGGGGCTAATATGGTGGTTACTTCTATTTTTAGCAAAGCCATAAATGTCCCCAAGACAATGATGACAGTGATGATAGTGGAATTGTAAGTGTCCAGTATATTTGAAATTTGTGAATAAAATATGATATGTTCATTTGTATGGAACTTAATTATTTTAATTATAACCTTTAAAAATATTTTTGGCATTATTTTTTTTTTCTGTAGACTAGGCTCAATCCTCAATGTTGAGTGGGAAGAAGCTAAAAACTCATTTTCCAAGTGCTCATCATGTTTGAAGAGTTAACCTGACGTATCCTGGTACAGACCTTTAAGAGGTCCCAGACAGAGGTAACAGGAACTTTTGCATGTTGACATCCTCGCTGCCGCACTTACCTGTATACAATGTCCAACGTCCATGTATGTGGACCCAAGAGTTCAACCACCATCCGTGAACAGTTTACCTGCAAATCAGAGAACGTTGTGTACTACATCTCGTGTCGTCAATGCCCCCACCTATACATCAGGGAGACCAGTTATACTCTATGTGAACGATTCGGCGAACATCTTCAGGGCGTCTAAAAGAACACTGGTGGTTTTCCAGACACAGCACTTAACTCTCCTAGGCACAGTCTATCAGACATAACTGTAAAAGGTCTAAGGAAGTGCTCTGGTTCTGTTTTCAGACAGAAGCAATTATTACAAATGGAAATCATTTTTGGGCTCAGCACTACGCAACTAGAAGGCCTGAATAATGTTGTCCATTTCATATAAACTGCGTGCATGCACATCTCATTTCTGCGCATTTAGTTTCTGTATGTTAATCTCAAATGAACAGTCGTGCAAACCAAACATTTAACCGTTTCACACTGAAGTAGGGCCATGCCCTAAATGCTTGTGATTTTTCACAAGATGACACTTTGACATATTTCTACATTATCACTTTTATTTTTATTTTCTTTTGAACGTTTATGTGTGTCACAAATCAAACATCGATAACAATTTCTTCCACTTCTGTTCATCCTACACATTTTTTAGGTATATTACCTATATTATTGTACTTTTGGGGGCACAAGATTTGATGTGTTCCACTTTAGAGATTCTGAATTTCTGTGCTAAGTGATGGGTATCTCTTGTGTAAGTAGTATGATTTAATATTTATTTTCCAAATTAATTTGAATTAAAACCTAGGTTGGAAAGCAATTTTGATATCTAGCACTAGAAACGCACCTGCCACATGACAAGAGAGCTCAAATGCAGCAACAAACCCTCAAACATCTCAAGGAAGCACCTGGAAACTTCCAGACCAGGGCTACTGGAAAAAGCTCAAGACTACTTTATTTTCATTCATGAACCTCATCTTTACATCCCAAAAGACCTGGTATGAAATGGTATGAATTTATTCAAGCATTAAAAAGCAAAAACCAACATACAGCTGATTCCAGCTGGCTGTAAGCTGTGCTCCAAGGTCACACATGGACCGTATAGCGGCTGCCAGAGGCGCCAATGTATGCTTTCGGTTCGACCTTGTTGAGCTGCGTCGTTGCTGTACTTTGCGACGGCGATTAGCCGCGACAATTATTTATTCAAAGGTTGGTCAA
>Ga0099803_1096211_pt1 | contig 11649 bp, 8 predicted proteins | sample Orb8nscriptome_6_FD_81142 | JGI IMG/M metagenome (GOLD analysis project Ga0099803, IMG submission 81142) | Coral microbial communities from Puerto Morelos, Mexico - Orbicella 8 T C metatranscriptome (Eukaryote Community Metatranscriptome) | ecosystem: Host-associated > Invertebrates > Cnidaria >... | reverse complement strand
AAAAGTGTAAACACAAGACAGGGTAAAAATCATTTAAGCTTATCAAAATCAAGTATTTGGGATTTTTTTTCCAAGTTTATGTGCATTTCACATTCCACTCAGAGTTCAGATCAATATACTAACATAAACAAGACAGGTATAGAGAACACAACTTTAATCTAAACTTAACTTGATGTCAGTTCAACGTGGACTACTCAACATGAAAAACATAAGTACTATAAACTGCAAAGCTCTGAACGAAGGTCCAGCTTGATTGAACATTGGATCTCACAGGAGATCTAAGCAGCCAAACTTGAAAAGTAAAACGATAATAAGTCAAATACTACTGCAAGGCTGACACAAGGTCTATTCAAAACAATATTTCGGCTGGCCTCAGGTTTAGATGTTACTAATTATAAAAATGAAATTACAATATTATATAATGGTGTCAGTGTTTGTCCTGGTTTCGTTCATTGAGAAGTGTTTGTTTCGCTCATATAAGTTCATTAAGGTCCTCGAGTAAGACACATTCTCATCAAAGCTTACCACATTAGTAGGTCACTTTCCAGCAAACAAGTGCTCATCTCCTGGTCATTTCGAATGCCTGAACGAGTCAAATGCTCATGAAATTCAGTGCTCAAGTTGGCCGTAGTACTAATTCGAACATTTGAAGTCAACTCCACTTCAATTTAGCGAAATACCTAACATTAATGGTCGTGTAAAAGTTACAAAATCATCAATTCAGGCTGGCACAATGCATCCTTTGAGTAGTAACCGCGCAAACACGATAGCGAGGCTTGCGCTGACTGCACGGTTACTATTCCAATATGGCGTCGGGCTTGGTTACTATTCCAACATGGCGTTGGCCTCGGGCGCTCTCGTTCAGGCCGACTAATTACGAACAGTGTCTACACCTGAGTGAGTGACACATTTGCATATCAGAGTCCCCGCAAGAAACACGTTTCTACGCTTCGCATATCCACGAGTTTAAAAAAAACCATCAGTAGCCTCTTATGCAGTCACACAATATTTCCTTAGGAGGAATGTGCAATACTGAGTGTCTGCCTAGGAGGCTAGAGGATGTGTGGATGAAAGTAGGTTGCGATTAACAAAACATTTGTTTTTCAACCGGTTCTGCTCTTAGGCTTTCATTACGGCTTATTTGGTTATGGCAAGATAATCTGCAAGCGTTTAGTTCATGAGGGTGCAGGCCAAATCAACTATCATGTCAAACAAAATGAACCTACAATACATGACTCCCACTAAATGCAACTTGTTCATTGTGCCTGCATTTTCAGAGCTCAAGTAAATGTTCTCCAACATACTGTTGCAGATGTAACCATTATTTTATTCAGTTTGCAGTGTGACAGGCTGTTTTTAGCACTTAATTTTGTTTCGGTTCACGCAACTCGCTTACGTTTATATTGGCAACAAACAACAGGCTTAAAACATTGAAGTGACAGGTTTCAGTCACACAGAAAAATCTAAAGATGACAATGAGTGGTTAAAAACTAACCCCTAAAGTGCATTTTCTGCAAATAAGCAAACAGGCATAACTCACAAAAATTAATTGTTAGATCTATCATCAAAATCTCACTGTATATATACCACATAGGTCAGATCAGGGCATCCAGTTCAAATTGCATTCCGCAATGCGACCGGAAGCGTAACGCTTTCATTGTGTTTACTCTGATAAGGTTTTGAACAACATGACCTGTTCATTCTTAAGAAATTCACGCAAAACGATGTTGAGCGAAAAGTCAATGAATTTGTCAAGGCACATGAGAAGCTTATGTTAAAGGCACTCTGCGGATCCTACAAACTTCAAAGGTCAGCCAAAAAAGACAAGTTTCTCACTCCCCGATAAAGAAGACTCGCCAAAGATGGCGAATATTTGGTGTGTTTACCAGCTCCCACACAACAAACAGTATCCTCATTGCTTCTCTCTGAAATCAACACCTTTTTATCTTTAAGGGCATTTTGTAACGCTAATTACCTCACTGGAAATTAATTTGTTGTTTCAACTGTAGACCTGTTATCGGTGAACCTTGGACCATATTTTTATGAGTTTGCCCGTGAGTGCAAATTTATTTGATACTGGATAAACCAAAATCTATCCCCAAATCTTTGTTTCAAAGCTGAAGTTAAAAGCACTCCAGATAAATCGCGCATGCAGTAAAACACACCGCTGCACATTGTTTACCAACACTCATTCCAAACAGTGAAACATCACCTTGATGATAGTCGTCAGCAGTGACAGTTTTAGATGAATTCACATGATAACAAGACCCAGGATTCATTTTCACATCATTAGCTAGTAGAATCACCAATGGAATGTAAAAACAATGCACACATTTGAGTGAACCAAAACCTTGCATAGTAAGTCATTTGCCAAGAGCGAATTACTTTTTTTAAAGTTGGAAAATATATTGCCTCCAGGTGAAACATAAACAATAGCATAGACCAGAACTTCCCTCTTACACGATTTGAGTATTCTTTGGCTTTCAAATCAACAGTTGTGTAACCCAACCGCCACTCTGTATTGCATTGTAGAAACCATGATCTAAGCTACATTAACCAGTTCTGATCAAGACAAAACCCTCAGCTGGCTCACCTTTTCGTTACACTATTCTCCATTGCTTTCTGCTATCTCAACTGGTTTCACAGCATACTTCTTCAATGCTCTTCTCCAATTCAAGTTCAATTTCACCAATATTTCAGCCCACAGAAAAGTTTAGTTCAGGCCTAAACAATGCTCACCACAGTACGTAAATTTAATATGGACCCTTGACCTATTGCATGTGCGACTTGCTTGTTGATCTAAAGTTGTATAAATGGACGATATGTTCTTATTTACGATACTCGATAAAGCACAATCCCCACTCAAAATCTTTGTTTAAAAGCTGAAAATAAAGGCACTCTGCTGATCCTATAAACCCCAGAGGTTGGCCGCAAAGGAGAGTGCGTTTTGCTTCCACAGAGAGATAAAAAGTGGGCAACAAAAGCGCGACGGACATAAGTGCAACGAAATAAGTGAGAAATCACTATCCAAAGCAATGCATGCTTGCCAGCTATAAGCAAGTGACAATGTCATCGCTTAAAAAGAAAGGCACGAAAGCCGGCTGTGAGCAACATTCGCTCAAAGCGGACAGTCAGGTGAATTAATCATCAAAGTGCTAATTTCATACAAGTTATTTGTGCAAAGTATAAAGACATGACTGATCATTGCAGTTATTCACAATTTAAGCAGCACAATTAAAGCCTGAAAACATAGTCAGGCCTCAATGAGATTCAAACCCATGACCATGACCATACCGGAGCAGTGCTCTACCAACTGAGCTATCAAGCCAACTGGGAGCTGGTCATGTTGCGAGTTCGTAATACACCTGTAGATGACGAAGAATGCAAACAAGTATAGGAATACACATGATACATCACTCTGTTAATTTCAAGTCAAAACAGTGGCGAATGGACTGGTCCTTAAACATTCTGGGTCTCGGAAAATTGTAGGTGAATTTTGTGTTTCACGGGTCACGCAGGCTCGCGTTTTTAGCGGTTATATGCAACTCCTGGTCTTGATTATTATATGAAACTATCTTGCAGCAGTTACTTTTTGAGAGACTAAGGGCTGTCTCGATTCGTTTGTTTTTACACAAATGACAGATCCTCGTCTCTTGGTTTTGAATTTTAATAACATAACTTGTAAATTTCCAAGAAAAGGGTCAATCCCAAGAGGTGAACCATTTGACTTTTGAGGGGGGGAAGGTGCGATTTGGTATGGGCATGAATGTTTTTTTTCAGCTCTTTCATGCACTAGGAATTTTAATTTTATCCCGGGATGTGTGCATGCATGATTTTCTTTCCCATGTAACATGCTTATTGAACGGACAAAAAATTTTTGACATGGTGGTTGTGTGCATGATTGCAGGATATTTTTTTCAAAAACCACCCCCCTTCAAAACTCAAATGTTCCACCCCCTAGATCTGATCGAGTTTGATCGTCTCACACTCTCACTTAAAACACTTTGAAGTCTCAGTCTCGTAATTAAAGTCATTGTTTCTTGGGCTGGGAAAAAACGCTAGTCTTGTTGTCTCACAGACATATTTGCATTTACCATTCCTCTCCGCTAGTCAATCGTACAATTTACCCTTTTCCATCTGTGGGGAAGGAAGGTTATTATGACTGGTTAGCAAGTTGCCATCGTTTTACATGTCAGCTTGTCGATTATAAGCTGGGAAGCTGATGTCTTTTAGTGTTCCAGGACGTTTACAAGATCTTTCCACTGACGAGTCAATAGTGGGTTATAAAGGGATCCTTTAAGCCGCCAAGGCCCATGTAATAAGCTTCTGTAATCTGTTCTATTATCCTGTGTTCTCATTCTGTCCTCTATTCCCTCAACATGTTTTTTCTCTACCTCCATTTGTTTACTCTCTTCTGTTTTTCATTATTGATTTTAAGGTTTTACCCTCAGTGAAAAGAACAAAGCATAAACCTTGTCTGAAACATATCTTTCCCATTGCAGGATCCAGCTCCGAGATACCTGCAAAACATTGAGTTGCAACAGGAGGTGGATAGAACTGCACAAATGTAGAGAAACAGGAAAGACAAATAGAGGCTCTGGAGAGTCAAGTCGGTGTAATTAATCCTGTGCATTTGGCAAAGTCCAAGGTAGGTAGTATTAATACTACTGACAGTTACTGGATACCTTTCATCTAGACTTCTAGCTGTTTCATTCTGAATGTCGAGAACTAGCTAATAGAGCTGCGAGACTGAAGGAGCCTGACGTAAATGAACTGTAGAAGGCTGAAAGAGAGTTTCCCCCAGTTCCTTCTTGTTTTTCTCTTCTTGTTTCGGTGTTGCTGAGCTGCAAGTACATGTTAATGGGTACAATCTCGACTATCATGCAGAAAGGGACTGCCAGAAGCTTACTTCTAATAGTCCCACTTATCAAACAGATCATTGTTGCTAGAGTTAAAATTCAGTGGTTAAAAATGACCTTTAACAAAAGCTGCCAAAGATTTCCTTGCACTTCCACATCAAGCTGACAGAGTTCTTATATGAGTTGCTGTTGTGGCATACTATGGGATTTCAAGGTGGCTGACACCGATTTCTAGTACTTATTAAGCATCTATATACTTTAAAATATGGGTAGTACCCTTCTCTGTCAGGTGATAGCACAACAGTGATATCAGACAAATACCTAACCATCGGTAAACATCCTAGCCTATGGCAATTTTCATGACACCATAGGTTGGTTACTGTGGCAATAGTAAAACCTGCCAAAAACACACTAAATTTACCTTTTAATAATAAAACCCAACATCGAGCTCTGTGGCATTCTATTTTCATTGTTGACCAGTGATTAGTTGTGGAGATCCAACATTTTACCTAGTTTGTATATGTAATAGGACTACATGCTGTCCAATTTGGAAATAACTGGATGAAAAAAATTCTGAGGACAGCCAAGATTGGACAATGCCATAGGCCTCGTCCAATTTGGCAGTCCAAGGAATTTTTGGAATCCAGTTATTTCAAATTGGATAAGCATGTAGTCCTATTACCTATTAATTATATAGGATCCAAAAACAGATGAACAAGGCAAATATTTTATCCTCTAAAGTACAGTATTTCTCACTTCGCTTTGCTCAGCACGTCACAGGTCAAACACTTTAACACAGATTTTTTGGTTCTTTGAGTGTTCTTGTTCTGATTATTCTCCCTCATCTTGAGTAAATCAGTAGCATCTATCTCTGGAAACCTAGCTGAAGACTCCATTTGAAAGTTTAGACATCAAAAAGGTGGAGAGAAAAGTCGGGAAATTCTGCCATTAACATAAGAAAACTTAGCGAGCTACAATTGCTCGGTGATGTTTGATGGCAGTGATAATAGCTACAACCTGATGGGCGAATACTCCGTTCTTTTATTTATCTTGACATTTCATTGGTTGATGGAAAGTATCCAGATTTTTCTCAAATTGGACAGTTTGTTCAAAGCTAAACTAGACGTTCCAGCAAAAACTATCCCATTTATTTTAAATTTGGACAGTCTGCAAAAATTAATAAAAGATAGGTCTGTTGGCAATATTGGATTTTGATGGAGCTATATAATAAAAAAATTAAATAAAATTCGTGGAAAAAGGTTCACAGCCACTTTAAATATTCAAAAATTTAAGGCAGCTCTAAATTCGCCCCACAGTTTTAAACTTTGTAATAAGATGAATCTAGACATGCTGACCACAAAAGAGGGAAAATGCACAATAAATATAAAGGCCTGTATTTGAGTCACTTGCGTTAGAACTCTTTTCACAGATGAGGGAAGGAAATAGTGACATCATTTTCATGTTGATTTCCAGGTATATATAAAGAGGCACTGGAAGTCAGCAGTTGTCATACTGTTATGTGTAGTCATGTTGGTATTGGCAACTCTAGTTTCCGTCTCCACTGTGTGCTCAACGTACGGAGTTTACTATAGTCACTTAACTTAAAAAAAACATCAGTGGTCCACTCGCCTACTTAACGTATCTGGTAGGTAAAAGGTAAAGTTTGCATATGAGCCAAGTGGCTCATCAGGCCGGAGCTTATCCCGGTTTCAGTAGCATGGAGAGACTAGGAGTATTGCTACTCCCCACTGGGTGAGATGCTAGTGCAATGAAGGGTTACCCTCAGCATTAAATTTGCCGGTACCCATCTATACACCTGGGTGGAGAGAGGCACTGTGTATGACTTCAGCTTTCAATCTAAAAAAGGTGTTTTGATTCACCTGTTATGCAATGGACAGTTACATGACACGTTTGTGCAGGTTCGCATTTATTACACGGTTTCTTTGCTTCTGGTTACTTGAGTAGTAACAATTTACAATTATTTTACGTTCTGGGGTCAATTGCAGGTGTGGGCTTCCAAATTTGTTTTTTCTTTCTTATCTTTTGAGAAACATTAGAAATAAAATACTGTACTTAGCATGGAAAACATTGATGATGCCACTATACCACAAGGAAAGCACCACATCTTGTCTCTCATTGGATCACCAAAGTTTAGCTTTGTTCAGTGGGGTTACCACTTTGAAGGATGACCCAATAAAAATATCACACTGTAATGATTTCCTTTTTCACCATCCCTCTCCAACCAGTGACTGTAGAACTCCCACTCCTGTGATATGTCTTTCTGCCTTTTCATCAGGCTTTTATCACTTGAAAATTCATACAGCTCAACAATTTTGTTATTTACCACGTCTTCGGTAATGCATCAACTTGCATACAGGGTGGAAAGTTTCGATGAAGTAAAAAGAAATCTGGAAGGTTAGTAGCCCACGCTGTCCACCCTTAAAAGACTGGACTGTCATCACAACAGAGTAAAACTTTCAAAGAGGAAACAATACCTCTATTTCCTTACTACAATAAACTGAAACCTAGCAATGGCCTTAAATGATTTGCAACCATCATTCAACATCATATTTGCTACCCACACAAACATTGCGAGAGTATCAACTTCATGAACAATCCAAAACAATTTACCTCAATCTACGGTGACTTTGCCCTAGAGGTGGATAATAAAAATTTAAACCGAAACATTCACCTGAAATAAAAAAAGACCTGGAGATTATACCCAGACTGGCCATTTGCCTGGCCATCTTTTTGTACTTCATTTTCCAGAAGCTCCACTCCAACAATTTTAATACAGATGTCCCTGAAGAAATTACCAATTACCAATTCCAAGGAACCACAGTAAAACTTTTCAAAACTTAGGAATCACAAAAGGAGGTGTTCGCACACTTTTGAAGTCTATGCAAGACTGTGACTGTGTAGTGGATGAGATGTGGAAAGCAAAAGAAAAGGACATCTGTCTGGTCCAGCCAACTTTAGCGGCGAGGAGAATGGTGTGAGCGAACACGAGGTTGAGGAACAGGGGTCTGTTTTAAAGAATCACAGGCAAGCATACATCAAAAAGAAAACTCCAGACTGCTATGGCAAATGGGTTGTCAGCAGTGTATGTGCAGACCGCAGAAAGAGGTCAGATCAGGAAACAAAAGGTGACACAGCACTGACAGTGCTTTGAGTTGATGTTATTTGTGAGAAACATTTTTGCAATGCTACTTAACAAATCAAACTGTGATCAATGGGTTTTTTAAGCTTCCAGCCAAAGTTTCACCACTTCCAACTTGAGGTAGCAATAAACATACAAACAAAACATAAAACTTAAAGTTCATTTCTTATGCATTTCTTACAATTTTATCTCCAGAGGGAACATTAGCGGTCAGGCGACCAGATAATCTACCCAGCTTAACCCATTAACGCCTGAATAAAATTGCCCGTGACCCACCTCTAATTCCCTGGTGTTTTTTGGAATATTTCTGAGAGAGCAAAAGCACAAAAATAAACCATATGCGCAGCAACCACAGACACAAGATCAAGTTTCAAGATATCGTTTATTTAAAGTTGAATAAATGAAGGGTCAAAATATTAAAAAATATTAGCAAAAAGAACTCAACCTACTGTGTAAAACTGATGAGAAAACAAGAAATTCTATTATTTCTTTACCGTGCGACAAAATGTCCCACAGAAGCTGAGAAAATTGACTTTGCGAAAATGAGTTAATTATTGACTTTGGAGGACAAAAACGAAACCAAATACAACAGAATTGAATTTCTTGTACTATAACGGCTAAGATTTGAGAAAACAACGAAAAATATAAGCGAAGAACTCATGTAAAAATCAATCTGAACACAAGAAATCAAGTTATTTCTTCGCCGCATGATGAAAATATTATGGCGCTGCGAAAGAAAGATGAAAGTCGTAAATCAAAAAGACTACAAAAACAAGCGAATTATTTTGAGATCAGTCGTATTTCAACTGTGTTAAATCAGTGGCCATTTAGTTCTTTTCTCAGCGGTTCTGTAGTAGCTGAATAAGACTCCAAAAAATATTTGATCAAAGCGAATAAACTAAATAAACAAAGCACCTGGAGGTGGCCGTAAAATAAATATGCAGAAATCCAGTGTGCAAGTTACTGTTCACTTTTAAAACCTAAAATTCCCAAATACAGGGAACCAAATGAAAGAAATGCGAAAGGAAGTTCAATAACAATAAATTTTCATTCAAGCTGAGACGAAGAAACCTATTTAAAAGCAAATAATTGTTCAAAATTTCGCAGACATGCTTCGCTACATGACTGCATGTTCAAATTATTCTTCACGCTAACGCGAAAGCTTGAGTTTTTGCCGACCACTTTTGCAGTCATTTTTACGCCCGTGGCTTTACCAATCATTCCAAAAGTTGAATTCAACTTCAAAGAAATAATATACATTACCATTTTTGTTTCTGAAGTCCCAAAAGCCGCTTTAAACCTGCGATCTGTCGTCAAAACTTACTTGAGAGCACTCCGATCTTCAAGTTTTCTCGGCGGTCATAGGAAGAAAAACTTCTTCACCAGAAAGTTTTGAGGACTCTGTACTCCTTGATCCTCCATTCTGAGGCCACCTGAACATTGATTTGTATTTTTCCTTTCTATTTTAAAGCCCAAAGCGGCAATTTATCCGTGTTAGGAATGAAAACAAGACCTTGGAAGTTTTTTAGATTTGGCCCGCAATGCACCATGATTACCTGCACTTTTCGAGCGCGCGATTTTAAGAAGAAAAACCATCTTTCTAGGATCCCTTAAGTCCTCTGAAAATATGCTCAGAAAGTCCATTCTGATTGGTTTATTCGTCCTCAAGAACAATAGGAGAACCAAAAAATCTTCAGGGAGGGTAGGAAAGGTAATTGTCCCCATGTGCTTTTTTTCAGGCGGTTACAGGCAGTACAGGGAAATGGAGGAGTTTTTCGCACGGGCGGTTACGGGTGGCACAGGCGTCAATGGGTTAATATACCGCTTTTTACAACCAAGTCGAGACAGAGATCTTTTTGTCACAGAACTGTAACTATGTGGAGTGCCTTGAAGCCCCATTTTAAATTAACTGAATCTTTTACCATTTTTAGACATAAAATGAAACCTTCCTCTTAAATCAATTTTTAATGTCCTAAATTTTACATGTAAATAGTTTTTCAATAATTGTTTATCAATAATCTTTGAGTATTTTTTTAATTGTCTTTATCATTGTCTCTGAAAAGCCCCTATGGGGAGCTGACAATACAATTTGTACTGTATTGTATTGTATGCATATTTTAAATCCTATTTGTATCTCAAGGACAGCCCGTGCACCCAGGACTACAAGACAGTCACTTCTGCCAGTCAGGGGTATTTCAAGAGAACTATGCTTTCCCAATACCCCCTCATCCTTACCATATTCCACAAGAGAAATCCATTTCCTAAAAATAATTATTGAACACATAGGGATAACAAACCCCGCTGCTCATGCAGATATCTTCTTCCTGAGTGGAACCTTTTCAGTATCTCATATTACTTAACAGGTGTGAAATGTACACACTGAACCACAGCACTTCAGAAGTACTGACAAAAATTGTTTTTGAATCTCAACAACAGAGGAGAAAAAGTTTATTTTTTTTTAAATTTTTGTTCAAAAAAAATTATCAGAAACTTTGGACCATTTACAATGTAAAGATCATATTTACATAGCACATGAAACCCTAACCCTACCCCTACGCTTCAGTGCCACATGTAAGGAAAATGACTATACTCAGGTAAATTGAGGAGGAAAGGTAACAGCTTGAGCCAAGAATCAACCAAATAACTTCAAGGAAGATTGTCCACACATCCTTGGTGCAAGATACAACTACCAGTTGAATGACCTGCAGTTTAGGCTGAATATAAACATTTTGGTCTCTTTCATAGACACCATTAAAGGAAGAAATAATCAACCTACTGAGGAGAAGCACTACATTTTCACTTCAAGGAAACAGAAAACAACAGAGAAGAAGGTAAAACTTGAGTAAAGGTAGTCAGGAGATGGCATAGCTGATAAAAGTGCCGTTTTTTGTCACACTACGAGTCAAAGTGGTGGTTCGAGAGAACAACTAACCCTCTTGCTTTATCAATGAATGTGAAAGAGCGTTGGCAACAAAACCAACTAAGCCTACCACAAATGGTTTTGTAGTACTTCCTTACGTTAAGGGCATCCCTGAAAGAATCAGTCGCTTACTAAAGCAACAAAGTTTACAAATTTCCCACAAGTCACAGAGAACCATCATCAATCCTTTTCCTCAACCGAAACAGCAGAATGAAACCGACTATCCATCATTTGGAGTGGTGTACAGAATCAATTGCAGTCAGTGCAATTTTGTATACTATGGCCAGACTGACAGATCACTGAAGACGTGGGTTTCAGAGCACAAAAAGGCTGTGTTGATGTTTGATCATAACTCCAAACTTGCATGCCATTTTCACAAATCTCATCATCAAATGGATTTTGAAAACGTTGAAGTTGTCGGACATGAAGCACATTACCATCAGCAGCTTTTTCTAGAAGCTTGGATGTCGGTAAAAGTCCTGCACACTGAGAATGATCACATGGTCATCCCAGAAGTCTACATGTGCTTAGCATGCACTTAAAATTCTCTCGAGTCATGCACATACAGCATGTGCAACGTTTCAATTTTAAACAGTTTTTAAATCGCGCACAACATCAAGCAGTCTTTCAACTGATGAAGGCTTAAGAGTTAGCCGAAATGTCTTGCTAAAATATACAAGTCAGTGACAAAAAACGGCACTTTTATCAAT
>Ga0099803_1155235_pt1 | contig 11712 bp, 7 predicted proteins | sample Orb8nscriptome_6_FD_81142 | JGI IMG/M metagenome (GOLD analysis project Ga0099803, IMG submission 81142) | Coral microbial communities from Puerto Morelos, Mexico - Orbicella 8 T C metatranscriptome (Eukaryote Community Metatranscriptome) | ecosystem: Host-associated > Invertebrates > Cnidaria >... | reverse complement strand
TTTTTTGTCTTGTGTTTTGACGTTCACCTCGTAGTTTTCGAGATAAAAGACAAAATGCAAGACATGGTCAAAAGAAGACGTTTTGGTTCTGCAGTGCCTGCTGGGTTCCGAGAATAGGGGTTCATGTTTCTTCAATTTCCTGTGAAGCTTAAAGGGTTAAGTAACGGAATGATAGTTCAATTTCAGAGCAAACAATACGCAAGTGTCAGGTTAACCAAAACTTTTCATGGAAATGCCTCGATTTATTTTGGGGTCTATTTTCTGGGTTTGGTCGGTGCTTGATTTGGGAAATTGGGGGGGTGGTTGAATTTATTCAGATATGTGATTATTTTATGGTCAATGACCACTTTCACAATGACTTATTTCGAGCATCATTTCCACCCAATTATTGCCACTCTTTCCGAGAAAACCAGTTTTGCAAAGTACTGTTTGCTTTGAGTGTCAGGATACCTTTCCTTAGCTTGTAAATTAATGTCATTTGCTTCATCAGACAGAAATTTTCGAATTTGACAATTTAATCTCTGCAAGGCCACCTTTTGACTTTTGAAGCTTGATCGACTATTGGCTTAATCAGTTGCAGGAAGACTAATCAATCACTTTTTTAATGAAAAATTGATATTATTACAATTGTACTAGCTAGTGCTATTTCAGGAAGTAAGGATCATTGGCAAGTAATGATCCAAAAGTGGACCTGAATTTTCTGCAGTGTTATAAAGAGCTCCATGATGGGAGATTGGATGTGTCTGCCATGCGATCATTTCCTCTGTCTGAATTCTTTTCCGTTCACGGAAGCCCTTTCTTCAGGCTTGCTATCGACACCCATCTTGTGGCCAGCAAATGCCACCAACATTTACTGAATTTACATGGCTTATAAGCCACAACCAATTTGCTCATGACAATGAGCAGCCGAGAAACTAACTTGACAATGCTCGACTAGAACTCGACTTAATAAATGTGTGTGTTCTGAAAGTTTTTGCTACTAATATGATTTTCTATCCATTGTAACATCTTACTTCATACCCGAATATTTTCATAATTGTGATGTGTTTTGGGATGGAAGCACGAAAAACAATAGCGGTGATAAAACAGACTCCTTTACCACAGAGACCATCGACACAGTCACCAATACAGTGGAGGGAGTTGTCCAAGGAGTCACCAGTGGAACAACATGCTGTATAGGCAGTTTCAGTTCCTCAAGAATCAAACTCAAGCTGCCGTATAAAAGAGACAATTCATCAGCTCAGTCTCAAAGACCTGGAAGAACAACCTTATTATAGCTATTGTTTTCAAACAGCCACAACTCCAGGTCAGTTTGCAATTATTGTAGATTTTCTTAAATGTCAAAAGTACAGATATCTGTTGTACAAGCACTTTTATGATGTCAGAGAAACTGATGATCCAAGTTGCAAAGGAAATCATTTTCACTTACTGCTTTACGGTACTTTCATAAGTAGCAATGGAAACCAGTTGAAACCTAGTCAGATTTACTGTTATGAATGGTTTCAAAAGTACAGTAAGCGTTATGGGATTTAGAGCCCTAGTTGTTCAATCACTTCAAGGATACATTCAAGGATACAACTATTTGAAGAAGTATCCAAGAGTATTGTCAGCTTATTCAGATGAATTAGTTGCCTTAGCAGAGTCTGGAGAACTTCATCCGACACCAGAACAACAGAGAATTAATGTACATGACTACAATGAGAGATTATTAGAATCTCAGAATCCTAAGTTAACCACACCTAAGACCCCAAGAAAGAAATTTAAAGCAGACAGGTTTACCGCTGCTGATCACATGTTTTCGGAGATATTAGATCTCCTGAAGCGGAGAAAGGTTCAAAGTTCTAATTAGTTATTAAAATGGGCAGCTCAGAAAGGAGAACCTTATAACAGTTAACATCCAACTGTATGTGTTCAAACTTTAATCAGTTGTTTGAGAAAGCTGACACAACTCAAGTTAGAAATGCAAGATCAAGCCTGGTATGAAGCGTTGTCTTCATTTTCTCCAACAGGAAAAAGTTCATGTCTATAGGAGAAAGCATCAAGCTCATTAAGGAGGTTAGCAACCACAACGGAATTCCTATTCAGTCCATTGATAAACAGCTAGATGTCACTGAGATATTTGGCATTATTTTGTCTAAGAGAAAGCCTAAGGTTAACTGTGTTGTATTGTATGGTGCCAGCAGTGCAGGAAAAACTATTTTACTTAAGTCAGCTTTCAAAGTCTTTCCCGGCTGCACCTTGCTTTACCAAGGAGTTTCAAATAATTTCATGTTTGAGTCTTTAGAAGATGCACAAGTTTGCTTGTGGGACGAGGATCTTTTCGGAGCACAACATCAGGAATCTACTAAGAAGCTTCTAGGCAGCGAGGAATTTGAGAGTGCCACAAAATACGGACGGAATGTAAAGATTAGCAGGGCAATCCCTGTAGGAATAGGTGGTAATGTTCTTCCATGGAGTTCTATCTTGACATGTGAGCACCGGAAAGCCTTTGGAAACAGATGCATTGTAGTTGAGATGTCTGAAATGCCCACCCATGCAGATTACAGCAATAAAGGCGTGATTCATCCACAAGCTTGGCTCAGTATAGACAAGCCATACTGGGCGAGAGTTAATGGGCAGGAGGAAGTCCCACAGTCACAAGAAAACTCGCCAGAATAGGAATTCAGTGGCAAAGACCACAAAGATCTGTTGCCCGTTCAAGATCCAAGTGAATGTTCCAGTACTCAAACAGTACATTGAAACATTAGAGAACTCAACTTTGACGAGCCTTTGAATAGCCAAATCATGCCCTCACACCCTGAGTACCACAAGTACAATGTTTATGGCAGACCAATTACAAAGTCCAAAAGGGAGTCATCCTCGAAGAAACCGCTTTCATTAGCAAAGGAGTGCCAAACAACGACTGCCCACTACTTGGTTGTTCAAGGTGAGCATAGGTATACGGTGGAGATTTCTTTACGAAATAACCACCAAATACCTGTTGTTGTTCAGTTGAATTAATCTTCTTTTACTGCCTGGCTGCTGTCTAATTACTTCTTCATTTAATTTACTTAGAGAATAACTGATTTGACTTTAAGCCCTGCAGTAGCTTTGATTCTCAACTCACTCTCACTGTTGTTTATTTCAGTTACTTCAAAGAGTCTGAAAGTGGTGTATCCAGAGTACTCCATAACCTTTCTGACGACTGAAGATGGGAGACCATGACATGGACAGCGATAAAGAAACAGACATCGGGCAAAAAGAGAAATGCAATGGAACGACTGGACCAGCAGGACCAGAAACAGCATTTTATCAATGCTTTAGAAATAGTCCACGAACAAATACAGCTGCAATTAAGTTAGAATGCTACAATGTTCCTTACAATGACCAAAGTGGACCCCTAGTCTTTTAAGTGAAGTGGCCTCAGCTGGTCACACGATCAAAGCAGAAAATGTGCCGCTTAATCTGCATGGTTTTAAAGCAATGTATGAAGTGCAACTGCATGTTTAAAAAGTGGGAATGCAAAAATATGACTCATGATAATCCCACTTGGGGGGGGGGGGCAGCAAGCATGGACAGAGGTCACATTGTGGATTTGGGCTGAAGACATGGAAATTGTAAACTAGGAGGAATTTAGAGAGATTAATTTGAGTGACACTTTTCATGGAGTTGCAACATTAATTCTCCTTGGTTCGTGATATATGGTAACATCATGCCCCACGCCAATATCCAAGATTGCTGGAAACCTGTTTTGACAGATTTCGCTATATATTTAATCCTTATTAAGCAATTATATAAATTTGTAAGTTTGTTACATTTGACCTTGCGGCACTTATATTTTTAAGTATCTTAGCTTTTGATTTTCATTTTTTTAGCATCAGACACAATGCTTAATCTAAGAAAGGGGGCGTGTTATAAAACTCAAAAACTTGAAAAGAATTAAGTGTTTTTGGTAGGTGATCAGATTGTTTGCCATGTTAGTCTTGTGTTTCTAAGGCCCGACTGCCCACACAGATAATCCTATGATTTCAAGTTGTTCATCTACTTTATCATGAGTACTTAAGCTCCAAATAATACCCTATAGATGGTCATGTTTGGGTTTGTCTACTGAACTTGGTTCTGAATCTCCCACAAACATCCTGTTGGGTTTCTTGTTCAATAAAGTTTTGCTTGTATTGATTGTTTCAAGAACTTTGTAGTTCGCTTCTGAAAAGTCACTTGAAAGTGTTTGGGTTAGTATCCTGTAAAGATGTTCAATTCTCCAGGGTCAGTTCATCTCACATGGCCTACACATGGCTACTGATATTGGATTTAAACGCGTGTGCATTCATTAGTAAAGAGTAGAAGATAAGACAAAGATTGTGATCAATGGTGTCCAAATAAACGGAGTCTTGGTTCCTCCTAACGTCTGCAAGAAAAATCTAACACGTGTTCGTGTTTTGATTCTGATTTCACCTTTATTCTATTTTGGCCTGTTGTACATTTCAATTCAATTTACTTTCAATTAATATTATCATTTTGAAATAAAATACCCTTTAAAACCAATGGCAGTTCTTGACCACCAAAGTGCTCTTCTCTTGACACAGCAATTCTTGTCCAAACACAGGTAGGCTGTCTCTTCTGCCAATTATCAGCACATTAACGTACCCGTCCACTATTACCACTCCCAGCATACCTCTGCAACCATGCCCTATCTCTTCATTGTTTTGCTCAGTGTGGCTGGTCCCTGGGTTTTCTGTGGGTGTTGGGGGGCTTGTGGCTGGGTTGAAGAAAGTCACTGCCATTTGGGCAGTATTACATTGTGGGGCTGGGCTTGAAGGGTGAGTGTTGTGTTTTTGCTGAGCACCTAACCAACTGTAATCAAAGATTGTAGGTCCAAATTTTCCTATTCATGTTAATAGAGCTTTTCAAAAGGAATTGTTCATGTACTTACTTGTTTGATAACATATAAGTTATGTTCTCGCCACTAGTCCTTAAGGGTTAGGTCATAAGAATTTTCTCCACTTGGTTTCCTCTTCTAATTCCTGTTTTATGTTGCCATGAAGAAGTCTATGGATGCCAGTGTTTGTTTGTGCCTGTTGCTGATTATTTAGGGGCCCCTTACTATGGGGAGCACAATTTTTGTATGGACAAACCGCCTTTTCATGTTTCTTCTGAGCAGGGTGGTGAGTGTACCTTTTTATTAACATAGCAAGTAAAATGGACTGTAAATTCCAGGTTGTGATTGGTGAACAATAACATAGGAACATCTTTTCTTTTTTGCAGATTCTATGATGAAACAGGCTGGTTCTAGGAACCATGTGCATATCACTGTTCAGATCCTTTACTGCAGGAATGCTTGTTTAATTGCATAGAATGAGTAGTATGCGATCAATAGTCTAGCCCTATCAACCATGTGTATTTCTCAGTCAAGATCCTAAATACTGCAATCATGCTAATTTTATAACCAGTATGTACAGGTATGTATTACACAGATATCTGACTAAAAATTAAGATTAAGAAAACTTGTTTTTAAAACATTTTCAGAGTTTCTATCAAGTTATAGAAACCAAACTGGAAGTTTGGAAGTTCAGTCAAACAAGGGAGGGGAGAGTTTTATGAGCTTGTTGCAGCTGTAATAAAGGGAGATCCATGAAAAGCAGCCAATGAAAAGGTATCAGCATGAAGACTAAGACATCAAAGGTAATATAAAAATGTTTATTTTTCAATTTGGTTGCACCTACATAGACAATCTTTTGGTATCAAAACAGTCTCTGAACAATCTCTGAACAAGATTTGAATGAGTTTTCTTCAACTCTCTCCAGTGCACAGATTTAACATTTTTCTGCTTTAGAGGTAATTCCTGGGTTATAAAGAACTGGACATTACCAAAAGTGTAGTTTTGTTACAAAACTATTCACTTTATCCGGATTCATAGCTAAGAACGCTGGTCAAGCCTCAACAGATGGCAACCCTGATGTTATTGAATTAATGATTGGTCACATGCCTCACATTGAATCAAGAACTAAAAGGAGTGTCACATCACTGATGAATGCTGCTGGTCATGAGAAAAGGGAAATCATTCCCAGGAATACAGAAATGCCACAAAGGTTAATGATTCTTCTTCCACTGAATCCCACATTGATCAACCAATCAATGCATCTAAAGCTGGTTTTGCTAGACTCTGGCTGAAAGCTCTGATGAAGGAAGTGGGTTTCAAAGTCAAGGATGCAGACTGATAGATCTGAACAAGTTTTCATCAACTCACTCCAGTGCATATATTTGACTTTCTTCTGTTTTGAAAGTAATTCCTGACCTTTTAAGCACTGGACACTACCATAAGTGTTTTTTTTATTATTACAGTAGTATTCACTTTATCCAGATTCACAGCTCTATCATTCCAGCTGAGTTATTATTCTTTCATTCTCAGTAAACACAACATGCATGGTCACACTGAGAGAAGCTGGACATGCCCAGAACTTTGAACATTAAATTCCATACACAATAGAACATTACATCAGTTGAAAGGAAATAAAAAACGTTTATTTTTCAATTTGTTTGCACCTATGTAGACTCTGAAAGAACTTTTAAATCAACACATATACCCCCTGTGTGTACATTGTCTAAAAACACTATCATAAGTGACTTTGGCTCTGAAAGAGATTTGAATGTTGGCAAAATTGATTGCAAACATAAGAATGCTGGTCATGCCTCAACAGATGGCAAACCTGATGTTACTGGGTTAATGCTTAGTCACCTGCCCAACATTGACTCAAGAAATAAAAGGGGTGTCACATCACTTTTGAATGCTGCTGGTCACGCCAATCAACAAAGTAGTTCAAACTACCAAGTCTAACATGAAGATTCAACATTTCCCTCGTTAAAATGCAGAGAAGCACATCACTTTTCCTGCAGTCTGCACCGTTATCTCAACCCACTATTCCTTCATATCTACTGACTTTCTCTTCTGTTTGCCTTAAGTCGTAAGTATGTAAACTTTTTTGGAACCTTTTTGAACTTATAACATTTTTCTCAACATTTGTGTGTCATCCTGAAAACAATGGATTTCAGTGAAATTGAATTCAGTCCAACATGTTAAGGTGGAGGTACACATGAATTTTGCTATCAAATGTGAAATTCTTTTCACAGAGGCATGTTTAGCCATTTAGGTTGACTGTGAAATTTTTTAAGATCCATGATGCAAATGTCATGATTTGAGCTCGTGGGATAAAATTGCTACTTGCTTCAATTGACTCAACAATGACACAATGAAATCCCTTCTCTTGTAGTAGCAATTGTCTCCTGAAATAACTGTACACAGGACTAGAAACCATGAAAAGGAAAATCATTTCGCTTAATGAGTGACATAGATATTGTCAACCGTTACATTCTCTTTCAACTTTATCATGCAGAACACCCTGATGACCAAGCACTCAAGCATCCTCAAAAGTTTGCAGTTGCAAAGTATCTAGAGAAACTTGTAAGACAGCTAGCAGGCATGAATGAAAATAGACAACCCTCCAGGGTTTAACAACCAAAAGGAGAACATGGGGAGTTTGTTATGCAACAACACAGACAGAACTGAAAGTTAGATCTTGCTGCAGTGGTCCATATTAGATTTGAAATTTGGCACAGCAAGGACTATCCTCATGATGATTGGCTTTACAAATTTGTCATTACTTAATTAATTTATTAATATATCATAGATGCCATCAAAATGTGGCAAGTTCAAAAAAAGTCGCACTGGAGCCATTAGGTGAGTGTGTCCCCAAGATCCTCTCCATAAAAAGATTGAAGTCTTGGACTTTCCAAGAGTTATATTGTCATATGAGACTTAAAGGAAGACACACAGGAAAACTGCAACTCTGTGAAAAAAATTTTAAAGGGAAACTTTTTCAATATGCACATGGGCCTTCGCATATCAAAGTCATGCTAGGTCATCCTACAAAGATCAGTCAACATGCTCCAACAATGAGTTATCTTGACCCTCTACCCCCTAAGAGTGCCAACTGGCACTCACGTGTTACTGCTCTGAAATCCCATAGTTGGTTGCTAGAGGATATAAGAAGGGTTTCTATTGGTTCAAACGCAGCCACTGAAAGAGTGCCAGATGCACATGGGCGGTGTAAATTTGAATGATCAACATCAAAAGTATTATGTGGTGGGATGCAAGAACAAAGGACACTAACAAAGCATATTGAGGCTGGCTCGAGGACTGGACAGAGCCCTACCTGCTACCAGCATTATGCTATTCAGGAACCAGCTGAACTGAAGTATTACAGCAAATCAAAATGTACTTAAGTTTCTAAAATATCTTAAAGTTATGTTAATTTTTTCTTTCAAAACAACACATATTGTGCTGCCTGAAACAAGCTTTTACTGGTCCAAGGACTCAACACTAGCCATTTCCTATGTAAAGCCGAAGTAAAAGGGTTACAGAAAGGAGAGCCAAAGTTTTATCATCGTGGGAATCTGTGGCCTGTGTGGGGAAGGATACGAGACTAGTCTCCTTTCTGACCACTCAGTCAGACCCAGACGGCGATGTGATGGTATATACAGGGTTCGTACCCTTTTTCAGAAACAAATTTCCAGGACTTTTCCAGGACTCAGATTGATTTTTCCAGGACTCTAAAATTCACATTAACCCTTTCACTCCCAAGATCTTAACGTTAATTCTCCTTACTGTCTGCCATACATTTCATATTTTTTTACTTTAGTTTAACAGATTTCCAAAACTTTCCAGGACTTTCCAGGTTTTCCAGGACCCGTACGAACCCTGTATATAGGAACAAAGAAAAGGATGCGTTGTCAAAGTATCTACTGCTGCGATCAGCTACAACATGAACATGGGTGATATAGATTTGAATGATCAACATCGAAAGTATTATGCAGTGGGACGCAAATCACACAAATGGTGGCGATATTTACTTTGGGTTTTGGTGGATGTCAGTATTGTCAATTGTCATATTTTGGAGTGTGAAGTTCCAAATAACCGCTCCCAGCCACAAACGGACCTCAGGCTGGGATTAGCGAAGATGCTCATTAGCGACCTCTCTTCCCATTCGCTTTCTGTCACTGATGAGAGAAATACAGATGGACACTGGCCCAAATCTGCTTCAAAGGAACATTGTAAGAGACATTTTAAGCACAAAGAAGTTAAGTTTTGCCGAATAGCATGCACATCTTGCGATAAGTGAATCTGCTTGGATTGTTTCCCAAACCACTCCGAGGGTGATTTGGCATAATGCCACAAATTTTGAAATTGCTTCAGTGCAAAGTTTTGCTTGATAAGCCTCGTTTTTGTTCACATACCACTGTTGGATTTAACTCCTAAAATGTAGAGGTGTTTCAAACCTATCTTTTTGCAGTTTTTCCCTGACAGAGTCCAAAAATTATGGTAACTATAGATTCGAATCCCGTTCAGAGCCTGAAATTTTTTCAGGTCATTTTTCCAGTAGTGTTATGGCTGCATTCGCATCTTTCATTCTTTCATAGATTTAGTCGTTGTTAGGAAGTGAACATTGAGGAAATAATGACACCAAGATTGTCTTCATGAATCGGCTTTTACTTTCTCATCCATTAGCCTAGAATTTATAGTGCAGACTACATAAATAACGAGTTCATCCATTTTCCAACAACTTTTCTTTTTATTGCATTGATGTTCAATCCTTAGTTTTTGCTGCAGGGAGCTTTTAGTTTTACGTATTTAATCTATCTACATATTGATTTGATTTCTGGCCAGGGCTAAATATCTATTTTTTTTTCAAAATAATCCTTATTTATTTTACGTTCAGTTTCATATTTTTTAACCTATTTTGTTTTGATAACCTTTAATTTTAGGATGTATTTGGTTTCTTCTACAGTCCCACAAAAACAGCTTTACAGCAATAAAGTAATTTACTAATTTAGTTGAAGGGCATTGCTTAGATATTACACTAAATATGACATTCTGCAATGAAAGATGAACCTGTTGATTTGATAAAAGCCACCAATAAGATTCAAAATCGTTCCAAAATCGCCTTGAGTAAGGGCATTGGTAAAGGATATGGTACAAAGTTTTGGGTTCGGCCTCACAAAAAGTACAAACGTTGTCTGTTCTGTAACCAATTTTGAATAATTTTTTATTTGTGTAGAGTATATTGTTAAGCACTTTATACTGGAAAGCCTTGAAGTAAGATTCAAGCACAACAGAATGAGGTAAATTCTCTCAAATGATCATCCGAAAGGTTAAAATTGCTTTTCCATTTATGGATAATGTTAGGAGGCTGTGCTTTTTCTGTGACAAGTAGTGAATAATAATCTTTCAATTTCTTTTTCGTCACATCAAAGATGTTGTTGTGAATCAGAAATGAAGGAGAGGTTAATGGTGGGGATGTGTAACTGCCTTTTAAAAAGTCAGGTATAGAGTGTCGAAGGCCTAACCATTGAGGAATGTTGATTTTACTAATTTTTTTTGCAAAAGGGAAAAAAAAATAATACCTCACCTGGTAGGGCAAACATCAGAAAATTGCTCAGTTGCTAATTGCCAACAAGACAGGCAAGCGAAAATGTGAGCCTGTCGAGGCAGCAGGATATAGAGCCGTGCATAGTTTGATGGCTATGCAGAAAAAATTTCAGATCTTTCAGCTCGATTTTTGCATAATCTGGTTCCGTCAGTTATATTTTTGGCCATGTTAGGATGTAGGCAGATGTTGTAGATTTATTGCATAAACCAAGCAGAAGGCTATTTTTCTGTGTCATGTCACAAGGCTTCGATATATGTTCAGCTCTCCTAGGTGAGGAACCTTGTTGGGCAATTATTTTGGTAAGTACTTAAGTAATTTTCCTACCATCCTGCTTTTTGAGGCATATACATCTTGGATTTGTTGTGACTGAATCGTACAATTGTTAAAGCTGAACAAGACCCGAGTTGTTTTCTGGAATGAATTTGAGTGTTGTTGATTTGATTCAGGGTAACGTTCAGGATTTGTTCGCCATCCATTCAACGAATTATTTTGGTAAGTTGTTTGTCAAATGCTGCAACTTTGAGGGAACGTTTTAATGTTGCTGCATCACTTATCAATCCTGAAGATCCATATGGCAACCTAATTTTCTTGATGATACATCTAAGCCACCAAGTATTGGAAAACTATATTCTGCATTTTTTAATATTGCAGGCAATACTTGTTAGGAACTTCCTCCTGAGGGTTTTTCATTATTCTATAATTCTATTTTTGAGAAGACTGACCTCCTTGATTAAATGTATTTTCATTGAGATGTGACCAGCAAAATTCTCTTTATAACCAGCTTAAATTTCTTTTGCACTGACCAATTAAAAAATAGTATTTTACTTGTTTGAAGTTTTAGATTGCTATATTTTTTCTACTTTAAGGGGGTAGGATACCTTAAAATATGGCAATGTTCATGAAAAATTCAATTTCTTGGAAATACCAGGCTTAAGACCCTTGAGGGCTTGTCAAAAAAACTCTGAAACGATCTTGCCGAATTTCCTTCCAGATGAGTGTGAAATTTAAGGAAAGTACACAGTGGTATAAGTTTTTTCACGTAGCAACGGCCATAGCAATGACTGTTTACTATAAGAACATGACCAAAAAAATAGATTATTTTTAACTTATATGAACGAGACTATTTAAAAAAAACTTTTAAGACATGCACAACTCGATTGGTATAATTATTTGTGAAAAGCTTTGCCTCAAATTGCCATCACAGGCTCATTCATTTCCCTTATGAAAAGGAATATTTCCCACAACTGCG
>Ga0099803_1200888_pt1 | contig 11787 bp, 11 predicted proteins | sample Orb8nscriptome_6_FD_81142 | JGI IMG/M metagenome (GOLD analysis project Ga0099803, IMG submission 81142) | Coral microbial communities from Puerto Morelos, Mexico - Orbicella 8 T C metatranscriptome (Eukaryote Community Metatranscriptome) | ecosystem: Host-associated > Invertebrates > Cnidaria >... | reverse complement strand
AATATGGAAGCCTGTTTCTTATTGGTCAATTTTAGGGAAAGGAATGTGTCTCTCTCGTGAGCAACCGTTAGTGGGGAGGAGCGTTGCATGACGACCCTAATAACGGCTGCGAAGGAGACTATCAATTCAGTGAACCTTAAATTTTTTTCCACTTCACATTTCAACTTTTGTTCAGACCTACGTATCATTCACAGTTAATCATGAATCCAAGATTTTCTAAACAATTTTCCCAGTTTTTGGGACATCCATTCTGATCAAATGATGAACCCAAATGAAGCGCAAGAGCGCTATAGGCCAAGGCAGTTGTTCTTGAAGCAGCAAATTCTGCAGAACACCTTTCCACCAGCAACAGCAGTTTTGGCACCCCTTCAGCCTCTTCAACCAGCACAAGCAGGCTGCTCTGGCACTGTCTCACTGCCTCTAGCTTCCATGCCACCTGAAACACCAGAACCCCAAGAAGCATCTGAGCCTGACACTGCAGGGAAAGTAGGAAGAGGGTATGGAAAATGGGGAGAAAAAGAGGAGAAGCTTCTTGTGCAGTTATGGTATGGCAAGCACACGAGACTAGAGTCGTGGCATGCAAGACAAGTCTGGGAGGAGATTGCTCAGGAAATTTCAAAGATCTGAAAAGTTACCAGCGCCCAATGCCAACAGAAAATGAAATACCTTAAAGATAGGTACAAGGACGCCACAGACCACAACCGTCACAAGACTAGGGTACAAATGAAAAACCTCACCATTTTATGATGAGATCAACTCCGTTCTTGGATGTCGTGACACCATGACATTCAGTCACATTAAAGAATCCGCGCCAGGATCTTCTTCGAGTTTCTCTAATTCAAATGGAAAGGAGGAAGGACCAGAAGACGAAGGAAGTGTAAATGATGAACAATTCAAAGAGTCTCTCACCACCTTTGGTCTAAAGCGAAAGAACGAAAGAAAGAGTCAACGCAATGAAAGAAAGCGCGCCAAAGTGCAAAAGTGCAAAAGCTCCATGGAAAGAACAAGAGGAAGGTGATGCTCTTTTCCACTAGAGTATGAAGAAGTTACAGGAGCAGGGAGACAAAATTTCTGGGGTGCTAGAGTCTATGGAAAAAAATCAAGCGCAGCAGTTCCAGGTCATGGATCAATTTATGAAAAATTTTACGCAGGCAATGCAATCATCGAAGGACAAGTACTGATTCAGAACGATGATCTCTTCAATGTAATAATTGTTGCAAGGCTCTCTCTTGTCTTAATTTAAAAAATTACATATTGTTGAGTGATTCGAAATGTGATTGAAATGATGAAAGTTACTCTTTTTAAATCATATAGTTTCATTACATCACTTGAAATTGGTTTATCTTTTAAAGAAAAATGTCATTTAGTAATAACAATCACTTAGTATCTTTCTGTTTTGATGTTGTAAAAAAATGAACTCGATTAAGTTCTTTTATTGTCAACAATAACTTTTCTTCATTGAAATTATAAGCTATATTCTTACCCATAATTCAGAATCATAGAAATACGAAAGTGTTATGCAATAAAAAAATTCATTTAACTGAAACAGCATCATGTCAATAATCTTTTTATATCTTCCTTTCCTACAAATTCCAAAGATAGTTCTTTAAAAAGTCTCTTAAATCCGCACCATCAGCACTCCCATCTTGGACAGGGACATTGTCATCATTTCCATCGTCATCGTCATCATCATCATCCCATAAATCTCAAGCTTCAATGCAAAAATTGTGGAGCACACAACATGCAGTGACGATCTGATTGGTCAATGCTATATCACTATCAAGTTGTTTTTGGTGAATTCTCCAACGTCCTTTCAGTACACCAAATGCACACTCTACTGATACCCTTGCACCTGAAAGTTCTTTGTTAAAGTTGCTTTCCTCTGGGTCATTCGTACCCTTGTGGTACGGTTTTAATAACCACGTAGAGAGGGGATAGGCACTGTCGCCTAACAAAAGTGGTCAAATCTCCCTCCCACCAACTCTCACAGTTGGACTGAGCAACAGCTCATTATTGGTAATTCCTCGATAAAGTGAACTATTTCTGAAGACTCTGGAATCGTGCATGGGAAGCTTGCAGCGACATCCCAAAATCGTTTTTCTCTGTCAGCTACTGCCTGGAAAACAACATTGTGCTGCTGCAGTTGACTAAAATAATCAGGTCCACTTTCCTTGGGAGTTTTAATTTTTATGTGTGTTCCATCAATGGCTCCTACCACGTTTGGGAGATCCATTAAATCATCAAAAGTTTCTCAAGTGGCCAGAATTTCTCTATTTGTCAAAGGAAACTAGATGTACTCATTTTTAAGTTGCATAATGCTTCAACAACATCTTGGACCGCCTCAATAACTGTGCTTTTTCCTACGTTAAATTTGGGCCTATCGTTATGTAGGAATTTTCATGCACCAAGCGATACATTCCCAGTGCCAAAAGTTTTTCCGATGTCACAGTCACGCAAGCGTGTGTTTTGTCTTCTCAGACGCAGGCGAAGAATATTCAATAGCACCAAGAACGTATTTCTGTTTAAGCGGAGCTGACGCCTGAAATAGTCTCCTGGAATTGTAGGATCAAAATAATGTATGTCAAACCACGACTGTTGTGGTCTTGACAAACCTAAAAACAGGGAAAGCGACATCCATGACGTCTTCTTCGACATTGGTTCCAAAAAAGAAGTTGCGCTTGAAGTACCCACATTTGTATGAGGGAAGAAGAATGACTCTTTGAGCATCAATAGCTGCATTTACATTGAGAAGCAGAGCGAACTGGCCTGGATTCATTGCAGCCGTTCTATTCTACACATTGAGTGGGAAATAATAATTTATGTGGTGAAATTAAAAAAAGTGCCAGAAGTGACAGGTCTTATGTTTACTTTATGTTGATGTCTCTGTTGATTGTCTGTACAGTGCAACCACAAAACGACAACATTTTAATTGTCTCAGACAAGTTCTGAGACAAAACTGTCTGCGACATCTTCAGACATTTCAAATATTTGTCTCAAGTGCGACCCCAACCTTATTGCCACAGCGAACATCAGCCCCCAAACCATCCCAATAGTGCGCTCTGCACTAAAAAGAAGGCAAGAAACCAAGAATGTATTAGAAATTATAGATCAAGGAAAAGGGGGAGCCCTGTATGAGACTTGGGATTATGTTTCATCTTCTGCTGACAATCAAACCATGGATAAGCTCAGGGCTCACACAAGGGAGTAATATATCTCCAGGGACTGTTTGACAAGAGAATGAAACAATAGGCAGGGGGAACACTTTCTAAAGATTTGACATTGGCCATGTCAATCAAATCTCAAATTGGGTCTTTTGAGGAGGAGATGGATCTATTTAATTATATAGTAGTTCTAGGAAAATCTCTCTTGTGGACTTGTCAATGTAAAGAAACATTACCTTCCTTGAGCCACTTCACAAGGATTTTGGTAATTAAATATGAAACTGAAAAACACAAATATTTCAAATCAAATAACACTAATTTGTTTAAAGATTTATGGAAGATTTTTGAGGAAACAATTTCAACTACTAATTAAAGTCGGACAACGCCATTATTAAGGAAAATCACTAAGTTAATTAAGTATGTAGGTAAGAATTGACGATATCTATTTTCTTAATTAATTCAATATGGTGTCATTGTTAACTTCTGTAAACCAAACATCATGCCTCTCAGACCAAGCTGGAGGAAACACCTTTATAAGTGTTTCCATGCTGGATAGTGTGAAAATACATTTTTAAAAAAAAATCGGAACAAGGTTGTAACATGTTTAAATATTAGCCAAGGGACAAACAAAATTACACGACTTGCCAGAATAGTTGTACACCAAGGGACCAGACAGCTCCAGGTTGTTCCCACGAAACCCTTTTAGTTCATGTTTCTCGTGCTATAGTTTGGTCATCTTCTGGCTCACCTGACTGCCTTTAACCAACCACATTCAAAGGAAAACCTGATTTCTACCTCATTATTGTTCCAGAATTCTTAACCCTCATTGGGAGCTGTTTAACCTTTTTATATCAATTCCCATATCGCTCAAGTCAGCTCTCATTTTGTTTTAAAATTTCATTATAAACTTAGCCATAGTAGCTACAGCTGACGATTACGAGATGGACCTTCCTGAAGGAAAATACATAACAAAGAACCACTCTGTACATTATTTTGAACTGCAAATACATCATCATACCTCAGGGAACAATATTCACAAGGGCCACCTCAAAAAGGTTAATCCACATGGTGCACCAGCACTAAAACAGCTTCTACCTCTGCTGCTCAGGCTACTAATGAACAGCAGGGAGGATTTAAGCAGACAACTTATTTATACAAAAATATGACACCAACCCCATTTAAAAAGCAAATTCAAGAAAGAGTTCAAAAGTTTTGCCTCAAATATGCCTTGGCTTCAATAACTTCGCAAGTAATATCTCGCAAATCTTGTAGACACTGTACAAACAAACTTACTACTACTACTGTGGTGACAAAAAATTGATAAGTAGAATAATCATATGGAAAACACCTGTCATGTTTCTTATAATAATAATCACACTTTTTATAAACCTATTTAAAACATACTTTGTTTACTGTCATTATGGTCTCCGTAGTTAAAAACATGTTGTTTCCCTTGAAATAACTACAGTTACATTGAGAAAGTTGCTGAGAATAAATCCAGGAGTTTAAAGTCATGGAAGATGAAACTGGTGAAAGAGATCTGGAAAACCTATCTTTTGTTGCTACAGATTTTTTCAACTACTTGTTACATCATCTGAAGAGGAAATCAACGCTTTTCCAGTAATTTTCCTTGATTTCCTTACATCCTTCAATTAGCAGAAGAGCCATGGAAGACATCAGAAGAGATTATGAAGTTAGAATTGTGAAGACAGAGAAAGAGAAAGCTACAAAGTTAACATGTTTAAATGTGGCTAAATGTAATTTAGGCAAAGTTTGACTTGAGCCAATTCTGGCCAGCTATCTCTCAGGGTGACCATGCTCTGTGGGGTCTCATATGGGGTTTTGCAGGGCTCACACGTTTTTCTTGCCAGCCATGTGAAAACGTGCAGTTTGTCTTGAGTGCCATTCGTGCCTGTAGCGTGTTTTTCTTCATCGTTCTTGTGTGCTTCTTTATTCATGGTGGTTAAATTCACAATGACCTGTCATCAAACTAATACAGTATGGAGGCAGCACTGTTCCTGGTCGAGGTCTCACAACTGTCATCGATTGCTGCTTCGAGTGCACCCTTGTTGGGTGAACACATGGCTGAAACATCATCACAGCCATCACTAGTTTATAGCAATACTGTGACTTTAGAAACCGCAGTTGTGTCTTCCAGACCCATTACGCCTACATCGCAGCAATTGTATTGCTTGTGGCCCAATCTGTTCAAGCTGTGCTTCAAGCTCACACTTCACCAACAGCTGGGTAGGTGGGTACTGACAGCAGTGCAGTGAGTCTATAGGTTGGCCTGTTCCTTTTGTTGTGCCTTCATTTGTTTCCACTTTTGCTGCACCTCAACCTTCCCTCTCGTTATCGATGGCTTATTCTAATTCTATGAGCGCCGTTCATGCTGGGGCAACGCGCATTGGTGGGGCCCTTCCTCTCTCTGGTCAAAATGTAAGTATTTTGACAGAATAGCCATTCATGGTAGGCCCAGGATTCTCTCCCATCCCATCCAAGCTGGTTACTCAAATCGTCACCAGCATGTGGACTTCTTGCACCTCTTGGCCGCTAATTTGACATGCTTGGAGCCCAAACCAAAACTACTCCTGGATAGCCAGATCATGCTCACTACGCCTCTGAAAAAAACAGCATTGGCACATTGAGGACGTGGCAAGTTGGACAGCGTTGTTTAAAAAAAAAGCTACTGATCCTCTACAAGCTACTGATCCTTTGCATCTAAAGTTAAATGGTTGAGTCTGGCTCTCGTACAATCAGGCTGTCACAACTGCTATTACAATGACAAAGGGCTTTCTGCTGGTAACCATTTTTTCAGTTTTCCAACCGACCCCAAGACCAGAAATCGCTGGTGTAACCTTACAAAGTGGCAACATGGAAAGGATGACTTCAATGTAACTGCTGCAACTGTTGTTTGCAGTGAACATTTTAGACAAGGAGATATTATAAGAAAATTGTCAGACCACTGAGATTCAAAGAAAGGTATGTGATCTGCAAAAACAGATACAAAAACATCATGGCAAATATTTCATAACAGCTGCATTATGCAAAATGTTTATTTGTTCCTTTGTACATAAAGCATTTAAAATTGTAACATTATATAGCTTTTGACTGATGGCTGGCTTTTCACATCAAAGGAAAATATCATAGTTGTTACCCCAATACAATATTTGGATACCAGTGGATTACTGTTGTGCATCATTGTACCTTATTCATTAGTGTCATATAAATGTACTGAGATCAAAAACAGTTTAACTGACATTACAGTTTAGTATTTTTCATAACTTTATCAAAACGACCATTAGCACCACAACATGTTCATTTATCATGGTCATGTAATTATTTTGATTTTTATTGTATTTTTGTTTTAAGGTGCTGAGCCATCCCAGTTGTCATGGAGCGTGCCAAAAAAGTCTTGAAAAGCTCCTCCATGGCGAACCCAGAATAAATTAGTTTTAGCTCAGGAAATGGATGTTGCAGACTCCGTGGTAGTCAAGTTAGAACAGTAGAGCTGCCCTTGAATTTGTACATAATAATCATGATTTTGTTTCAACCTTACAGTTCCAGCAAGTTTCTCCAGTTTTATTTTGGCAGGCTTCTTCAATAGTCATGCCTGCTTTACTTAAAGGGGATTTAATTTCCATTCCCCATTTTTTGTGTATCCTTAATGGTTAAAATCCTGTCTAGGCTTACTCCCAGGCATGGCTTGTCCTTGGACACCAGTAGCCCAATTTCCTCAACAGTAACATCAATGCCATCCTTTTTCATTTCCCTCATATAAAGGTTCACTGCCTTTGCTTCACTTTTGACACCATATTGAGTAGTATCTGTTGTAAAATTCGAGTAAAGGATTGATTTCAACTTATTTGAAGGTTCCACTTCGTTCTTAGCTGCTTTTCCAAAGTTTAAAGCTGTCAAAAGAGATTTCCTCTTTTCAAACCAAAGATTGTTTTTGTTTTGTCCTCGAGTTGTTCTCTCCGTTTCAACTATCTCTTCTTGGGTGATTGTTGAGCCGGAAACATAGAATCAATCAAAGATTTAAAGTGGTCAGTAGTAATATCGTAACTGTCTGTAAAAGGCAGACTCCGGTGCCTCGTTTGTCTCTTCAGAGTCTGACTCCTCTACACAGTTTGACTTGATGTCATGGAACAAAGAAAAATGAACTGGCAGGGAGACAATTTTGAAGACTTTCACTTAAAATCTTGAAACTGTTTCTCTCTCTTTTTCGCTGATTTGGTAATCTTGGATCAAATTTTATAACCTTATAAATAAATAAATAAATATCTTAATTGACCACTCCCCCAACGGAGCTTTTCAGGGCCAATGAAACCAAATGATTAAACAAATAATGCAAATGAACATAACATGGTTAAAAATCCCAACTGGTGGGAGGCAGACCAGTTGGCTATTTACAAGCATGACCAAGGAGTTGAACTAGGGTCTAGCGAGAAACAACTCCACTGAAGTGGTCAGAGCGGGACTTGAAAGCACGACCTCCAGATTTCAAGTCCAGGGCCCTAACCACTTGGCCACACTGCCTCCACCTTTGACTGAAGACGAGTATCTTTCTGATTAGCACTTGGTCGAGAGGTTTAGCTGCAACACTTTGGTTGCGGGGCACAACCCACACAGACAGCCACGATGTACATGACAAAGGCTTGGCATGTTTTTGTAATTCCCTTCTCGTAAAATCTTCAATCACAAACAACACTCCTCCAATGTGGTTGCATTTACCTTTTCCATATAAACCAAGTCCAGCCGGGCACATGCATGCCCCTTGCAAAATGTCACTCTGGGGTGAAAACTCCACAATAACTCTCTACGGATTCTTTTTCATTGATGGAACTACGCTAGCTTTCACATAGGTCTGGCCTTGAAAGACTTTGCTTTCCAGTCATTTCACATTTCCTTCAAAGAAAAATTGGCACGATTTTAGCTTTTTGTAATGTGTGCCCTTCAACAAAATATGGCAGTACTTGCGTGCAGACACGACAAGGTAATCGTAGAGCTGAATGAAGTTCAGTTCTGGAAGCGGTCACAAGTCTGTTGACCATCCAAGAGCAGAGACTCGTCTCATTATTTCATCGTATTTGAAATGGCCACTGTTTTCAGCACAGTTTTCAGCAGTTTGCTTGGTATTCTCGCTGACCTAAAAACCACGTCTCACACAAGCAATGTGCACACTTTTACAACCAGCCCCACCTTCATTCTGCCAGCGTTTTCAGAATTGCTCTTCAAAATATTCCTCAGATCTTTAACTGTGAGGTTCTGTATATCCTCCAGTGTCAAAATTTCCTTCTCTTTATATTTAATGACCATTTTAAGCGAAGATATAACAAACAATGTGAAACAGGTTAGTGAAACAGCTGTGATTTTGCTATGTTTGTACCTCCCAGGTCAATGCGAGCCTCAACATGATGTTTGCACCGTTACTATTCCAGGATGGTGCCAGGAACTGTAAAAAGGCCTATTGTCAACAATGGAAAAAGATTATGTGATAATCTAAGTTTAAATGAAAATTTTTCACCAGCTGATTTGCCAGACTGTGGAAGTTTCTGGAGCTGCAGTAATTCTAGAAGTTCCAAGTGAAAGCAGTGAGGGAGTGTTGTCTGATTCACTTCAGAGCAAATTAATGCTCCGAAATATTATGGTAAAAAAATAGTGAATGCACTGGGTTTTTAATGTGGTTTTCCTGTTATTGTATCAGTTGTACGGCTGTAAGAATTGTAAGCTTGGTTATGACCTGAAAAAAAAAAACAAATGAAAACTCCATGGCAGTGTTCATTGTGTAATGTTCCCGTTTTGCCTTCAGCTTCAGAAGATAGAAATTGCTTTCAGAAATGGAATAGTCCAGAATGTGACAATTTAAGAGATCAATGTAATTTTGCAATCACTTTTCTGACTTGTAAGGCATTTTTTAGCTAATAAACTTATAATTTCCTACAGAAATTTACATTTGTCATCAATTAGTTTGTGTGAAGACATGATTGATCATCGCAGTTATGCACACAACTTATTTTTTAATAAGCAGTTGTGAAATTAAAGTCCGAAAAATATTCAGGCCTGAATTTTTTTCAGGCTTTAATTTCACAGCTGCTAAGTTGTGTGCAGAACTGTAATGATCAATTATGTCTTGATATCTTTCTCCACAGTTCAAATATATGATCTTTCATATATTAATTTGAATTAGTTTGTGTGTTGCACGACACAAGAGACATCTAGTTAATTAGGGATCTCATCAATGTTAAGATCTTTATCTTAAGATCATCGATCACGATGCTGCATCTTCAGCCTATCATCCACATGGAAGGCTTGAGGATAATTTCTAGCTCTATCTTTTGCTGTTCGTGTGAATGAGTCTTTTCAGTTGAAAAAACAGCAGGCGCTTTCACTACAAACTTATCCATGGAGGACGTTTATTTCAAATTCCATGAAAGACGCTACATTTTGCCAACAAAATAAACGTCACTTGGATCAATATAGACTGGCAATTCTGATTGGTCCAAGCAAAGAAGGAACTTGTTTACATTACACCAATAGGCAATTCTTTGCTGACAAAAACTAGCGCCAGTTCCCAGACATCCAAGAAACGTCTTGAACTTCACTTGTTTATCGAAGGTTGTAAAAGATTTTGGAGGCTTTTTTCAAAGGCAAATCATCTTGAAACAATGTGTAGATATGGCATTTTTTCCAGATGAAGCGTTAATTGATGGTTTATTTTGTTCAAATTGTGCAATTTTTCGTGAATTATACGATTCTCCATAGATTGTGCAACCGGATGCGATCCATGTAGATTGTGGGAAATTGCACCATTGCGCATTAGAAAAGAGTCCTACAAAAATGTGCTGATTGGTTAAATATCGTGTTTCTAAAAACACAGAACTAGCTCAAGCTGTTGATGTAATGATGGCACAAGCAAAGAGAATTTACATTTTGATAATCAAAGTTATTGTTTTTATTATTGTATTTATTTAGTTGTTTTCCTTTTTTCATTGTGGTGTTTTCTAAAAGAAATAGAAAACATGTTCTCCATGTTTCTATCAAGTTTTAGTATAAATCTACTGGCGTTCTATCAGGAATACCGCACTCTGATTGGTACACTACTCACTGTCTATTCTGTGATAGATAGTGAGTAGCATAGCAGTGTGCCCTTGTTAACAAAATGATGGCCACTTCTTGGTGTTTCCAAAGTGTCCGTGAACACGATTTAGATAAAGTTTTGCACGACTAGTAGATTTATACTAAAGCAATTAGATTATTAGCTCTTGATTTCTATACATGATAGTTGACTCGGGCTGCACCCTGTCAACTATCAAGAGAGAGTGAATAATCTAACTGTTTAATAGAAACACTCCTGAAAGTTTGGGAGAACTCAAAAACCTGTGGAAACACTCGCCTGTGGCTTGTGTTCCCACAGCATTTCTTGTTCTCCCAAACTTCCACTTGTGTTTCTATAAATCTATAGAAACACGGTACATGTTTTCTATTTCTTAGATATCAGAAGGCCTGTCAATATGACATTGAGTTTTGACTTGGTATTGAGATATTGTGGTATTTTGTTTTATTTTTTTTTTGGGGGGGGGGGAGGGGACAACATTGCCATATTTGCCAGATTCTTTTATAGAATTGTGGCGTTCAGAACCCCCCAATGTCCCCCTCCTGGAAAAAAAGAAGAAAAGTAAACTTCTTGATAACCTTTCAGTTTGACCATTTACATGTATGGTGGCATCCCCGTGCTGTGGTTTATTTTGTGCAGCATATAGTATTTTAATTACCTGCCTGTACTCTCTCCATTTACAAGAGAAATGTCACCTAACACAGCACAGCCCTGAAATTTAATCAGCAAATCATCTCTTTTATTATATCTCAAGCTTGTTATCTATAAAATTTGCACAAATCAAAATTTGACCTTCCCCTCTGTAAACTGAAGACTATTTTGCAGCGTGTTTGCGTGTACGAAAATACTGAGAACAAAAAAGTATTTTTCCTTTATCTTTCTTCTTTAACCGCGCAAACTGAAGACTGTATTTTGCGGCATGTTTACTTCTTCGCAAATATTGAGTAAAGAACATGATTTATACCCTTACAGGCTTACACGACCTAACTGAAAATTCTCGATGTAGGTTTCCTTGTCTAGTCTAACATTTAAACAATAAATATAAGCAGACTATACGCAAGAAAAAGGAACACTGATTGAGAACTGGAGCAAATGTAACACGATCCCTCGCGCGAAGCTCCTCGACTATCCTCACAGTTGACTACAACTATCAGAAAGCCGGCTCAATATGTAAGACATTTTAAGCCATAAAATACATCGTGACAACACATCTAAGATTTGCAGCAAGACTTCAATTTCCGAAAAATAACAATAACAATACGAATAAGAGTAAGTAGTGAGCTCCTATAATCTCCACGGTCAGGAATGTTCTACCGTATATTTGTAGATTCAAGGTGACGAACTTGCTAAAAAACGGAATACCGAAGCTCCCATTGTGCAATGTGAATGCACTGGGAAAGGGAAAAACAATCATTCTTACGCTTAATAATTACCTGCGTCCCAGAAGGATGGAAAACAGCTAAGTTTACATCTAGACAACACGTTGAACAATCGGTTCGATGCCTCGCT
>Ga0099803_1297581_pt1 | contig 11808 bp, 8 predicted proteins | sample Orb8nscriptome_6_FD_81142 | JGI IMG/M metagenome (GOLD analysis project Ga0099803, IMG submission 81142) | Coral microbial communities from Puerto Morelos, Mexico - Orbicella 8 T C metatranscriptome (Eukaryote Community Metatranscriptome) | ecosystem: Host-associated > Invertebrates > Cnidaria >... | reverse complement strand
GATCTAGTGTTAAGTCTAACTTTTTGCTGAGGGTTTCTCCCCTGTCAATGCACACATTGTGAAGAACCATACAGGCTAGAGTTGCCGTTTTAACTTCTTCTTTACTACTTTCACATTTCCTTAGAAGGACTCACCATCTTCCTTTCAATTGACCGTAACAACCTTCGGTCACCATCCTTGCTCTACTCAACCGATAATTGTAATACCTCTGTTTTGGGGTTAGGACAGCGTTGCTATAGGGTTTCATGAGCCACGTTTTAAATGGAAATGCCGAGTCTCCAAGCACTAGTGGTGGCACAAGCACTTCGCCAATTTTCTTCCCAATGTTAGGAATCAGCTCATGTTCTTTTATGTCAGCCCAAAGTTGAGTTGACTGGAGAATAATAGCATCATGTGAGTTTCCTGGAAACCCACAAGTTCCCCACATGAACCTATAGTTTGAATCAACCATCCCCATCATAACAATTGAATAAAAGTTCTTAAAATTATAGTACTCTTTACATGATTGAAGACCTCCTGGTGGGCACTTGATGGGGATGTGACAGCCATCTAATGCGGACCAACAACATGGAAACTGCCAAAGTTCCTCCATGTCCAACATTTTCTTCTTAAACTCTTCCTCTGACTTGGGCATATGTTTGGTCACACACTCTTCCCACAAGTTCTCCACTATTGCCTTTGTCACCTCGTTGACAATTGTACAGACTGTAGAAACCCCTAATCCAGTCATCTCTGTGATTGTGTAATAATAATCACCCCTTGCCAGACAATAAAGGCAAATAGCTAACCGACATTCTGGTGATATCGGCTCTTCAGTCACTGTTACTCTTTGAAGGACATGCCTGATCCGATTTAGGATAAAATGAAAAGTTCCACGTGAAATTCGAAATGTTTTCTTGAAACGTTCTTCAGAATAAGTATTCCAAACGCAGTTAAACCATCCCATGTTTCTCCCAAAGCGACGGCAGGAACGACTATATTCAGATGAAACATTTTCTTGAGACAATAACAAGAGCACAGTGACTAAACAGACATTTACCAGCTGTCGTCTTCTTGTCACCATGTAATGAAATAGGGTCTGCATCCTTTTCCTCCTAATTTTCGCTCTCTCCATCATTGTTTGTAAGAGAAACTCCTTCGATATGGGGCGACTGCCGCGTCTTCTAGCGTCGTCTGCCATGTTTACACTGGCCTGAAAACCGCTGACATTTCAATTTGTTTTGGTTCAAACTGAATTAAGTTCGACGTCTGAATCAACAGGCGTACTTTTGTTAATTTGGGTCGGCCTAAATTCGAATAAAGTTTGGCGTCTGAACTGGGCCTAAGGTAATAAATATGCATTAAAAACTTAGTGACATACAATGGGTTGGATTTACTTTTTACAAATTAATAGATTTATCAGAAAAAAGTAGGTAAAAAATTATTTTCCTAAAAACGATGACAGAGTCTGAAGATCTTATATTATTCCAGAGCCTAGCCACACGGTAGGTGAAGGACTGCTTAATTTTTCCAGCCGCTTTGCGGCATGTTTTTCACGCAAACCTTATCTGCCTACATTTCGGATGGAACCCCCTACTCAAAAAACAAATGATAACCCTGCGGTACTCAGTTTTTAATGTTATTATATATTTAAACAGGCTTAGTCATTACAGCAGCAAAACCTTTTGACACTACATGTACAACTTCACTTGACATGTGTAAACAGTGCTGAGTTCACTCACTCACATGGGACATTCCACAAAATAGGGCTAAACTAAGAGATTGTTGTTGTGTTATGTCCTATTAGGACTCAGAGCTAAATAGATCATTATTATTAGAGGATAAAGTAAGTAAATAAACAGTATTCTGCCATACATTTCCCACTTAAAATTGTAACTACTTGTTATGTCAACCATCTCACTTGTAGCAATTCAACTCCCAGGTACTGACATTTGAAAACAGCATTCCAAGCGAAAGGAGTAAAACTAAGCATAAGACCCAAGTACGCATTGCGGTCCTATTTTTAGAACATTGACATTGTTTTTAAGTGAAAACTTGTTCCTTGGCAACAAACAACCTAAAAACCATATGGTTGAAATGTATCATGAAGGCAATCCAACTGCTGTAAAAAACCACATTGTAGAAAACCTGTCATATGATGATGGCCACATCTGTTGTCTAATTACAATAGATGCTTTTGGAATGGGTGTCAGCTGTAAGAAAGTATGTAAGATTGACCACATGGGCCCTGCAAAAAACCTAGAATGCTATGTGCAAGAAAGTGGGAGAGGAGGAAAAGATGGTATGCCTGCTGTTTGTATTCTGCTCTACAATGGAATACTGTCAAACCACTGTGACCAAGATATAAAAGATTATTGCAAAACAAATCAGTGTAGAAGAAATACCCTGTTTGCACTATTTGGTGAGAGGCCAAAAGATGTCATCCCTAAGCACAATTGTTGTGACAACTGTGCTTTACACTGCTCCTGTGGTTCAGAAGACTGTCAGGATGCATTCATTGTAGAAATGTCAGCAGAGGTAGAACTTCCTGGGCCTTTCAATGTCAAAACAAGACCTGTCAGTTCACAAAACAAAGACTATCTAAAATATGCACTCAAAAATTTCAGAAAAGAGAAAATCAGTGAACAAACGAACAAACTTGAACAGTTACATATAGTTAGCTGTCCAAATGTGCCTCTTCAACTAGGAGACTTCTTCATTGCACAAGTATTGGAAAATTGCCACAAAATTTTTGATGTACAGGATGTTTTCCGTTATGTTGAAGTGTGGCAGAAAGAACATGCAATTGCTATTCTTAACATTATCAGTCAGTGTTTCGGAGATGTTGAACTAGTTGCAGCACTTGACATGGATTTAATGGAAGATGTTGATATTGACATGGACTGGGAAGACCTCAAAGATGATTCATCACTAATGGACATGGCACACAGTCTTAATGAGTACAGTTTTTTAACTGAGAGTGATGAAACATTTACTGTAGCCACAAGCCTTAATAGAACCCCAGTAAAACTAATTTGGTATGACAAGGCTTCAGTGATCTAGTTGCAAGTTCACTACTTGAAAAGTACTAGACACATTAATTTTGTGACATTGATAAAGTGTACCCATGTGGTTGGCAATTGCTAAATAAGTCTGTGCTGCTTCAAACATTGACACTTGCTTTAAAGTGTTTTAACTTTGTGCAAAAAATATGCTTCAGTCAAACATGGATTGGAATGGCTACTCATTTGTTCTTAATACCAAGTTTTCATTAATTGTCATTTGGGGTCATGACTTGTTACTTTTCACAATTAATACCAGGAATGGTCTTATGTAATCTCTTCTACTTAAAATAACATAAAAATCAAGTGTTGGTGAGAAAGTGAAGCACCAAAATGAAACTTAATGACAGCTCTCTTCTGCCTAATAGTAAACATCATACTCTGGGGAAATGTTTTGTATTGCATGAACACTCGATGGCTTCAGAAGTGTAATTATTAAATTTAAACTTTTTTGACCTTGTGATCAACACAAACTAGTATTACCACATCACTCTGTGGTTCTACAGAATACATATGGTTTGGTACCTTGATTTATGGACATATCTAGCATATGAAGGCTGATTTATGTTAATTTTGTTTTATGAAATCATCCACAGGTATGTCTGAGGGGACTCCCATTTTAATAAGGATGAGGGGTGCTCATCCTACCTTTTAGGGGTTAAACAAGTGGTTTTGGTACCTCTCAGTATATTCAGTCCCAAGCAACGCCCATTATCATCCAAATTACACCACGTGGACTGAACCTTTTTCTACCCAGGCAATGGGGGAGGGGAACCTTTAGGCTGGTGTTTGGCCTCTTTACAGCCAACACCCCTCTCCCAACCTGGCTACTACTGTCAATCACCTAGCCGTGGTAAGTGACGGAATGCAAGTTTGAAACGTAATTAGTAACTGTTTGCGATGCTTTCTATTTTATATCATATCATAGGATTACAAGGAAAAATAGAATTACAGAAACCTGATCCATACTCTTCTATTTCTGTTTCTTTTACAGAACACAAAGAGGATATTGTGATAAAAATTAATTAGAAAATTGAACACAATATAAACATAATGAAGATAATGAAAATTTAGTAAATCAAGAACTCATTAAATAATGCATGTAAAATAAAATGTTATAATAATAAATGGAAATTTTTGTAGCTGTAGTTCAAGTGTCTTCATTCCTCTAACTCATATCAATTATCACATTCCAAAGGAGCAGCCACCAGCCCTTTTAGCGAGCACCCCTCCTTTTGGAAAAAAAATGTAAAAAAGCACACCCCGCCTGAAAACTATACCGTCATCCCCCCTTGGGGTATTAAAAATGTGAAATTAATTAATAACTCTACTGACCGAGTTCGAAGTCCATACTAGAAGTTAACCGATCAATTTCCCCCTTTCATAAGTGTCCCAAGCGAGGAGCGCATGGGACACCTAACGGGGATGCACAATCTAAATGTATAAATTCAAATTGTGAAATGCCAAGGTATGTGCTCCCTTCAATAACAAAAAAACAAGCAGGATGTCTCTGCAGCACATAGTTTGGTAAATATTTTAAGTTTTTATATATGACGCAAGTGAATAGTAATTTTTGCGCTCGCTGATTGGTATTGTAACAGAACTAGACCCCTAATCATATAACAAGATAATGGGATTCAACCTAGTTTTTTATTTTTCAGAAAAGGTAAGAGCTGGCCAAGTTGACAACCAAAGAGCAATTTATCTTTACTTTAGTGAGACTTAGAAGATATCCAAGTTTGGGGAATGCTATGTGATGTATTTGGCATTTCCACAGGAACTGGAAGAAAAATACTGATAACATGGATTTTATTTCTAGAAAAGGAATTGAGTTTACTTTTACCCTTCTCAACTAAAGAGGAAATGATTGGGGTGTCTAAACCAAATTGCTTCAAAAAGAGGTTCTAAAATAGTCTAGGAGCAATAATAGAGTGCACTGAATTCTTTGTTGAAAAATCTTAAGCCACCCAGCCAAAGATCTACCTACAGTCAATACAAGTCCTCAAACACATTTATCTTCTGATTGATAATACCCAGTGAGCTTGGTAACCTGGCTGAAGCCTTGAAGTTTAAATGAGCAGGCTCCTCATAACATATGTCTTTACTGTTGTACAGAATGATGGGGTGGTCTCTCTGTGTGTTTTCTCTTATTCTAGATTTCTCCAAGTTTAGTAGCATTCTGTGTTTTTCTTTTATAATTCTAGGAGGTGCATGGCCTTCTTTTTGGGTTTTTAGGGTTCTTTAAGGTTGGATCATTAAATTAAACTCAAGAACTGCAAGAGGTCATGGAAGTGCCCTGGGAATGTTTAGTGTTATCATTTTTCATTATGGAGGACACTATTTTATGGTCTCTACTCCTCACTCCTCACATTGGTTTCCAATTTAGTGCTGATTGTTTTACCTGAACTGTACTATACTGTTTTCTCTCTACACTCTACACTCTACAAAAAGTTTATGAGTTAATGATCTACACCCTACATAGAGTTTATTAGTTCACAAATTATGAGCAAATTTATCAATTCTGTACTCTCTATGCTAGTCGTAGAGCCATACAGTTGCTGTAGGTTTTACAGCTCCTAAAGGATTTAAAGCAGTTTAAGACTCTATCGACCAGCATACCTTGCGCATATTGGAGGAGGTTTTGTGGTCTACTATACCTCCAATCTGTTGTCGTCAATTGTTTTGCTCTTCACTCTTTTCTAATCCAAGGCATCCATCCGGATTATTCTTCTGCCTTTAAAGACAAGATTTATTATCACCCTTAACATTGAGAACATTAGATCGCAAATTGCTAGTTTTTCACATAACTGGTGCTCTCCATTGAGGTGTGACAATCAACTGTATGGTCACATGGTCGAAAGTGATATTGAAAGGAATTTTCCTACCATTTCTAATTTCATTTAGCCAAGCATTCTCAAAATTTAGGTTGAAAGTAAACTGGAACAGTAATTTTCTAGAAAATTAGTTTAGAAGTTATAGATTTCCTTACCATTTGCTTTATGTTCCAGTTGTTTGCTGATTTTGGAAAAAACATCGTCAGCATTTTTGGTCGTTATAGTGTGGACGATAGGTGAAACCCCATCAAAAAATACATGATTAGCGAGGACAGGTGAAAACAAAACAAAAACACTAGCGTGGTCGAAAATATTTTGCTTCATGTTCATTGAGATGAAAATGGATACAGTGGAAGTTCTCTTGACGGACATTCTCGTAAGTGGAGTGCTCTTCTTACCACCGTCTTCACAAAACCCAGTTAGAACTCCAACACATACCGACTCCTTTAACCTTCTGTCTCTGTGTTTTCCAGCAATAGAATTTCCCAAAAAGAAACCAGTGCCGAGTTAAAATGTTCCAACTTTTGAATGCAAAGGAACAAAAAAATGCAGAATAAAACTGCACCTGGGAATCATGTTTTGTATTACTTTAGTTTTGAACCCTGAATGAACTGTTAAGATAAAGCTAATGATACAAAAAAGTTGAAGGTCTAGGAGACACTTCATATATGTGGCTGCTGGTTTTTCAGCCTTGGAAAACTTTCCCAGCCAATCAGCTTCTTTCACACACCACTGGTGCATACACTATTACATCACAAACAAATGGAACGATTTGAACACAAGATTTTCAAAGGGAAGTCTAAGAAGTTTCTTTGACGGTGGGATTTCTATTTTGTCATTACATTTATTTCGACAATTTTACAAGATAGGTTGTGCATTTAGTCAGAATCCTGTTTCCATTCCACAAATCTTCAAAAGGAGAGAGGTGAGTGCTGTTGCAGTGCAAAAGGAAATTTTTCAATACAATGAGAAAAAATAATTGCCCATGGTTCGTGGCTCATGGAAGCAGCTGAGCAACAATTTTGTATTCTGTCCACAGTAGCATTTTCCTGCTATGCAAATGGAGTAACAGTCACCCATGATTATCTTATACTTTTTCAGGATTCTAGGAGCTGAAAGTACCTCAATTCAGCACCTCCAGAAGTCTCCCTGGATGTCTCAATACCTACAACTCGCGTCACAGTCACCAGCTGTTAACTTAGCGCAGGGCAAAAGGCCAGCCACACCCAACACCAAAAGGCAAACAGCGGAGTGGTACCCAAGATGTGGCCCCTAATACTCTGCTGTGGCTGGTTGGGCCAAAAGATTGTGTGCAAGTTAGCATACTGGAACTAGGTAGGCTATTTTGTAATTCTCTTTTGTCAGGAAACTCACTCTGAAGATTAATCAGTAATTTAATAATGATTGAAAAAGTTTACTTAACTGAGAAAATAATTAAACTGGTTCAGAAGGAAAAGAAAACAAACAGCAGTTACAAACATTACAAATAGACAATGCATGGTCTAAAAAACTTAACTGTATTAACTCGATGTTTCGTATTTTACAGCATACATCATAAGAAGTGACGGTTATAACTTTAACAAAATGTTATAAATTTAAAACTAAAATGAGGCACTGGTGACAATTAAAAATAAATAACAAAATGGATACTTCAGATAGTTAATACTTCCAGTATAAATTGATGAAGAAACATCTTCTCAATGCCAACATTTTCATTAAGTGAGGGTTGCAATGTAAAATTAAAGAGACCCAATTGATCAGTGACCTAAAACCCTCACTTAATGAAAACATTGGCAATGAGAAGCTGTTTCTTTATTAATTTATACCCCATATGAAAAGGTCAGGGATGCTCATCATCTCACTTACGGGTTTAAATCAAGGATTCTGGTATCACTTAGGGTGTACAGGATGAAACACCACTATTCTTAACTGAAAAAGTATCTTTTAGGGTGTAGTTGAGGAAATAATGGAAAAATCCTCATATTTCTGTTTTTAGGCTCACTTTGTGCAGGTCTTTTGAGTCAGGCCCACTAGCACAGATTCCTTTCCTATCAGCAGCTTGTAACTGAGCCTATTTCATTTTAAGTGGTATCTTTTAGGGGTCAAATAAAGCTAGAGCCACGTCGAGAGGTGTTGGAACAAATTGTTGTCTGTGAAATATGATAAGTTGTTTACTATATTCTTGGTTCTTCCACCAGAACCATTATCTAAGCGACTTAACCTTTACTTGCAATGTCACTTTTAGTCCCAGAAGTATTCATCAAGTAGAAATTTAGGCAATTAATACTAAGGTGAGAGTTTTCGTGCACTAAATTAGGTCATATGCACCTTCACATCCATTCTTGAAGAGTGACACAATATTGTGTGAACAGTCTCGAATTTTGTCGCGTGTTCAATGTTGTGCAAAGGCTGAACAGTTATAAACTTACATGTACCTGTGCTCAAGTACTTGTGTTTCTCCAGTGTATCAATATTATTGACAATCCAATGAAAGTGAGGGAAAATATATCATTTATACCGAGGGAAAACTAATGCTTTGAGTCATGAGGATGGATATTAAAACCTTGAATTCAATGCGACAGTGGCAGCAGGGTTTTCCGACTTTCCAAAGTAAGCGTGAATAATACAGAGCTCTGGTAAATTAGAATGAGGATTGATACCGTAATTTATTTACTAGTTGTAAATTCTGACTTAAATGTGAGGTTAAACTGAGCTAGAAATAACGGGTTTCCATTGAGATATTTGTTTCTGTCAGATTGCAAGTTGTCCCGGAGGTTGTTGATAACACACAGCAATCGAGGCTGTGTTTATACTAAGTTGAAATACATCAACGGATGCACAATTTTCACCAAAAATGCTGCCATCAATACGACTTAAATGCTGTATTGTTTAATTTCTTGACATATGCGACATTTTAGGATATAATTTTCAGGACAACTTTTCACGCTTCAATTTATCAACACGCTTTTATTAAGGAAAACGTTGATTGACAACTAATACCTTCTTAGCCATATTTTGGTAAGCAAAGGGAACACAAACGCTTCATTCTGAATTTTAGCTTTTGATTTACTGTTGGCAGACTTTTTAAGTTCACAATCATACTGATTGGGTCTATTTTGTGCTAAAGAAGTCCTACTTCAACTAATTGAGTTCAAATTTGGTGACCTGTTTCATCCTACTTCTTGATTGGATGGTAAATACTTATTCAGTACAATGAAGTCAACTTAACCCTTTGGTGACAACAGCCCCGAAATGTCGTGCCATGTGGCATGATGACGTATTTCTTATTAAAATGCTCTTTTAACGTTACGTCATTGTTTTTACACTAAAAATAAACTATGGATGTAGTCAATCAAAAAGAATCCATTGTGGAATCCATAGATCTCATTGGCTAGTTGAAATTCACTTTAAGCATATGCGGTGTGACAAGCAAGGTTCTATTCACAATGACATCTTCGAACAAGCGTCCATGCATGACTTTCACAGCTGAAGCAGCAGTTGAAATTTGTGCCTGAGATGGCAGTGATGCGGAAAGAGATCTTGACAGTAACACTGGTGGAATTTCGAGTGGAGAAGAGTTTGATTTAGACCAAGAACTCGAAGGAAATCATGGTTCAGAGAGAGAATGGAGGTAAGCAATTGTGTAAACAACATGATGAAATAGGAGTGCATTGTAATTTAGCCTTTACTTAGCCTGAATTTTGCACTTTCCCCCCATCTTTTTGTGAAAAACAGAACTACAAGTCTTTAGTAAACTAAAATGATGGAAATGGAAGCTTTCTGGACCTGTTTTATTCATTTCTTTCCATAATTTTGGGTGCCATACAATCAGATGATTTTTTTCACGCCGTGCGTAACTTGAACCTCCACACGTGTTCACAAGAAGAAAGACGGAAAGAAATATCATGGTTATGTTGTTATTCTTTAGCATTTTCTAGTGCTCGAAGAATTTGCAAATAATATTTTCTTCCTCTTATGGAATTGACACATAATATTCCTTTTACTTGTTTCATTTGTACATGGACAAAACCTTGGAATGTTGTTGGAATGTTTCATGAATAGCAGAAAAATCTTCGGCTTGATTGAGTTATTTATTGTAATTCTGTTTTTTACTTCATTGCTAGCAGTGTACAAACGACGCTATATGTATTTTATCGAGCACTAAAGAGTAAACATAATAAGATTTTGAATGAAGAAGCTTTTTGTTTGATTTATTTATCATCAGTAATGATCTCTCCAGTTTGAGACCTTTGATCAAAGGACAACATTGTAAGATCTAAATAGCAAATTTTAGCTCTCCTGATTTTTTTTTGTTTTTGGTGCAACAATGGCTTATTAGCTGCTGAACCTTTCATTTTATGTTAGTGTTACAGTTTTGTCCCTTACAAATTCTCTAAAACTCATTTCATATATTTTTTCTTTCCAGCAAGCATGATTCAGAGATGGATGCTATGATTTCTGATAGTGACTCAAGTGAGCAGTCTGAAGATGAGGTAAGTGACTCTGATGTGTCCACAGAGGAACAAGAAAGACCGCCAGGAAGAGGTAGGAGACAACCTCAGCAGAGGCCAGTAAGTGGTAGGGGAAGAGGTGATCCTGCCCTTGCACCTGCAGTTCCACCTTCACCGACAAGTAGAAGTTACGAGGATTCTGATACACCAAATCAGATTCCCCCATTTACCCCAAGGAGACCACCTGGATTGCATCTGAATATGCCAGCGCTAAGAGGTGCAATGGCAAGGGCTGTAGGTTTTTTCAGGCTTTTCTTTACAGCAGAGCTTGTAAGAACCATCTGTACCCATACAAATAGCTATGGATGGAGGGGCCATTGGTGACAAACCCTCCTATGGTGACAAGGAAGGTGCCTGGGTTGAAACTTCTTCTGAGGAAATAGAAAAATTGATTGCCCTCATTTATACTGTGGCCTGTTACATGTTAGCTCATTTCACCAATATTGGAGCACAAAACCTTTATACCATGGGTTGTGGGCATGGTGTATTATGTCCCAAGACCAATTCAAGGCACTTATGGCAATGCTTCAGTTGTTGATCCAGATGAAGATGAGGAAGAGAAATTGAGAAAGGTGCGTAGCTTTTTAGAGTTTTTCAAGCAAAAATGCAAGGATCTCTACCAACCTTTTCAACATGTGGCTGTTGATGAGAGATTGGTAAAATCAGAACATTGGTCTGGAATTCGGCAGTATATAAAAAACAAACCAACAAAGTGGGGCAAAAAGCTGTGGGTTTTGGCAGATAGTTTGAATGGATACATCTGTGACTTTGATGGATACATAGGGAGAAATGCACAACAGGAGGTAAGTCCTAATGGGTTACAGTATGACGTAGTCATGAAACTTGTTGCTCCTCTGAGGAACCAGGGATCTCATTTGTACTTTGATAACTTTTATACTTCTGTGAAGCTTGTGAAAAATCTGTTTCAAGTTTTGATTCCAGCCACAGGTACAGCTGCTGAGAACAGGGGGGATTCCCTGAGACAATGAAAAAAGGACAATGGGCATGACGAAAAGCCCGGGGAAGCATGAGGTGGGAAAGAGAGGGAGTCTGCCTTGCTCAGCAGTGGAAGGACAACCGACCAGTCACAGTTCTTTCTTCAATTGACAATGCCAAAGATTTTGTAATGGTTGCTAGAAAAGAGAAAGTGGGCAATGTGTGGAGAAATATCAATGTAAAACAGCCTAAAGCAATTGAACATTATAATAACTATATGAATGCTGTTGACCATTCAGATCAAATTCTTCCAAAGAACTGTGCTCTTCGAAAGTGTATGAGGTGGTGGAAAACATTGTTTAACCAGATCATCGACATAGATATTGTCAACAGTTACATTCTGTTTCAACTTCATCCTATAGAGCACCCTGACAACGAAGCACTCAAGCGTCCTCAAAAGTTTGCAATTGCAGAGTATCGAGAGGA
>Ga0099803_1092259_pt1 | contig 11834 bp, 14 predicted proteins | sample Orb8nscriptome_6_FD_81142 | JGI IMG/M metagenome (GOLD analysis project Ga0099803, IMG submission 81142) | Coral microbial communities from Puerto Morelos, Mexico - Orbicella 8 T C metatranscriptome (Eukaryote Community Metatranscriptome) | ecosystem: Host-associated > Invertebrates > Cnidaria >... | reverse complement strand
CCTGTTACTCTGATTTGGTTGTGGTGGCATTACTTCCTGGGTTTGTTCCTTCTCATGTAGAAAGGTAGAATGCTTTTTCGTACAGCCTTCAATGCATCAGAAGCTTTGTCTTGGACAGTCTTGTACAAAGTCTCCCGATACTAAACAATTTAAGCACAGTTTTTAGCACGCACAAACGTGAGTTGATCGCTTAAACATAATTTTCTAAAGTCGCTGCATTGTGAAAGCCAATGATTTTTGTCACATGAGAGACACTTCAATACTTTTGTCTCTGAAGTGCTTGATGGCGAATAGGGTGGCTTTGGCTGAACGTCCACTGCGAATGACCTTGCATCCCTTTTTGACCTGTCGTTGTGCTTGAGATTGCTAGATTGGCTCGGTTCACCTTGAATCTTGCCGAAAATAGGATGGTTGTTCACCCTCGATCTGGCCTCAACAAAGTCTGTAATGTCCTTCAAGTTGGGGTCTCTTGCCTCTTTGTGCGTAATAGTGTCAACCAGCTCACGCCATTTTAGCCTAAGTGGATAAGGTAGCCGGTCTATGATTTTCCTCCTTTTCTAGGCGGTTAAGGTAGCCGATCTCCTTTAACATGTTTCTCCAGCTGGTGAGCAATATCGAGAACTTCTGCAGTGCGGAACCATCTTCAGAGCAGATTGACTGGCCATTGATAATGCGGTCAACGTACGCTGTAGCAATTTTGTATGACTGACCATACCTCTCTGCCAATAGCTTTCTTGCTTCCTTATAGCCTCTATCCTCCTGCATGGCTAGGCAGCTTTGTACCAGGTCTTGTACCTGTCCACTCATGCACTGCAGGAGGTAAATAGAGCCTTGTGCTTGGACTGCTAGTTTTTCTCTCAATGAGGTTCTCGAAAGCTTGGGTAAAGTCACAGTACTCCACTGGATCGCCGGTGAAGACAGGAATGTCAGGTTGAGGTAGTGTCAATGCCATAATAGTCTCTTGTTGTTGTCTCAGGAGAAGCTGTGTATCACAACTAACAGGGGGGACATGGATAGTCTGTGGCGTGCTCTTAGCGACTGCACTGAGAGGCGAATATTTGGGAGTCTTATTCTGCCATTCAGGAGCTTGTGGGTTTTAAGGAAGGCCTTGTCTCGTTAGGGGGGATCTTCCATGGGAAAAGGGAACCTTCTAGGTTTGCTGGATTCATGATCTATTGCCAATTGATCTGAATTTTCATGGCTGGTTTCATTGGGTACATGCATGTCTGGTTTGGCCTCTACAGCAGTTGTCTGGTCTTAGATAAACCGGTCTTCATGCGGTGTTGCCAAGGGTTGCAGGAATGAAATGCTTTTCTTATTTTGCTCATTTTCCGAAAGTAACTTTGCGATGGTCTCACTCTTGGCATGCTCATAAACCAGTTTTTCGGCCTTGGCCTTTGCTATTTCAGTTTCTAATTTTAATTGAATTTTGCGTTAACGTAATTTCATTTCTTCTTCAATCTCGTGTAGCTTTTAAAATAGCCCTTTTTGCTGCGGCTCTTGCTCTGGCGCTAGCAGAAGAATTATGCGATGTGCATGACGAACGCGATGAGCGTGATATGACGGTCCTTAAAAAAGCGTTTGAAATGCTGTCTTCAGGGTTTATCTCATAAGATCTTAGGAAGCGTGAAGCTTCCACCCCAGCTAGCCAAACATCTACGTTTTCTTGTAGCTGTTCTACTTCACTGAGAACTGATTCGTAATAATTTCCAGATTCTCCGATCGGCTCTGGATCTTCTAATTGACTATGAAACGTGTCGCATGCCTCTTGAAATTTCTTAAACGCATGCTCTAGTTTGGCTGACTTTTTTATTACTTCATCTGCATTGCTTTCCTCAGTCATTAGACCGGAAATTTCATTAATCTTCTTAGTCACTATTCCCTTTGCCCTGCTGCGTGCCTTCTTTGTTTCCATTTCTGGTGTCTTGATTGACCCTTTACAGCGGTGACAGGTTTGTTTGACCAGAGATAAGCAGCTCGCACATGGGTGATTACTCTAATTCAGATATCGGATTGCCATTGTGTGGTCTCCAAGACGTAGCCTAATTTTTCGAATTCCTTCAGAATTCGTTGCAGGTTTGCTCAATTCGAATAAGGATCGCCGCCAAATTCAAACTAATGTAATTGTAAAGATTCTAGAGGTTGCCTTTACTCGAGTCTTAAACAACTACAGGGGTAGCACGGTGCGAGATATTTGAACTCCACTTGGTAGATTCAAACTGATTTAATGACAGATCAAGTCCGTAGATCTAGTTCACAATAGGTAGTGACTGAAGAAGCAGTGAAAACCAGTTGATCGCAAGTGGTAGTAGCAGATGCGAATAGGAGTAGTAGTTGTACAAGTAGGTGTAGTAGTAGTAGGTTTGAACTGAAAGGCGATAGTTAAGAATATGTCCTACTTAGATAAGGCATAAAATACAAATCTAACAGGATAGAAAAATCACGATAACACTAACAAGACCACAGCGTGAAACAAATGAATGTGACAATTGATACTTGAAACTAGTAAAACTGAGACGATAACAACTCTTGTTGTAACAAACGAAGATATCAACGGCTATCGCGCAAAATAGCTAAATATAGGGTGAAAGAATCACAATTTGGTAATCATATGACAATTGGACTAATAAGGCAACTTGACAATAAGCCTTAGCAATAGTAGTGCTGTGAAAGCGACTTCAACAAAACCTAGATAAACTAAATGAAATCTTTTGGTGACAAAGAAAGGACTAACAATTCGTGACTTAGCAAACGACTACAACAATAAGAACTTACGTACTTTGGTTGACAACTCGCACCAAAAGGTAGCAGAGAGACAGTGAAATACACCTAAAATAGCGGTAACTTGGATCCTCTGATCGTAGCACGGTAGCGGTGTAACCTCATGAACAATCTCTGACTAAAAGAAGTTGCGCGTCGTCTTATATTGCCTATGCTACGTGAAAAAACTAGGGTGTTGTGAGAAATGTGGTGCCCGCAATAAAGACAACTTCCTAGCGGCAAAATTTCTAGAACTATTACATACGTGTGAAAATCACGATTTTATGAAAACTTTGATTTTGAAATCACATACTGGGCTTGAGTAATAACTGATAATAAATCAGTAGGAAGTTGCAGAGGAAATCGATAAACAATCAGTGTTTCAAAAGTAACACTTCTCGTCCACTGAGTGCGTTTCTCCTGTTCAGAACTTTTGAGGAGTAGCAGCCTCTCCAGATCCCGCTGTTCCTGAGTATAAATGGTATAATTTTGGCAGTCATTTGCTCCTGTCGACCTCACCAAACGAAACAACTTTAACTCAAAGCTATTCACTCCGAGCTCCCTTGCTTTCTCCTACAGGCCGAGAAAATTTTCCACATGGTGTTTGAAGTTAGTCAAACTTCAGAACTCATCCCGAAACGAAATTCTTGACCGAAAATGTTCAATTACTTGTGAACTCCTGTAAAAAGTAATGACAGCACCAATGGCTGCCATGTTTTAACTGTAAGGTCTGCAAAAGTAAACTGCAGGCAAAGTGCAGGCTGCGATCATGTCATGAAATAAACAAATAGTGCAATCTCCAACAGGACACACAAAAGACTAAAAATGATGGTAACAGAGGGTCTCCAGAAGTGTTAAATGAGGTCAAAGTTACCTGAAATTTAGTTTTTATCTCAAAAATGTCGTTATTCATCCTAGAAAGTCTGCACCCTTTAGGCGTTATGTACTGTATATGCTAAAAAGTCAATCTTTTTTTATATGTTAGTCAGTTAATATTTTGACGTTTATGTGGTTACTATACCAAGAAAACCATCATTACACGCTTAACAGTGAACCCCATTGACACCCTCTATCAATTGTTTCACTTAAATTATATTATATTTGATTACTTTTGGCAAGGTAAAACAAACAAAAGTCAAAATTGTTATATTCCGTAAATTCTTTGTTAAAGCAAGGTCAGTGAGAATAAATAACCCAGGAGCTCCACTTTTATGCCTGGCTAAATCTATATATTAGGGCTGTAGGATCCGTGAGATGGTCTCGAAGTGCCCTTAATGTAAGGTATGGTCACTGTAGTAACAGGTGTTGGGTTCCTGTTTGTAGTGTGAGCTTCAGTAGGTCGGTAAAGGTTTCGTCTAATAAAGTCAGTGTTGCAGTTGTTTTTGTGAAAAACATGTTCAAGGTATCTGTTTTTGTCACGTAAGCTGTCTGGTGTGTCACAAACTAGTTGCACGCGTCTCATCAAAGTCTTTATAGTCGTGGCTTTGTGTGAAGTCGGGTTGTAGGATGATTTGTCAAGTAATCTGTCGGTATGTGTCAGTTTTCTGTACACTGTTGTTCACAGTTCGTTGTCGTGGCTTACCAAACAGTCTAGAAAAGGAAGTTTCCCATTTTCTTTGATCTCTTTAGTAAACTTGATGCCGACGTTCTGTTCGTTTAGGTGGTTGTGAAAATCGTCAATTTTGTCTTTATGAACGGCGGTAAAGGTGTCGTCAACGTAGCGTAACCAAAGCGGTATCGTTTGTCAGCAAGTTGCAAGGGCACGTTCCTCCACATGTTGCATCACAATTTCTGTGACAACAACAGAAACAGGCAATCCAATGGCTGTTCCATGCAACTGTTTGTAGTGTTTACCATTGTACTGAAAGTAAGTCAATGTAAGGCAAAAGTTCAGTAAGTCCATGATGTCTTCTGTCGGTGACAGTAGTTTAACAGTAGATTGTTGAATGGCAGTCTTGGTACACTAATGCCAATTGAAGTGGAATACTGGTGAACAGTGATTTCACATCAAAAGACACGAGTTTGTAGTCGTCAGGTATCTGTACTGTCTTAATAGTGTCAATGAAGTTCTCCGTAGATTGTAGTTTGCATCTTGATTTGTCAGTGAGGGGTTGCAGTATGGTCATCAAGTACTTAGACAGTTGATACGTAGGGGACCCACAGAATGACACTATAGGTCGCATCGGTATACGAGGTTTGTGCAGTTTCGGTAGTCCATAAAGTTTCGGTGGTTGTGGTACTGAGCACGATACAGTGGTCACTTTCACTGCCAAGGATCTGTCCTGCCATGAATATACGCAATTCATAGCTCTTTATGTAGCCATTGCTGAGATTAATTTACTTTTTAAACTCTATTATTCTCTGAACATTGAAAATAAATGAATGAAATTCAAAGACTTAGCTTTCCTGGTCCAAAACACAATGAAAATTTCACCAAAGCCGCCATAATGAAGCCAAATGAAAAAAATGTCTGTTTTCCTGACAGCGGACTTTGTTGACCTTGTGATTGGCAAGAAAAATGTGGAAAGCCGCTGGCAGCTGCGTTTTCCTGGCATTGTTGTCAGCCATGACTAGGAGACCATCGACTTCTATGTTTCGCTTTGCAGTATGCCACGCGTTCCTAGTTACTAGTGCTGGGAGTACGTCTTGGCTTCAATGTTGCCAGATGGAATCCACAATTTTCTGCACAAATTCTACTCGGTGTCGAGGGTTTTTCATGTCATTGAATGGGCCTTGGGGAACTTCCGATGTCGCGCATCCCAGGAGCATGTCATTAGGGCACAGATATTTTCCATTCTCAGGGTCATTTGGAACACGGCCAATGGGGTGTTGGTTTACCAGATTTCCAACTTCTAGGAGGCAAGTGTACAGTTCAAATGGAGTCAGAACCTGTTCACCAATTGCTTTCTTTAAAGCTCGCTTGCAGCTCTTAACAAGTGGCTCAGCATATCTGTTCTGGTGGGTGGCCACTGGAGTGGTAAATATCCAATGAATGCATCTTTCAGCACAGTAATCACGGAGCTGGTCAGAATCTAGACCTTGGACCATTTTCCACAGTTCTTGAGCTGCACCAACCATCTGCGACCCATTGTCGCTCAACAGCACTGCTGGGTATCCATGGATACCGAAAAATCTCCTAAGCTGGATAAATTTCATTGTGGTCAAGTCCACTGCCATTTCTAGGTGAACTCCTCTGGTGTTAATGCAGGTGAAGATGATGCCGTAATGCTGTGCTCTCGTGTTTTGTCCTATTTTGACACTGAAAGGTCCAAGATAGTAGCAAGCAGTATAGTGGAAAGGTGGGGGTCTGCGGTGCCATTCGAAGCAGTGGAAGATAGGCCATTAACTGCGTCTCTGCCTTGTGAGCCATTTCTCAACAAGTAACACACTTGAACTTCACAGCCTTACTGAGCTTGCTGGCCTTTAGGATCCAGTATTTTCGTCTTGTTTTTGCAGTCGTGGTTGCTATTCCAGGGTGTCCATGATTATGCATGTGGCTTGTAATAAGTAGTGATATTCTGTGCTTGCTGGGAAGTAGCACTGAGTGTTTTTCTTCGTAATACATGATTGCTTTGTTGATCCTTCCTCCAACCCTGATTATTTCTTTGCCGTCTACAAACAGGCTCAGTGTCTGGAATTCTCCATTCTTCATTCAACTCTTCAAATCCTTTTGGGCACATTGGATCCATGACATCTCAGCTTTCTTCAACTCTTCGGGCATGAGACGTCCTTCTCATAATTGTAAAGATTCTAGAGGTTGCATTTACTCAAATCTTAAACAATTACAGGGGTAGCACGGTGCGAGATATTTGAACTCCACTTGGTAGATTCAAACTGATTTAATGACAGATCAAGTCCGTAGATCTAGTTCACAATAGGTAGCGACTGAAGAAGTAGCGAAAACCAGTTGATCACAAGTGGTAGTAACAGATACGAATAGGAGTAGTAGTTGTGCAAGTAGGTGTAGTAGTAGTAGGTTCGAACTGAAAAGCGATAGTTAAGAATACGTCCTACTAAGATAAGGCATAAAATACAAATCTAACAGGATAGAAAAATCATGATAAAACTAACAAGATCACAGTGTGAAACAAATGGACGTGACAATTGATACTCGAAACTAGTAAAACTGAGACGATAACAACTCTTGTCGTAACAAACGAAGACATCAACGGCTATCGCGCAAAATAGCTAAATATAGGGTGAAGGAATCACAATTTGGTAATCATATGACAATTAGACTAATAAAGCAACTTGACAATAAGCCTTAGCAATAGTAGTGCTGTGAAAGCGACTTCAACAAAACCTAGATAAACTAAATCTTTTGGTGACAAAGAAAGGACTAACAATTCATGACTTAGCAAACAACTACAACAATAAGAACTTACGTACTTTGGTTGACGACTCGCACAAAAAGGTAGCAGAGAGACAGCGAAATACACTTGAAATAGCGGTAACTTGGATCCTCTGATCGTAGCACGGTAACGGTGTAACCTCATGAACAATCTCTGACTAAAAGAAGTTGTGCGTCGTCTTATATTGCCCATGCTACGTGAAAAACTAGGGCATTGTGAGAAACGTGGTGCCCACAATAAAGACAACTTCCTAGCGGCAAAATTTCTAGAACTATTACATGCGTGTGAAAATCACGATTTTATGAAAACTTTGATTTTGAAATCACATACTGGGCTTGAATAATAACTGATAATAAATCAGTAGGAAGTTGCAGAGGAAATTGATAAATGATCGGCGTTTCAAAACTAACATTCCAGCCTCTTAAAGGTATTACAAATAGCCTTTACACATTAACTATAAAATGTTTGAAACGCTAAAACTATGATTAGTTATAATAGTAAAGTTCATGGTTATAGTGTCCTTAATACTAGCTAAACTTATCTAATCCTTGCTTGTCATCTCTGCAGCCTCGAGTAGAACAATCTTATTGACGGGTCACACTAATATGGACATCCTTGTCGTGACTTTAGCTGAGCGTGCTAGCCCATCCTTGCGATTGCTGTATACTTCCAGTACTCGTGCTAGTGACCAAAGACTGTGGGGCATATTCTCATCAAGAAGAAGCACAATGTCATCCTCAGCGAGATTACACTGTGGCTTGTTCCACTTTTGACGTTGCTGCAGTGACGGCAGGCACTCTCTGGTCCAGCATGACCAGAAGATGTTGCTAAGATATTACACTTGGCGCCATCTGTGACAGGTGTAGTTATCTTCCTTGGAAAATACACCAGGTGGGATTGCTGTTTCCGCTCAAAGCAGCAGGAGATGATTAGGTGTGAGTGCATTGAGATCCCTTGGATCATCAGATACCTTGGGGATTGGTCTTCCATTAACAATGGATTCCACCTCACACATCAATGTGTTCAGACCTTCATTGTGAAGAACTTGTTGCTTGAGTAGCGCTTTCATGACTTTTCTCAGTTCTTATGCATCTTTCCCACACTCCTCCGTGGTGTGATGCAGCAGGTGGGTTGAATATCCACTTGACATCATGGTGTAGTAGGTAGTCGTAAATCTGAGCTTGATTCCATGCTTGAAGGGCTTCACGTAGCTCCTTTTTGCCTTTCACCAAGTTGCCTCCGTTGTCTGACCTTATTTGTTCTGGGCGTCCTCTCCTCGCAATGAAACGTCAAAGAGCGTTGATGAAAGACTTGGTGTCTAAAGAATAGACCACTTCGATATGGACTGCACGGATAGCCAGGCATGAAAACAATACACCATATCTCTTAGCAGTTGTCCGTCCGTGATGAACAGTGAAGGGACCAAAACAATCGACCCCTACATTTGTGAATGGTGGCTTTGAAGGCGTTATTCGCTCCTTCAGTAGGCTTGCCATTTTCTGTTGCATTACTGGTGCTTAACATCGCCGGCAATTGAATCATGCACTGACCATGTTGCGTACACTTGATCGCGCCCTGGCAATCCAATATTTCTGTCTGATCAAAGACAGTGTGTACTCAACTCCAGAGTGAGCAGAGGCTCGGTGGTAGTGGTTGATGATTAACTTGATGATGTGATGCTTTCTTGGAAGAATCACTGGGTGTTTAGCATCATTCTCAATTGGTGCTTGGTGCAGACTTCCTCCTACAAGGATGAGGCCGTTTTCCAAAACAGGATCAAGCTTGTAAATACTGCTACTCTTCTTTGTAGGATTCTTAGTTGCTGTTTTCTCCGTCTCCTTGCAGGCTCGACTGACTTGACTTAAAGCTGATAATTCTTCCTTGAAGGTTTGTTTCTGCACAAAATTGACGATTTCCTTTTCTACTTCGTTGACTTCAGACACACAATGGTGTGATTTTACTGACATCTGATTGGTAGCCGACATCTTCCTTTGCCTTGCGGCACTGACTTTGCTTCTTTAGGTTTTGCTTGTGACGTAACATCCAGGCCATAGCCTTCTTCAGGCGGGTCCATGAGGAAAACTTCTCGATTGCCTCATTAATGTTGCTTTGATCGTTTGCTTTGTTTGCAAATACTTCAACGGTCTTCTTGACTTCTGGGTCGCTGTCGGAGATCTCGCCGATATCAGCGGGTCTTTACGGCCAGGTCTCCTTAGGTTGCTTTCGAAAGGGGGGTCCTTGTGACCAGTGATCGTTCATTAACAGCGTGTCAACTGTCATCCCTCTGGATGCTTCGTCAGCTGGATTTAGCGATGTCTCAACATATCCCCATTAGGTTGCTGTGGACTGGTCCAATATTGTGGAACCACAATTGGCGACAAAGATCTGGAATCTCTTGTCCTTGTTCCCTATGTATCGAAGAACGCAAGTGCTGTCGGTCCAGAAGGTAGAGCTTTCAACGGGCAAATCAAGTTCTTGTCTGATCATGTGATCTAATCTTGTTGCTAAAACTGCTGCAGATAATTCCATTCTCAGAATCGTCATTGCCTTTAGGGGAGCTAATCTTGACTTTGCCATGATTAAGGAACAGTGGACTTTACCGTTCACGTCGATTTGTTGGAGATACGAAACTGCTCCATAGCCTTTACTAGACATGTCTGAGAAGTGATGAAGCTCGCGTTGGTGGACGTCTGAGAAGTCTGGTGGTTTGAAGCATCGGGGAATTTCGTATTGTTCCAGTTTAGGCAGTTCTCTAAGCTAGGCTTGCCATTTGTGTTTGCTAAGTTCTGGGATCTGGTCGTCCCATCCGAGGCCCTTAAGACACAGGTCTTGTAGGCTAGATTTGGCAGGTAGAATACATGAGGATACAAAACCCAGTGGATCGTAGATTGAAGAGACAATGGACAGAATTCCTCTTCTGGTAGCTGGTTTTTCCTGGCTAGTGATTTTGAAACTAAAGGTGTCTGCTTGAACATTCCACTGGATGCCTAAGGCTTTTTCAGTTAGTGCTAAATTCTTGTTGAGGTCAAGATCCTTAACTGAGGGTGCTCTTCCTGACTCAGGAACAGAGTTGATTACTTCTCTTGAATTGGATATCCACTTGGTTGGGGAAAAGCCTCCTTCGGATAGTAGCTCACAGAGTTGTCCTGCCAAACAAACAGCTTGTGTGTTTGTTGCAACTGAATGAAGGCAGTCATCTACATAGAAATTTTGCTTTACAGTCTCCACTGCGGCTGCGTCGAAGTCTTCTCTGTTATGGTCAGTGGTTTTCTTCAAGGCATAGTTCGCACAGCTTGGGGACGAAACGCCGCCAAACAAATGGACCAACATTCGGTATTCTTCTGGCTCCTTTTCTAGGTCGCTGCCTGGCCACCAAAGGAATCGCAAATAGTTACAGTTGCTTGGCTGAACTTGAACTTGATAGAACATTGCTTCTATGTCCAACATGAAGGCAACTGGTTCCTGTCGGAATCGTGTTCGCACACCAACCAGTGTGTTGGTTAGATCCGGCCCCTGTAACAGCTGATCGTTGAGAGAAGTGCCATGATACCTTGCTGAACAGTCAAATACGACACGGACCTTGTCTGGCTTCTGCAGATGAAATACTGGATGGTGCGGTAAGTACCATGTGTCTTTCAAAGACAAGTCCGTGCCGGTTATCTTTTTGGCATAATTCTTGTGTAGCAGGTCATCCATGAAATCCTTGTATTCCTCTCGAAGGGTTTCATCTCATTGAAGGCGTCTCTTTAGCACCTGCAGTCTGGATTTGGCTTGGGACTTGTTGTTCTCCAAAACTAGTGGATTATTTTTCCATGGCAGACCGATTTCATAATCACCGTTCGAAAGCTTCACAGTACTTTCCATGATTTCTAATGCACGTCGATCATTCTGGGACATCGACATCTTGGGCTCGTAGCTCAAGTCGTTAAATTCTAGATTACAATAATCTTCAAATTGCTTGCTGAGGTTAGCATTGGCATCAACGAGGTTAGCGGTTGGCTCCTTAGACCCTGTCCATCCAAGGGGTCCATTAAGCACCCATCCGAGAACGGTACGTGTCCCAAAGGGACCGCCATTTTTGCTTTCCCTCACTTCCACTGGTTGCAGTACTTGTGGTACATCACTGCCAATCAAAAGGCCAATTTCTGCTTCGATGTTGGGTACTGTGATACCCTTAAGGTGTGGCCAGCAGTTCACGTCTTCTTGTGTACCAATAGCGTTGGTTGATACAGAAAGACTGGGCCTAGAGTAGACCATGGGTAGCTCGGTTAAGTTGTGGTTGCTGAGATCGGAAACTTCTAGGTTAACAAGAGAACATTCAATTGCTTCATTGGTCGTTTGCATCGTAGTAAGTGAAAGGGTGGTTTTCACTCCCTTGACATCAAGTTTTCTGAGTAGCGCGTCAGTGCAGAATGAAGTGTTTGATCCAGAATCCAGGAACGTGTATGTTAGCACTTTGTTGTCTTGGCCCTTCACTTTAGCCTTCACAGGCAAAATCGATAATCCTACGATGGAGGAGTTGCTGGATGCTTGAAATGTCCCACTTTGGACGTAGCCATTACTCACTTGCATTGCAGTTGCGTTTCTTTCGGTGCTTGTAGCCCTGTTACTCTGATTTGGTTGTGGTGGCATTACTTCCTGGGTTTGTTCCTTCTCATGTAGAAAGGTAGAATGCTTTTTCGTACAGCCTTCAATGCATCAGAAGCTTTGTCTTGGACAGTC
>Ga0099803_1312876_pt1:0-7500 | contig 11885 bp, 6 predicted proteins | sample Orb8nscriptome_6_FD_81142 | JGI IMG/M metagenome (GOLD analysis project Ga0099803, IMG submission 81142) | Coral microbial communities from Puerto Morelos, Mexico - Orbicella 8 T C metatranscriptome (Eukaryote Community Metatranscriptome) | ecosystem: Host-associated > Invertebrates >... | reverse complement strand
CCTTTCCTGGAAACATGTATACGAGGGCGAAAGATTTAAGAAGGAATCTATTCTCGACACTTGTGCCTACTTCAAACCGACAGAAACTTTCCAATGCACGCACTTCACCACCTCCTACCCTACAGGCGTAAGGAAAGGCTTCATCAAAGACCAAGCCTCAAGGCATCTGAGAAAGAACTCTTCAAAACCTACATTTAAAGAAAACATTACACAGTACACAATCTAGCAACTACACTCTCAGAAATAAAATTTAGCGAAAGAATATAAGCTCTACAAAGTAAACAAAAAACGGGGAAGGATTTTTGATGTTTGTAACAGAATGTCACCCAGCTGTGCCTAATCTTAAAGATGTTCTTATGAGTATTTTTTTTAAAATAAGCTTCTGTTTTAAGTGTCTGCCGCTAATGTATATTTATTTATTCATTTATTTTATTTTCAAGCGTGTTATGTGCGAGCCAATAGACACTACAATTATGGTGTGGTACCTCAACAGAGGCCCTTGAAGACAAGGCCAGGGGATAAAATACCTCAAAAAATGTAAACCGACTCAAATAATTTCACACACACTTTCAAAAATTTAAACGCAGAGTATTTCTGGATTAAGTATCACTCGGAAAAACACACAAAGCTAAGAGGTTTCTCCAAAGAAGACAAATTGTCTAAGTTACCCTAGACTTTGCTTAAAATTTGTGATCCCCATCCAGACTCTCGCTAAACACTAAAACTCTTTGCAGTGACAAAAGAAGAAAAAATAGCCTGAAACACGTGAGACACGCTGTGGTGTTGGGAGAAACCAAACAGAAACAAAATAATTCCATCTGACCGAAACGCCTTTACAAAAAAACCCGTACCAGGAAAAGCGGTTTTGGAAGAACAAGAAAAAAAATTGTTAGAAACTCGAGCAAAGATAAAGCAGTGTCACTAAAAAAAAAGAAGCACGACCAGAATTAAGCCCAGCGGAGTCAAAAGATGATGAATATGTGGGTAGAACAGCGCGAGACAACGGCTGAACTGAATGCGGGAAACCTGACTGGCGACAAAAAACAAATCTACCTTGCAGTATGTGGTATGTGGAAAACACCAGACGAGAAAAGGAACCACCGGATACGCGGTGTGACGAGGCTGTCTTGCTGGATGGACCGGACAACGACGCAGAACAAAGTTTGAAATCACACACGTGAACAAACGAAAAGGAGCCAAAGCCGGGGGGCGCTTTCTATTCAGCCAAAAATTTAAAAAGTTTCCAAACGATGACAAATGGTACAGACATTTGTTGTAAGGTTTCCACAGAATTCTGAAGTTTGAATGATGATCCTTGAGGTGATCAGTACAGTGATACCATATCGCGATAAAATAAAGCGTTATAATTAAATTTGACATTAAATTGTATGACTGAATTCTATTTACGGTTTGGTAAGTTGTTACATTTATAATTGCTGATTTTTCTTACATTTCGGTGGGATATGTTTTAACATTTACGACTGCTAATGCATTTAGCGGTAATTTGTATTACATTAACGGTTGACATTACATGTTTACATTACATTTTTACTGCACTTAATGTTCCTATTATATTTAACGGTGACTCAGTCCTCTTTTCTCATCTATTCCACTTGAACACTTTAGGATATTCCGGAAACACTAGCCTATTTGTTGCTGGCATTTCCGAAAATCCAAACCAGAATGTTTGATCGAGTGGAAAGCTCTAGCGCCCGAAAAGAACACATGTTCCTGGGTGATCGAATTTCGAGCGCAAACAACTCAAAAACAAGAAGTCTCACTTCTTTTATACTATCACACACTAATTTTACGTGTGAATTCCTTGTCAGTCATATATGTTTGCTCTTAATCACCCTTGGACAAATTACCCTGGGAAAACTGCGTGGGCAGTTAGAATAGTCAGACTTCCTGTCGGGTATGTTAACATCCACTATCAATAGCAAAACCACTTAAATAGGGGTTTTACCTAAGGTCTAAGTAAATGATAACAACGAGAAGAAAGAAGGGTAACAGTACCGTTTTCCGACCGGGAGAGGGTCAACTTAACACGTCTGAGGAGAGAACGTCTGGTGGCTACCGAGATATGCGGTATACCAACAGTAACTCAACCCGATCAACAGCTACTCGAATTCTAACCGCAGGAAATCCGAGAAAAAAAATACTAGACTACAGACAATAATTGTATCAGCGATTTGAGGTCGATAATTCTTTACCTGTTTTAAATGCTGGGCTTTTCCTTTCACCTATTTCAGGATTTCAAATTTTCCGCATGCCGCCATGTTTACTTTTGCAAAGACTGATGGGAATCATGACTTCAATGCGCGGTTGGACGTTTTGAAATACAACGTCGTGTGAACCTAGAGATATTAAAGAGCTTCTAATCGTTTATAATTCACCTTGATGGCGTAATCTATGTGTCTTATTGACGACAGAAGTTGACCACAAACTAAGCGTGTGGTGGATAAGTCGAGAGTTATCATGAAAAGCACGACAGAAACACAAAACTACCACGAGCTGTGAGACAATGATGGCATAACAAAAGAGAATTAACATTTGTAAAATCGAAGTAAACAAGTGATTTCTCTGTTGTTTTCATTTTCTCTTTGTTTCTATCGAGTTTTCGTATAGATCTATTAACGTTCTATCATGAATGCCGTTCTCTAACTGGCTACATTACTTACTGTCTATTCTTTTGTAGATAGTGAGAAGCCTAGCAGTTTGCAGCTGCTAAAAAATGCCAGCCTTTTTTTTGAGTTTCGAAGTGTGTGTAAAGAGGATTCCGTTTTGGGCAACTAGTAGATTTAAAACAATTAAATTATTCACTACCGATTTCTATGTGTAATAGTTGACTTAGTCTACGCACTCAAGCGATAGAAATCCCGAGCTCATAATCTAATTTAACTTTGAATCGTATCATACTCTTTCAGAACTCTTACCACCCCTCCCCTTCCAAAAAAACATATAGCGGAACACAACAGAACAAAATAATCATAATCATAATCATAATCATAATCATAATAAATAAGAACAAGGAAAAAAAAGAAAACAGAGATGGGGGTTCTATCAACCACCCTCCGTCCACCACTATTCTGGCCAGTTATGTGGAAAGAGAAGTCGGGGAACTGGGTGTTTGCTTGTTACAGCTGTTATGGAATAGGAGCATTTTCAAATTTTAGTGTATATTGTTTAGATCAGAACCAGAAAACACTAATTGCAAATTCACATGGATATGCAAAGTTTTACTATAACCTGATTTACAATCTATGGGAGGCCAGACTTTGAAGTGAGTCAAACATAAGTTTGAAAATTAAACACGTTTCCTTGTCCTTTTATTTCTTAAATAAAATAATAAAAGTTCAGTGTTACTATCATAAATTTCCACCCTCGATTGAGCTGTCATAACTCTCAAAGGCTTCCTGTAACCTTTCGAATTGAGGCTTGTTGAGGTCTCAAATGTAATAAATGATCATAAATGGTCATAAAGGTCCTAAGTGTAATACAATTTGGCCCAAAATGTAATGAAGGTTCTAAGTGTAACAACGTTTGATCCTAAATGTAATACATTTTGGCCCAAAATCACGGCGGTACGTAGACAATATTTCACTGCTTGGCCTTTTGCCTTTGTTAAAGTAGAGTAAAGTAAAATCCTTTATTTAAAACTCAATTATCGTTTAAGCACTACATGCTTGAGGGGTCGTGCATCTAACTAATTATCTAATTATCTACTTACCTACTGATAAAATGAATGAAATACAAGAAATTAACTTACTTTATCGCAAATCTGATTTCCCTAAATATCGGACTAGATTTTGCCTTGGAATAAAATTGTTTAAAATTACAAGAATCATTAAAATATTCTGAAAAACAGTTCCACAGTACAGCTCCTCTGTAACAAACAAAGGAATAACGGCAAATAGTTTTAAGTAACTGGCGATTACGATTACTGTTCTTTAATATTCAGATGCCATAACAGTTAGCCACGATTTCACTTTATCTTTATTGCATGTCTTATTTTACAGGAGTAAACATCAACAGACCTTAAGCTTGAGTTAATTATTAACAATAGAAGGTTATGAATTTCCACGAATTTCTTTTAAAATGTTTGGACACATGAATAATTGAGTAAGTTCCGGTGAATGTCAATCATCCCTGCCCCCTGTTATTTTTTGAAGCGACTCTTTATAAGAGATTGCTAACATGAAATAAAATAAAGCCCGCCTTTGGATGCAAAAATGCACAGTCCCTCTACCCGAGTTCAGAAAGCGTCATCGAAGCGTGACGTGGCGTGGGAAAACCATCTAGATTTCATGTCGTGTATACTTTATCTTGAACATTTTTTTTTTTACAGTGAACGGTTAGTTTTTTCCAGTTTCTACGCCTAACGGCTTAATTTTTGGCCGTTTTTCGGCTAACGGTTAACCTCATAGAGACTCTTATGTTATAACTGTTTACGTGTTTGCAGATAACCTGCCTAGAAGGGTGCCGCAGGGAAAGCAGACAAGGGGGCTCGATTAGCACTCTGTCTTCAAAGTAAACATGTTAACAGGTTTTGTAAATGAATACAAAAATTGGCAGCCCTTAACCCGTCGAGCATTTTCACATATGACGATCCGGTTTGGCTGTACCGTCTCGAGCATATTTTTTCAAATCCTGTGTTCTATTCCCCTCCTGCTCCATATATATATATTTTTTTATTTTGTTCCGCAGCCACTGAGCTTGGAGGGACTTTAAGATACGCTACCGCGAGCTGCTACTACGGCTACTTTGGCCATGAGGGACCAGGCTGACAGCGGTGTTTTACCCGCCAAACTCAAATGATTAAGATTTTGCTGTACGGCAACGCTATGTGCAGTCTCTACGTGTCTTTACAAAATGCCTACTTTCAGGGAAACCAGAGATTATTCTACTTTCATACGAAATAGGCTTGATTAATGACAATGATTTCCTTCTCCTGTATCCGTCTTACATCTCCCAGAACTCAGATTTGCCTTTTATAACTTGATAGAACCGTCTGTAATTCCAACTACAAAACAAAATATAAACTCTGATATACAAAAAAAGCTCGATTTCAACACGGACAGGTCGTTCGAACAACGATTACGTGATCAGCCCGAAAATCCAAAACTTTCAATCATAATAAAATACATTTTGAACAGTAATAAACAGCTATGGTTCAGATTAGAACATACGAAGTTTCCTTATCTACGGCTGTTCCACCCGATACTAATATGAAAGCTAGCCTGCGAACAGGCTCCCGGTTGGTTTTAGAGCGAGCTAGCCGAGTGTAGTCTAGGGCGAGCGGGACGAGCCGAGAGCGGTCTGGTGACGAGGCAGTGCTTTGCTCGCGGGTTCACGCTCCGACTCCCACTCGCCTCGCTCGCGGAATCACGCTTTCGCTCGCCGAATTTTTTTTTTTTCTCCGCCCTCGCTGGGAGCCAGTTCGCAGGCTACTAATATGACTGAATTGATCATCTCGCGGTAGGTGTTTAAATCGTTCAAATTTTCTGTACAAATGAAAAAGAAACTGATCTTAGAACTGATTTTTATGATTGAGAACTTTATCTTCAAACTAGGCTGTTTAAATGGTGAAAACGCGTTAAAATGAGAAGTTTTAGGGGTTTTTTAGGAGATGACATCATAAAATGGAACCGCTGTCCAGTTTGGCCCAACATTGATTAGAACTGGCAGAAAAACATTTTAGCAGGGTAATTTCATAACAGAATAAAATATACTGCATTATTATTGCCTTATTTTTTCCTTTTTAATTATGTAGGCGAAATGGGACTTGTCAGGGCCTGGATCCTGTTACAATATTGCCTTTATGGAGGCTCGAAAGGGTTTTCCGTGGTTAACAATGCGTGTCTAATGAAGAAAGATTAAAACACTGTTGTACCTGTCAGAAGAGGAATGTTTTGTCATCTGAATAAAGCCATTACAGTAAAAAATATTAAGGGTCTTTGCAATGTCCCAACGGTTGCTATGGTAACGGTACAGTGCTGCTAAAAGACCCTTTGAAACTCTTTTTTTTTTTTCAAAATTCGTCGATTTGATGATCTACGGCAGCCAAATTCGCGATCAGCCAGTAAGAAGTAATGTCTACTCTCCTGACACTGCGTGTTATCAAGTCACTGACCTGATATAGCTACGTTATCATCGTCACTTAACCGAATTTGAGTACGTTTGTTGTTTTTGCTACTGCTGCCTGTTTTTTGCTTGTTTGTTTTTATTTTGCCTGAGCTACTTAACAGGCAAACGAGTGGTCTGCAGAGCATGAAATGATCCGATGAAATATCCTGCTGGAAGCATCTTTTTATACCTTGCACTGTGTGTATCAAGACTATGTCAAAACTTGACACGTACGTGAGCCGCAGCGTGGCTAAACGCTGATGTTCTCGATTCTCGACAGATACTTGTATAGGTTTACAGCATAGGGATATTTGCGCACTCGCACAAAATTTGTTCAAAAAAAAAAATCTGCCCCGTTTTAGGTTAGATGTATTTATATTTATAACTAAATAATTATTATCTAGCTTGTTGGGTAGTTGGATAGCTTGATAATTGTTAACAATTCCATGTATGTATCTTTTTTATTACTTTGTTATTACTTATTTAATTTTCTCTCTTTTATTTTAGGCATGCGTTTTATACATGAGCCTCTGGCTCGGATACTGAGGGCAACCTCAATCCCACGCAATGACTTTAATAAATTGATTGATTGATTTAGAGGGGGAGGTGTTTGAGCAACCCATAACCTTTTAATTCCTGGCCTATATATCCCGTATCCATTGACCACTTTAAACAACAACATCGAACATCTTTTAATTATTATTATTATTATTATTATTATTATTATTATTGTTATTGTTATTATTATTATGTTTTTTTTTAACATACTAAAGTCAATGCAGGCAATAGTCATGCTTGAAGTTGGCTGGAAATAAGGGACGGGGTGGACGGAGTTTTTTTTTAGCTTAGTTAGCAGCTTTAACAGGGCTGGAAGGAGTAAAAAGTAAGAAATCCGGTCGAGGCTGAGGAATGAATGAATAATTAATGTGATTTTGTTTTATTCCCCTAATTTTCTTTGCCAAGCTGAATTTTAAGATATTGCAATTGGCCTGTTAGTACATGTATTTATAACGTCGATCAACATACTGTAACGGCATTGTGACCTCACTAAAGTTTCACTTTTCCGAGTGGCAAATTTGTAAAAAAGAAGTCAAGGGTAGGAGTTGGAATGATGTAAATGAATTGAGCAATTAGAATTCAAAAGAATGATCGATATAGCAACAATATCGAGTTTAAGGGTACATAATGTAATACCAGTAATATTGTAACGGCTAAATAATAAAGTTAACTTTTATTTCATTATTTTTTAATGTTTAATACGTCATTATTAAAAGAGTTCCAACCGCCTCGTCCTCTGGAGCAATATCAAATACCTTGATCTTCTTTAGGTTCAGGGCTATTTTCTGGATGGTGAAAACGTCTTTTTTTTTTTTT
>Ga0099803_1051466_pt1 | contig 11897 bp, 17 predicted proteins | sample Orb8nscriptome_6_FD_81142 | JGI IMG/M metagenome (GOLD analysis project Ga0099803, IMG submission 81142) | Coral microbial communities from Puerto Morelos, Mexico - Orbicella 8 T C metatranscriptome (Eukaryote Community Metatranscriptome) | ecosystem: Host-associated > Invertebrates > Cnidaria >... | reverse complement strand
ATGCTTTGCTTTGTTCCTCAGTTGGCTGGGCTGGGCTGGACGACTGGGCACAGTGAACAACAAAGGAAAGAATCAAGCAACCCAAGGATTTCCAGCTGCAAAAGGTAAATGTGCTTGGCTTTGGTCTGGAGTGTTGTCATGCATCCATGTTGTACTGAACTGAAACAAGGCTTTTGCAATTTTTGTTTCTTTCGGCAGGCAGCAATATGCAAAGAGCAAAGGATAAGGAAAGTAACAGGAGAAGTTCTGGCCAAACTGTGAGTTGATTTCTACCTTACCATTGTTGTGTTTACCATTCATTGACTAAAATAGAGAACAGTCCAAGCCGCCGACTTCCTGGAAATCAAGTCATGAATATAATCGTTTTGACAGCTCAAATTCGTGCTCACCGTTAATATGCAATGGCTTGCATGTGTTGTTTGCTTCGCCGTTGTTGATCGGGCACATTTCTTTGGGAATTGACAATAATTTTCCACCCTTCTAGCTACTTGAAAACTGTTCTGCAAGGCAGAATTCATTTTGCTTTGAATTATTTGATGTCACACAAGCAAATCTGATGTAATACATAACTGTTTCACACGCGAACGTTAGCGCGCGAGACTTGGATTCTAATTTATACCGCAATCATTTCACAGGTATTTTTCATGTTTTCTGCCTATGTTTTGAGCCTCCTGATTTGTGTAAAAAGTTATTTGTGCTTTCCAGCCACTTGGATAGTCAAAATTCGTAGTAAAAGAAAAAATGAGCACTGGGAAAATAGAACAGCCGAGAAAATGAAAAGTCTGCAACACGGGGTATTCCTAGGCAGTCACTGATCCAAGTACTAAGCCCACCCGACTGGGCTTAACCTCGGTGATCCAACAAGAACCGGTGTTTTCCCTGTGGTATGGTTGTAGACAAGAGAAAGGGGTGAAAATTTATTCTTAACAGGCCATCAAAGCAAAAGTAAAGCAATAATGCGAACCAAGAATTTTTTCAGCAGGCATTTCTTGATTTCTCTGCAAGTTGCATGCAAATGCAGAGCGAGTGTTGTTAACAAAGCCCTTGCTTCCTGCCTGTCTGTAGCGTTTTCTCAGTAACGGAGTCACTACTGGTCCAAAAGCAATTGCCTCGTTTTGGAGGGCAAAAAGTTGTTTCATTTTACTCATCCCTGCAGAGACATTGTGAACTTTGCTGCTCATTTTGGTGGACTTCTGCCGTAAAACAAGTGCATCTATGTCAGCAACTTGCTCCATAGCGTCAGCTTACAGTCGGATCCAGGTCCCTCAGTGACAGCATATTGACCATCATATCTCAGAGGGAAACCGTTGACCACCCTCCTAGGGGAGGGTACACATGGTATCACTTCTTGGCCTTTTGGCTAAGATCCAGAGGGCCATTGAGAGAGCTTAGTAATCAGTTATTTGTTTATGTCAGATTGTGAAATCTAAGGAGAGAAAATCCCAATGCTTGTGTTATGTAAAGAAAGCACTCTTCCTGAATCCAGTTAGTCTTTGCTGCAATTATTTGACCCCAGCTGTGTTAAGCCATCGCCCACCGTCAACTGGGAAGAGGAAATGTCAAATGTTGAAGCTTATGAAGAAATACCGACACCTTTGGCATTGAAACCTGTGCATAACAGCGGTACAAAGTTTACGTTCAGTGAAAGTGACCCATGGCAAAAGGAGGGAGAAGTTTTCAAGCTAGTGAAAGAGCTTTCTGTGACCTTTTTGGTGGACACTGTGTTCAGCACTATGGACATGTTGCACACTTTTGAAAAAGCCAGCTTTAATGTTCACGACATTTCCTCCATCCAGTGCAAAGCTTCTGAGAAGTCCTGGGTTGTTTCCATTCGCAAGACCAAAATTAAGGAGTATGCAATGGAGTTGCCCTTTATTTCTATCGCTGGAGTTCACATGTTTCTTGGAGATGCTGTGAACCACACCGTTTTGGTTTAAAGATACAAAGCGGCACAAGAAATGCCTGACTCCATTGTTATTGGACGCTTGTCGGCTTATGGCAAGGTTTTGTCCTTTCGGCGTGATCTTCTTATGTCTGGCATTGAAAATGGCATTTGTACTGCACAGATACGCATCACTCGCCTACTTGTGATGTCGGAAAATAACCAAGATTGTGGTACGAGTAATTCTGTTGCTATGGAAATTGCTGCTTCTGACACTATTGTTTTTGATGCTCTTGTTTCTGATGCTATATTCCTGTTGTCAATGCCCCTGGGAGTGGCGCTATTGGGAATGATGTCCCTGATGGAAATGTTTATGTGAATACTGGTTCTCAACCGAATGGTGCAGTCACTGGTTCTGACTCTGGTCTAAATGAAGTTTGTTCAAATAATGTCAATGAAGTTCGTCCAAATGCTGTTAATGGTGACTCTTATGCATCAAGGGCTCCTAGAACGGCTGGTTCTGTTTCTAATCCTCCACAAGTTTGGCATCCTTCTACGCCAGGTGTAAATGAGATGCCAAAACACCCTAGATCAGCATTGTTTATGCCGTCATGCTTCACATTGGTGAGATCTGTCTTTGGTGCTCTCAATATAGCAAGCATCAACTCCCCTGAGGTCTAATGTCCTCAGCTTAAAATGAACAGCAAAGTTGTCATCACGTTCAGAGATTTTTAAGTCTTAACGTGATTAGTAGCGACAACCAGAGTTATGCGATTCAAGATATTGACCGACCTTTCACCTTCCTTACTGTATATGATGCGCCCTTTGAGCTTAGCGACTGGGCAATTATCAAGCGCCTTGCACCCTTTTGTGAGGTGATTAATTATTGCCACGGCAGATTCAATTTTGCACCTGGTGTGTACAATGGTCTGCGTCATTATAGAGTGTGTGTCATCAAACCAGTTCCCAGTTTTCTCCAGTTTCCAAAATACCAAGTGTTCCTCCAATATGCTGGCTAGCTCCCTACAAGCTGTAAATGCAATCGGTCTGGTCATTTCGGCAGTGTGTGTGATTACAAAATCTGGTTTAACTGTGAGGCATCGGCCATGAAGCTAACGATTGTCCAGCTCCACCCCTGTGCAATTTCTGCAAGGAAGATGGACATCTTAGCCAAGACTGCAGATATTCTTGGGTCTCACCTATTGTTTATGAAGAGTCCATGGACGAGTCCACTCATGTTGACATCAATGACGCTGGCTCTCACATTAGTGAGGCGTCTTTAAAAACAAATGTGACCCTCCACAGGAAAACAGGGATAAAGGTGATAGCATGCTCACAACACGCTTCCACTTGGAAATAAAAGAATTTGACTTTAGCATGCTTAAAGCACGTTCAGGAGCACACTTCATAGTAAACTCTTTTGTTTGGTTGGACACACTGAGAACAATAAGCGTGCACACACTAACAATGCAGTCAAACAAAGAAGCGTGTTAAACTTCGAAAACAAAAGATGTGTGCCACAACACGCTTTAGTGTGCGAAATAGCACAACACGCTTAAAGGGCAATACTTTCAAATACTGTGCTGAAAGAGTTTTGGGCAAAGAGAACATTGGCGAACATTACGGTTGCTCATCGATCAACACAATTACTTACCATTTATTTACCACAATCGCAATTGAAATGAAGTGTGTCGGTCAAGTGTGTGTAAAAAATAACAGTACTGCAATTTCCCGGATTTGATTATAACTCGTCCTTGTATTTGTTGTTGTGTTGCCGTTTCAACAGAAGGCGAGATTCAGTTGTCATGTTTATCTGTCTTGTGAAGCACAATTCTTGCCGCCACTTCAATTAAAAAGAAAATTATAAACATTGAACAGTAAATCTGACCTCTCATGAGAAAAACCGTTCGCTTGCCATGTGTTATCTGTTCAAGATAGGATGCCGTTTGACAGTTGCTGCTATCTGTTCACGATAAAAAATCAGCCGTTCAAACGACAAGGGGAATCCGATCAGATTCAGCTTTTCGTGACACTTTACATTTGCACAATGTTCAAATCAAAACAGCAATTCCACATACAGAGCTCATGGTTTTGTCACAGAACCTTTCTTTGTTGGCGTTATTGCTTGGCAGATGTCAAGATGTTTGTCGTTTTTTTCACATTTGCTACACAGAAATCGACGAACAAGATGCCAAAACTTGCTTTTACGCACTTTGGGACTCCAGGACATCAATTCATGCCGTTTTGAAGTCTGCTTCGTTTCCATCTAGCCGAAAAGGGAAAATTGATCGCGAACCCCCAGTATCTATGAATTCAGAACTAACCGAAAAAAGTAAGCGTTACAAAACGGATGAAAATAATTATAAACCAACAAAAAGTCAAAGGTATCTGTGTCTGGAGTTATTTTGTTCACGAATGAAATTTGAGACGTTCCCAACTCGTTGCTTAGCACGTGACCAAAATCTTCCCACTAGCGGTGTAAAATTGTTCTTCTCGAATGAACCGAACTTAACTATCCAAATATGACTACAAAAGGGCTTAGTTTATGGCTTACACTTTACATTGGAAAACTTAACTTTAGTTGCATCATTTAACTTCCCAACACGTGTAACCAACGCCGTATGCCTACAGTAATGCGACAATTTGTTGTTCTTTGGCACCGATGAGAATCAGAGACAGCAACTTTTTCTTTGGCTGTATTTCTTTCCAGAGGAAGGAAGGTAATCAGTTTGTTTAAAAATGTTCTACTTGTGTTTGAGGTTATCCAGAATAATAGTATCTTTTGTTCGTTGTCCCACATGGATGCCAAGTTTTTCTCCCGTTCTTTGTCGCTCGTTATTAATTGTTGCTAATTTAGAAGCTTTTAGAGTAAAATAATAAAATTCCAACTTTTTAGAGAGCGAGATCGCAAACTTTCTACCGTGTTCCTTTTAGCTCTAGCTTGTTCTAGCATGTTCTAGCGTGCTAACTCACACTAAGGGTGTTACGGTTAGCACACTAATCAAAACAAAAGGTTTAGTGTGTTAACATCTTCAAAACAAATCGGTGTCCTTCATAGTGCTATGAATTAAATATGCGCATAAAGCGTGTCTTATGACACACTAAGTGTGCTGTGTTAGCATGTTGTGAGCGTGCTATCACCTTTATCAAATTACATCCCCTCACGCGCAAATTCACTTGGTTTAATCATAATTATTTAATTGCTAGTCATTTGGATAAGTTTTTTGTTTCTAGAGACTTGTTTACATCCGATTGTCAGTGTGAAATCTCACCTTGCCTGCTTTCTGTTCACGATCTTGCCTCTTTTGTCTTTCAAATCCCTGATGCCATTAAGCGTGGCCCAGGGGTGTGGAAATTTAATAATTTGTTTCTTGATGATAAAATTTTATCGTGATGTTATTCAAAATTTAATTCAGTCATGTTTCTTATTTCACTTCTTTTACTTCTCCTCGAGATTGGTGGGAATTTTTAAAAGTTTCCATCAAGGAGGAATCGATATCTTTTTCCTGCCAAAAGCGTCGTAAATTATCTCGTCATTCACTTTTTCTAATGAATAAATTAATTAGTCTCCGTCAACGCTTGGTTGATGGAGACAATTCTGTTGTAGATTCTATTCAAGACATTGAATGCCGTCTAAAAGCCATTTACACTAAAGAAATTGAAGGAATTTTAATTTGCAGTTGGGCTGAATGGCTTGCAGAGGGTGAACGTCCCACCCACTATTTCTTTCAATTAGTCTTCTAGTGCACAGAAAAGTCACATCTCGTTGATTTATGATTATCTGGTGCTAAGGTTTCTTCTCTACAAGGAAATTGAACAAGCACATGTTGATTTCTATTCCTCCTTGTTTTCAGGAGCCGATTGATCTGAATTTTCAAGATGATCTTTTGTCTTCACTTTTTCACCAGCTTTCATCTCATCAGTCATTATTGTGCAAAGGTACAAACATGATTGATGAAATTTCTTTTTCCGTTAACAACATGAACAAATAAATCTCTCGGGCCCGATGGTCTAACTGTTAAATTTTATCGTAAATTTTGGGATGTTTTATCACCTCACTTAGTTGGTGTTTATAATGCTTGTTTTGAAGCTGGTGAGATGAGTGACTCTTTGAAGACAAGTAATACTCGTGTGATCTTTAAAAAGGAAGATTGGAAAACTCTCAAAAATTGCAGACCCATTTCCCTTCTCAATGTTGATTACAAAATCTGATCCAAAGCTATTTCTGTTCGCCTCTCTAAAGTCTTGGAATTCACCGTCGATCCTGACCAAACATGTTCTGTTCCTGGGCAGAAAAATTTCTTTGAACCTTCACTCTCAGAGATATTCTAGATTATATTAATCGCACTGGTGAAAACTGGCATTTTAGTAAGTCTTCATCAGAGAGTGAATAATGAATAACATAGCTGTTCCTTCATGCCTGTCTGTAGCGCTTTCTCAGTAACAGAGTCACTACCGGTCCATCTGCTTGTGTTTTACATAACTTTTGTTTAGTGAATGACGATTATTACAAATGCTGCATGGATAATGAGGGTAACGATGACCATCCTGTAGATGAACACCACTGCTCTGATGAGAGTGCAGAGCAGAAGAGAACACACCTAATGAACATTGTCTGTCCATGAAGTTCTCTCTATCCAGTCAATATACTTGTGTTACATTATAATTATGGCAACAAATAAGGTCATTTAATGTTATCTTTCACATATGGAACAACAACAATTCACAACCAGTGAGTAACATTTGTCAGGCTAAATTTTAGCTCCTGCTTAAAACAATTAATCTGAGCAACAAATGAATAAAAAAAACGATGGCTAGTCAAATCAGTATCATTTTTCAAATGCTTGCTTGATTCTGTTGATGAAAACGCAACTGAAACATTCAACATTTTCTGTCAATGAAACTCCAAAACAACTAGCAACAAATTTAAAGTCACTTATTTTTCAGCACATCCAAAAACTGGCTTAGAAACTCTTTCTTTTCCTGCTTCATTTCCCTGAGCAAATTAAGTTTTTCCTCTTCCACTCTTCCTTCTTCTCTGTATAAGAGTACAAAAAGGAAAGCATCTCTGCAGCAGAAGAATGACTCTTTTCCTCGCTCTTCTCTAGAGTGTGTTTGCTTGCTTTGTGGTGCTGCCAATCTGATCATCTTCTGCATCACTGTCTTCGTCTGATTCGGTATTATGTACGTTTAATGATGAAGGCAGTGTTGCATCTACGACGTCGTAAGTATACGCTGGGTTTACCTTTGGGCTGTCTCCAATAGCCTCCTCCAAGTCTTCATAAAACTTCCATGACTTTTTGGCTCGGCCCATCAGGTTATTATTGTCTTCAATCTCTTTAAATTTTGCTTCCAGTTTCAGCCATTTCCTCAAGCACTGATCGCCACTCACTTTCACGGTCAAGGTTTCGTTAAAGCGATCAACAATTTTTTGGAAAACATCTTTCTTTGTTGTTTTCCCCTTCTTGAAGAGGTGTTTAAAATGAACGTAATTTGCTATTAGTAGGGGAACGGTCCTGTCTTCCCATTTCTGTAACCCAGGCACGGAAGTGGAGGCTTGCTCATTTATGGGATCTATGAAATAGACAATTTGTTTCAGTGAGGACAAGAAAAGTTCGGATAAAAGGCAAGACTTGTTTAATCACTGGAAAAGGCTGTGCGAGGTAGTGTGCATGTTTTCATAACTGCTCAATTAATTCATATTTGAAGTAGCATTTCTTAGCTACTTACGAGTGGCTGTACTTGTATTTGCCATACTACAACAGGCATGCTGCAAAAATAACTCAATATCATTGCGAATACACAGACAAACAGAGCACTGATATGTGGACATCGTGACTTTTAAACCACAACACAGCAGGGACCTTTTACAAAGCAAAACAGCAGCAAAAATCTCGCAAAACAAAGGGTTTAATTAGCGGTCTTTGTACATTTCTTAGCCAACCTATGCAGAACAAACAAGTTCACCACATGGGAGTTTTTTTTTTTACTGGAATTAAATGCTTTCTTGACGAATTTAGCTGTAACTAGTATTTATCAACAGATAAATGGCAAGTTAAATATTATCAACTCCATTTTGGAATACGCACTGCCTTCATCTTTGTCTGGGATGTCTGAATCATGGCGATCGCAGCCAAAGAACTAGTGCTGAATAGAAAATTACGAATTTACATAATTTTCCGGAAAACATGACAACCTCACTGAGGTACACCCAAATTTTTGAAATTTTCTTCCTGGAGGTTTTCTGTTCCATTTGATTTTCATCCTGGAATTTCCAGAATTTTTGGTTGAATGGTTCGCTTTTCAGAAATTGGACAACCGCAGTGAAAACGTCGGAAGACAAAGGGATTAATGAGTCGTACAATGGTTCTGCACGCGTTATAAATCTCTGTACATTATGTAGCCAACCTATGCAAAACAAACAAATACACCACCTTGACGCATTTATAGCTAAAGCTAGTATTTACCGACAGACAAGTGGCAAGATTCCAAAGTAAAATATTGATCCATTTTCGAATATGCATCCCCATCATCCTTGCGGGACATGTCAATTCGCCATGATCGTGGCCCAAAGAACTAGCGCTGAATAACAAAAATTGCAAATTCGCATCATTTCAGAAAATTTCCGGTATTTTCAGTTGAATGGTTCGCTTTTCAGAAATGCAACAATTTCCAGATTTTCTGGAACTTTTCCCTGGAAATTCACGTACTATTTGTCCCTGTTTCAAAAATTTCAGAATTTTTGGTCCAATGGTAAGTGTCCATGGACATCAGTGCCCTGAAAATTGGTAAATCATTGCTGGATTTTGCTGCAAACATTCATGGCATTGTTCCTCAGTTTGGAGGAAGATGTTTTGAGATAACTTTAGACTGCAGAAGCTGCCACTCACGTAGCTCAATCGGTTACAATTACGGTGATGCTAGGAAACCATTAAAGCTACTAGGAGCGCTATCGATACATGTGTCAATCTTTCTGTCCATTGAGTTTCCAGACGAAGATCTCATAAGCCTTGTGACGACCTATGGAGAACTAAAAGCTCGCCAACTAGGCGACTCCACTTCCCCAAGGAGGATTTTCAGCACATTGAAAACGGTGTTTGAATTGCCAAATTTACAAAAATCGAACGAGCAATCCCTAAACAGATAGCAATGGCCGGCATTGAAATTGGCTTTAAATATTCTGGGCAGCCTGCCATGTGTGATTGCTGCCAACCAACCGAGCACATGGTTCAAAACTGCCCCAGTAGGCGTCAACCGCAAAACATCCCCACCCCTGCCAGCACCAAAAGGAGAAACCTCAACCGACAGAATGGGCATTTCCACAGCACTCAAGCTGTTTACCCTGCCTGAAACCACATCTTATGCAGACGCTTTATCCTGTGAACAGGCAGATACACTTGCCAGCACCCCTGAGACCGAAGGGGAACTTCATGAATGGTGTCTCCAGGCTCAGCGAGAGGATTAGGAAGCAGTGCAGGCCCTGAGAGCCACTGCACAGGGCCTTAGACATGACATCCCTACACCCTCCTCGAGCAACGTTGAGCAAGGAGCCCCCATAAAAAATTTATTGCTCCCAGAGTCTCAGCAGACAGCAAGAGCAAACATGGCACAACTGAAAATGATTCCACTGAAACAGAAAGCCTTACCCCACAAGAGCAACCTCTATCTTCCCTCCACCTCCGCCCTCAACACTTTATGGCGGTGATGCAATCCACAGGATAGCAATGAAGCGCACTCACAAAGGCTGTACCTGGCGACACTTATTACTGATGTCGGGGATATTTCCTCCAATTTAAACATGGTGACTTTGCCAATGAGAAAGCTAGGAAACACTAAAGAAAACACCATGTGGGGAGCCCTCCAAGGCACCATCTAGTAGAAATCCTTAGCCAGAATATCGACGTGGACGGCCGTGTTCTCACGGCCAAAGTTTAACACAACGACCGAGTCTTTCAACTTATCAATGTTTATGTGCCGAGCAAACATTCCAAACACAAGACATTTATCAGCAATTTGTGGCATCTTGCGTTTTACAATGTTGACACTGTTATGACAGGCGATTTCAATTGCATCCCAGACAGCCGTCTGGATAAATGGGGAGGTGATGACACCGTTGCAGATAAGGGAATCATGCAGTTGCATGCATTTGTGGGACCACTTTCTCTCAAGGATGTCTTCTGCATGAAGATTATGTCTTGAAAATTATTTACGCGGTTTAATGGCTTACACTTGGTCAGTTGCTGTTTGGACCACTTTTACACTCTGAGCATGCAGAGTTCACAGGTGCGTGACTGTGCGTGTGATCCCTTTTCGTCCTCTGACCACCATATGGTGTCCATTAAATTACTTGCGGCATTCAAATTCCCGCGGTTGAGGCGTCTGGAAATTTAACATGCGGCTATTAAAATCAGAAGATTTCTGTTCATAAGTGAATAATTTCTGGTGTCAATGGCTTAGAAAAACATGTATCCACTGATCCATGTGTTTGGTAGGATGCAGGGAAATTACAACTTAAAAGAAATTGCCATAGCCCACAGCATCACTGCCAGGAACAATCAAAAGTGCAAGAGAGCTGCACTCCAATGGGAATTTTGCAACCTTCAATCACAGGCTGATCTGAAAAATGCTGATCATTGTCGCAGGCTGCTTGAGATTAAGGATCTACTACGGGCAATAGACGATGAAGGGATTGAGGGTACTATTCTCCATAGTGAAGAACTGACGCAGTATTTCTACCAGCTCAAAAACTCATGCCAGTCATGCGACATGATCCACGAATTACACATTGATGGGAACACTACAGTTAAAACCTCCCAGGGCATTCTGAAAGAATGCAATGCTTTTTAGAAAACTTGTTATACTAAGGAACAGACTGATCTTGAGAGTTAAGACTGGGTCTTGGAACAGCTCAATTCCACTCTGTCATCCAAAGATGAGACACTTTGCGAAGGGGAAATGACTTGTTGAATGTCATACCGCTCTTTCACAAATGGAATCGTGTAAATCACCAGGAATGGATGGCCTTCTGGCCGAGTTTTATTGCCATTTTTGGGGTCTCCTTGAACATGATTTATCGAAGAATCGTGTATTTATTGCTCAAGAAAGATGATCCTTTGTCGCTCAAAAACTGTTGGCCCATCTCACTTTCGAACCTTGATTATAAGATTGCGAGAAAAGTTTTGTCCAATTGAATTCACAAGGTTCTTTCCAATATCCTCAGAGAGGATCAAACATGTGGCAGGGGGAATGTTATCATTTCTTTGGATTGATTACCTTTATGTAAATAATCGGATTATTGCCGAATTGTAGTTTTGTTCAAATCCATGGAATAAACAGCTTCCGACACCTTGTTTTAAGATATTTTTTACAATAACTTTCAGTTTCTATTAACTGTACTCAGTATCAACAGCTCAGCTTACAAAAAGACTTACCATTTTCTTCAGACGATTCATGTTGTAAAGAAAAAGGAAATCAGCCTGAGATCCCACAACAAACGTTTGTGGAAAATGAAATTAGGCAAGAAACTTGTAAAGATGCTTCCAAGGTTAATGCCCCTTCAAGCATTCAGAGAAAAAACCTACTGCATCACAAGCTGAAAATGAAGAAAATGAAGTTACTAAGATCATCATTTGGGCCCGAATCTGTGGTACACAGTTTTCACAAGTGTAAAAGCAGGAGCTGCAGTAGTGTCTCTTCCTCTGAACAAGATCGTTTGGCAAAGAGATTGGATGATAGGTATCATCATCTTTGGATCAATGAGACCATAATGTTCTGCAGCAGAACAGGTTATAACTGGCTACTTTATGAGGAAGGGCAGGGAATGCTCCGCCTCCTTTGTAGGAAGCACAACATCAATAACACAGAAAACAAAAGTAAGAAGTTTAACATGGAACCAGCAGTATGATTCAAGAAAAAGGCAGTAGAGGAACATGCCAACTCACAACAACATTCAGCAGCTATTAATGCAGAACTGCTGAGTAGGGTCCCAACCTTTAATGAAGAGATAGAAAGGAAG
>Ga0099803_1316181_pt1 | contig 11900 bp, 8 predicted proteins | sample Orb8nscriptome_6_FD_81142 | JGI IMG/M metagenome (GOLD analysis project Ga0099803, IMG submission 81142) | Coral microbial communities from Puerto Morelos, Mexico - Orbicella 8 T C metatranscriptome (Eukaryote Community Metatranscriptome) | ecosystem: Host-associated > Invertebrates > Cnidaria >... | reverse complement strand
AAAAAAAAAAAAAAACTATCTAAAAGCAAAGAAATTTTCAAAATTTTGCAGATGTGCTTCACTGCGTGACAGCATGTTCTATTTAATTCTTTACACTGAAGCGAAACCTTGAGTTTTTATCGGCCGTCGCTTTAGTAGTCGTTCAAGAATTAGGATTAAACTTTGAAGTAATACTGTTCATTACCACTTTTGTTTTCTAAAGTCCAGGAAGCTGCTTTAAATCCGCGATCTGTATTCAAAACCTACTTGAAAGTGCAAGGACTTTATAAACACAAGGTTGTATTTACCTTCAAGAGCATCCTTAATTTCCGTGTCAGAACTTTCTGGCCCCAAAACTGTAGTTTTGACTCCTTTTTCGTTCAGGCTGGACACCTGGTCTTCCATGAAGGAAATCAAACGAAAAATAACAAGACAAACTGTCTCAACAACTTCTCTTTCACCATGTTCAAAAAAGTCCAACACAAACGGGCTAATGTGGAATGTTAAAGTCTCTTCAGATCCAGTTGGTGATCACGACGACTAATGTATCCTTCAACTACTACGTTGATTCACTCCAATTTCTTCAAAACCAAGCTTCTCGAACAAAACATCTTGTTTCAGCTTACCTGTGTTGTGTGTAGCTTGCGAAGAGCCTTGGTGCAAAACATGTCATGAAGACCTTCCCTTAAAACAAACGTTGCAACTCTATTTGCCGACGAATGAACACGTGTGACCTCTAAGTTTTAAAAAAGGCACTGTCGAGCGTCAGAGAAATCCACGAATGCCAAATATACTCACTAACAGTTGCTCGGTGAAAGACAAATTAACCTTCAGACAATCCTGGTACAGACTTGAGCCTGCCGAGTTATCAGCGGTTTAATTGTTATAGCGTTTATTTTCTCCCCCTCTTCATCATGTAATGTTCACATAGCACAGAGGATAGTGGACATGTTAGCGGGTCGAAAGGTTCCATGATCGACTCCGGGTGGAAGGTAGATCGTTAGTTTTTTTTCCTTTCTTTTTTCGTTGTTTTTAGCGATACAATAAATAAATGCTCTGTGTTTATATCATTTTGCTCGCTATATGCACATTTACCATACTGTAACCGTACTTCAACGACTTCCATTTCTGTAAAATCCATATGAAGTCTGCATCCAATGAGAAATTGTGCTGCTCATCGATTTTACGATCCTCGATGTTCCCATTTTCGGTGGCCAAGTCTTCTTTAACTTATATCTTTTAATTTCGGCCTTATTTTAATTAAAGATGAACAGCAATTTAAAAGTAAGCTGCAACCGTACCTTATTTACATAGTGTTTACAGCCCATCAAGCGAGCTACACATTTTCCCACAACTCACGATAACTCGTGTTGCGCATGCGCAATTCATGAGTTAAAAATGATCGGGAGACTCTCACAAGAAAACGTAGGCATGCAAGGTGTGCAAGAGCTATTTTAATTTAGCCACAAAATCTGAAGAGTTTGGGAAGTTCAAATGACCCATTCCAATTAAGGTATCATGGTAGGTGGATTTTTATGAAAAATGTGAGAAATCTTTTTTTGGCTGTTCAAATTGAAAAGACTGAGATAAAATATTTTGCAAAAAGAATAGGGAAAATGGCTTTTTTACTTTTTAAGTTAAAGCAAAAAAACTATTTTTGAATATTATTAACCCCTTACAGCACGTTGACACCTCTAATTAAAATTCACCGCCAATTGTCACAAGTAATGCGAATTGCTGTGTGATATTTCATTTGTCCACGCGAACTGTTCTTGATCTGGTTGTTTCATCGCAAGTTGGCTTTCATTCTTGTCAAATTTTCTTTATGTCAGGACGAAAAATTCTTGTCCATTTTCGTCTTCGAAGAAGCTGAAGAGGTGAAAATCTGGTGGAACCCACAGGTCCAGCGTCGAATAAGATCTTTGGCTCTGAGCGACTGTGGGTCGCATTGTAACCAAGAAGAATGGTCGAAGGAACTCGAGGACACTAGTCCTACCAATGAAGCTAAAGGACAAAATACAACAAGTGCTAGTCACATGAAGTTGTTATAGAACAGACACGATTCCAAAACTTCCACAATGAGAGAGTCAAGCGCAGATGTAGATGTAGACAATGTAGACCTCGAGATTTCCTTTTTTTCATGCTTTTTGGCTTCACGAGGCATGGTTTCAAAAAATGTCCGGAAAACGAAGGAGCCTAAACTTAAGCAACATAATACAAATGCCAGTGATGAAATCTTTTAAGTAAAAGTAATCACAGCAGTTTAACTTGTAGTTTGTTGCTTCTCGCACGATTTTACTGCGACGTGTTTCCATGCCAGAATATTAGTCGTCTGTTTATTTCAAGTTGTCATAACCCATTGTTGTGGTAAACTGACCCATGCCGACATCTGTCAGTACGGAGGGGATTTTTAACACCTATTCATACCAATCTCATAAAAGGTTTTTCATGTTTTTCTCGATAAAATAAAACTGCATCTAAGGATGAACATTTTTAGTTCGTTTATGCGCATCTTCCGATGGAATTGGCTGAAAATCGGCAGGTATGTTCTAGGATACGTCCTTCGAAAAAGTGTGTTGGGCTTTGTTTAATTTCGCTTCCATTTCAAAGTTATGGCTTCTTTAGTAGAAGGAAACTTCTGCATTGAAAATATCAAAGTTTAGGTGGGTGTAGAAAAAAAAACCAAACCACATCTGGAAAATCGCAGATGCGCTTTTTGAGGGTGATGTGTGAGAAAACATTTCCAATGTAAATCATGCCGCTCCGATAATTTACACGTGGAAGTGAACCAGTTTAAGCGAAGCAGTGTTTCTGGGTATTTCTTTTAATATCACTGCGACAATAACTTTTTAGAAAATTTCAAAGATATCATTGTATTCTATAACTATTAAGCTTTCAGAAAATGTATAGGTTGATGGGGTTTTCTTTCAAAGCGCCAGCGTAAGAGCGCGATTTCCAAACACTGTCAATCCAACTACCACGATACCTTAATGCCTGAGAGCATTTTTGGGGGCAAAAAAGAAGGTTACAGAAAAACGTTTGTCACTTTATAAGAATTGAGTCTATGTTTATATTTTTAAACCACCCAAAAGAATCTGTTTCAAATTGAAAGGCTTGCTTTGTCATGTCACAGTCTAGTCTAATTAATTTGTTGTTTAACTTGTCACCATGGAGTCTTCAGGAAAAATTTGAAATGTTTCTGTACCACAAATCAGAAAAACTCAGCTAAAATAATTTTTTACAGTGAAAGGCAAAAAGGTGTGAACACTTTTAACACTTTCATTCAAAATGCTACTGAAGGACAACATCCAACGACTTTGATTTGATTTTGACATGTTGATTGTGTAGCCAATAATCAGATGTGAAATAAAACCACAAACAAAGCAAACAAATTAATGGTGTCTCCATCAGTCAAGAAACCACACTTGGATCATTTTTCCTTTCGAAAAATGGCTGTTACCCTGTAGTTTTATAATTACTAATAATTTAACCTGTTCTATTTGTGTAAGCAAACTGGAAATTTGAGCAACTTAAAATGACATGTGGCTCAAAGCTGCACGCATACACTTGCAGCCTAAGGCTACAAATCCAGACAGCTCTTCTATATTCGACTTCATCTGTTGCTATATTTGGCGATAAAAATTATAAAGAACCTGATAACTCCAAACTAAAAGATCAATTTCTATGGAAAGTGAGAAGATTTGGAAAAACGAGGGTTAGGAGCAAAATAAATAAAGAGCAGAATATTCTTGTAATATAAATGCAAAATACCGACCATATGCAAGATCTTCCTAAATAAAAAAAATGTAAAGATTAACGTATTGTGTACCAGAATTACGGGTTTCCGTAAATAAACCCATTTGATAGGTAAAAAAGATGCTTCCAGTGAGAGTACCAAGGGGAAGAAAAAATGTAGCAGGAAGAGCTATTAAGACTGGAGCTATTAAGATACAATATCCTTTCATAATGCAGTCGTGTATGGTAATTTTTCTCATCTTCAACACAATGAATTCAGCTCTGTAGGTGATGAAAAAGGAAAAATTGTCTCAAGCTTGGGACAGCAGGCATTCTTCGATGCCTGCTTCGCCAATCAAAAGAGCAACACTAAAAATAGCTGTACATGTGAAATATTGGTATGCAAATTTCAGGCTCTCAATTGTTCGCACTGTTTTGCTTTGTGGTTTCCTGGCAAGGCTCATTTACAAAGAGTTCCAGTTAATAAAAAATAACGTCTGAGGTTGGAAAGTGGTTACAAGGTTTTGTAATGTGAAAACTACAGGGTAACGAGTGTTTTTAGAAGGCAAAGAGGTCGAAGGGTAGTGTTGTGACTGATCAAGTGAGACCGTCTATAATTTTGTCCGAAACCATGCCCAACATTACTTCCCAGTCAGCAAAAGGAGAATGATCTCCCAGCCATCAGAGATAACCAATTGACATGTGACTGTTGTCCAGCCTTCTGTCAATGCCGGGGTACATTCGGTTGTGATCAACATGACTGGGCAACACAATCAGTTGTGCAAAACACGAGAAGCGTGAAAGGATATCTTTCTTGCCTTTTGGCTTTTATACATTTTCTAGGTAAGTAAGTACAAAGGTAGGTTTTCTGGAATGCATACAAGAGTGAGCGAAACACATTTTACATTGCCTTGGAAATTAAATTTACAGACGGAAAGCAGAAGTTGAATTTGACTTCGATCGAGTTGGAAAGCAACTGAAGGGATCATTTCAGCATTCTTATTACAACCTAATGTTGACTTCATCTGTGACTAACATCCATTTGTACTTTTAGCTTTCAAATTGTTAAGTGGTCAAGATTCGTTGAACACGCAATTTCTTACCATTGTGCTTACCAAACCTAGAGCTTCTCTCAATTAAGAAAGTAACTATTCATGGGCATTAAACATCAGTGTTATCCTTCTTTGATCCAAAGGTTTCATTGCTAATGGAAAACTGCAGCCCTTCTAGAAGCAAATTGTTATGTTGTATTTGACTGCTTTTTCAGTTTACAAGTCAATACTTTTACAAACACTTTGATATATTAGGTTCCACTTACCATTAGTTGGTTACTTCACACATGTTTTAAGGTTACTCCAAACCTTCGCAGGGCTACTTTTTCCAAATTTTCTTTTTTCCAACCAAATTAAAGTTCATTATTCAAGGTTATTTGGAAAAAGAGGTTCTTTTAAATAAAAATTAATAAAGCGTCAAGGTGTCATAATCCCCAAAAGGCATGGACTCCTCAGCGATCTTTTCATGGCGAACAGCTTAATATAGAGATCCTATATCAAATACTTTCAATTTGAGATTTCATGTCCGTCAAGAGTGCCTTTTTGTTATCACGCTTCAGCAATTGCTCCTCAGTTTCTTCTTGTTTTGTTGCACATCACTTTTCTCTGTTTTGCCCTTTATTGTTGACCACCGGCCTAAAATGCACGCATCTAAAACATGACTGAAACACTATCACTTTACAGTGAAGCTCGACTTTCCTTACTGTGAACACTAGGGGTTCTGTTATTTCATTGGCAGGCGGCATTTTGAGTTTACATATCCCTCTGAGAAGGCGTGACATGTTTATAAATCTTCAGAAGGCAAAAACTTGTGCTCGTTTTTCAAGAGAATCCCTCCTCTTTAAATGAATTCGTAGGGTACATAGAATCGACGGTTCACCTTGAAGTTTGGCCAGAACATTCACTGATAGATACGGAACAAAAACATGTCAGTGAATTCTTTTATTTCAAATACGTTTCTCGTGGCGGTCTCTAATGCAACACGTTACGTGAATTTTTTGATAGTGGACCTTGAAAGATCTCTGAAAAGATAATCAAGAGAAATGAAAGAAAATGGTGACATGCTTTGAGAGATTGATGCTTTGTGATTAACACTGTATAGTTATTTTGTATCAACGATCGCATTTGATACCCGATTAATTCACCAGAATTTCAGTCAGTCATTTTGGTGTTAACGGCTTCTGCCACCTTAGTAAGGCAGTCAGCACAAAAGAATATAATTTCATCGAATTCTACATTTTATAACCTTTCTATTGACATATAGTTTGTGGGGGTTTCCTTCAAGCAGCACACGTAGGAATTTTTTTCTGGAGGACACTCGCGAAGGTTTGCAGTTACCTTAGCCTTGAACAGTTTTAGAGGTTACGAGTAAAATTAGATCTCTTTTTGCCATCCAACCTTGTTTACTCTGTTGCATATCAGCTAATTAAATCCGCAATGAGACGAAACTTTTTGCCTGAAAAATTGGAAAAAAGCTGGTAATTGGAATGCCTTGTTATTTAACTTCCCTTCTTTCCAAGAAACCAAGAAAATGAAGATTGTTGCAAAATGGCAGAGTCATGGCCTTCTATTTTGGGTCAGTTGCAAGAGCTTTTAATCTTCTTAAAAGAATGTTAAATGATTGGATGTACACATAGTTTGTTGAATGTAATTGATTATACATTTCATGTACAATTGATTTGTGTGTTTAAATTATTGTGTGGGAAAAGTCCCACTAGACAGGCATAAAATTAAGCTAGATACCTGCCCAGAGTATAGTTGGAACTTTAAACATCCTTTTTTCAAGAGTTGTAAAACTTTTCGCACTCTGTGTTTCAGATTTTCAGCACTATTTTTGCATTTATTTTGCTCCACACTCTTTTGATACATTTGGCTTCATCCATTTTCTTTTGAAAACAGTTTTATTTATGTTTGTGTTTTCTTTGTAAAAGGCATAAAGATGTTCAGAAATCAGTAATTTTCATTATCCTTTCTGTCTTTCGTGGAATTAAAATGGAAATTAGGATCAACAGGGTCATAGGCAATATTATTGTTTTGCTATTTCTCTGTAAACTATTTAGCACTTGTACATATCTTGAAGTTGATGTCCTTTTCATTTTGGTGATTTTTACATTCATTTTCTGCTGTTTTCTTGGTCTTCTCATTGTCTGGTGTAGTTTTGAGGTTTTTCAAGGTTTATTTTGTTTTCACAATATTTTGTTTTGCTTGCATATATGTGTTTTTTGTTTTCTTCACTTTTCTGTTCCTGAGTTATCCGTAAATATTATTATTAAATATCATTTATCCTTAACATCAGAGTTTAATATTCCTTGCTTGCAAAAACTAGTTTCACTGTAAATTTAGGATTAAAGCCTTGATAACATTTTGCCCATAATAATCTTACATGTTGATTTTTTGTTCAAGATTCAGAACAATGTCTACCCTGATAGGCATTCTAGTGGATGTCTCAAACTCCATGAGAAATAGTGTTGGTGGCAGGGTGGAGGAGGAAGGTGGAGAATGGGCAAAGTCAATCTTCAAAGTGGTGGATGAATTGATCAAGCATGATGTCTCATCTTCAAACCAGACCTTTGCTTTAGCTGTTGGTAGTCCTTCTCATCCTGAAGTCTTTGATTTGTTAAGTACTGTTAGGAAAGCAAAGCAGGAAGTAATTAAGGAACAGGCTCAGATTGGAGATATAAGATCAAGAGCAAACAAAAGAGACATGTTAGATGAAGCACTGACTATTCTTGAAAGAAATGGAGCGCCAAGAGTTCGCCATTGGGGAAAGATGGATGTCTTGCTCAAAGTTGTTGATGATACTACTGCTGCTGCAATGCTGCACTATTTACAAAGAAGCTGTGATTTTACAAAAAAGTTTGTTTATGAGTGTCTTCCTAGAGAGTGTCGTGAATTAAACTTATTTCATGGAGGTAAAGTAATTCGTAATGTTGCCACTGAAGGTGCATTTTTTGCAGCAGGGTATGTTCCAATTGTTGGTTCCACTCTGCAATCACATGGCACAGAAGGGTCAGTTAAAGAAGCAATTAAGAAGGGTGAACGACTCATGGCTGCAACCAGACAGAGCGAAGCTGCAGAATTCCAATGCGTGGATGTCAGCAAAATTGCAATTATGAGTGTTCATGATGCATCAGAAATACTGCATGCTAGTGTTGGTGTTCAAGAACTAACTAATGAACGGGTTGATGAGTTGCTGGAAACAATTGAGCCCTGCATTTATGGAGACACTCCACTCATGAAAGCTATGCATCATTCTGTGGATCTGTTTTCGTACAAAGAGTTTGCCAATCATCAGAAACTGCTATTCATTCTCTCTGATGGTATGCCTACTGATGGAAATGACCCACCACTTCAAACTTTGTCAAATCTTGGAGTCACCATGGTCAGTTGTTTCATAACAAACCAAAAGCTTTCTGATCCTCGTCATTTGTACAGCATTCAAGATGAACATTGGCAAGATCCGGCAAAGTTTATGTTCAGAATGAGCTCCACCATTACAACTCAGAAGATACCACGCACTCTGTTTGTCAAGAGAGGATGGAAGATAGATATTGACAACAATGAAACCAGACTCTTTTTTCAAGTGAACCATCCAGATGTTATCAAAGATGTCTGTGACATGGCCAAGAAGGGTGCCCTGAGCCAAGATGCTCTTTCGGATATGCTCTCTACAGTTGATCTGGATATCTATATCAACAAGTCAAGTGACGACTTTGGAGCAAAGAGACAACATGGAGGAACCTGTTATGCAAATGCATCTGCTGCTGTTTTACACCTTGCTATGAAGCGCATCATAGGACGAGATGGTGGTTATCCAGATTTCTTTGAATTGAGACGTGAATTAATTGCTAAATATGGAGAGCACGGAGCCCCAACCAAAAGAGTTCTTGAAGAAGTTTGTCCAAAGTATCGCCTGGAGTGCAAAGAGGTAGATGCTACTGGTGCTATGAAGGCCATTTCTGCAAAACAACCGGTGGTTGCCAGATTTTATCTGAGTGGAGCCCAGTGGGAACGGTTCTACCAGTTCTATGAGCAAAATCCCAAAGGAATCCTTACAAGATCCTACCTTGATTCAAAGCATCACTCAACAAACAACCCTGGTGGCCATGCAGTAGTTCTGACAAGTTATGATGCCGAGAGCTTACGTCTGATGAATTCATGGGGGGATGACTGGGCAGACAATGGGTTTTTCAGGGTGCAGAATGCAGATGTCCTTGGCCTAAAGTTTTTTGATGTGTTCTGGACTTTGGACAACTTGAGTCAGAAAGAAAAGAGAGCTTACGATCAACATGGTGCTGAAATTGCTGCCAAATTGATGAGATCACTGCAGGGAATTCAGGCAGCCAAATACAAGTGTCCCTTGTGTACTGTTGAATCAAAAGTGGTGGATTACTCCGGCCATCTTCTAAAAACAAAATGTCCTTCATGCTGTGGAACTTTCAATGCCAATGAAGCAGGTGGTGATGTGGCATTGAATCTATATCTGACATCATTGATGTGCTAGTTGCTTATGACTGTTGAAGCACAATCATACTTACTCTCAATCAGAACAATGTATAAACTTGACAGACTTGGCCATCAGCAAAGAGTGGCCATGTAAAGAATGCAATATTTAAGGTCTAATACTTGGGCAGTAACTTCTAGGTAGTCAGGTTTTCTAGAAAAAGAGAATAACCAAACAATTGAAAACAGTTTGAAGTATTTTGTCTCAGACCACCTGTTCCTTCAGGGGAGCCTTGTTTGTTTGCTTCCTTTGTCTCTCCTTTCACTTCAGACTTCCATGAAGCTTACACAGCTCCATAGCAAGCAGGTGTTTTAATTCTGACTTGCAGAATTCTAAATGTAACCATGCAGTCATGGTCAAGCACTGTAGAACACTCTGCAGAGTAAGAATAATAATATTGTAAGTTGTAGGTTGTAGCCTTTTGGAGTATACTCTGTAGACCTTCAATGTTTTTTTGTTGCTTACTGCCATATGTAAAATTTACAGATTTCTAAACAACAGAAAAAACTTTAAAAGTGAGGCAAATTGTTTCAATCTACACTCTGGCTGCGCATGCAACGAGAAGTTGGATGCCATTTGTCATAAATTTGTTTTAATTTTTGGCAAGTTTGTCTGTTGCTCTTTCCCTGTGGGCAAGGTAGGTAAAGTCTGTATACGAGCCAAGTGGCCCATCAGGCTGGAGCTTATCCCAGTTTCCGTAGCATGAAGCGACTAGGAGTATTTCTACTCCCCCCCGGACGGGATGCTAGTCCACCGCAGGGTTACCCCCAGCGTTAAGTTCGCCGGTACCCATTTACACCCCTGGGTAGAGAGAGGCACTGTGAGACTAAAGTGTCTTGCCCAAGTAGACAATACAATGTCCCTGGCCAGGGCTCAAACCCGGACCGCTTGATCAGGAGATGAGCACACTAACCATGAGGCCACCACGCCTCCCACTTCCCTGTGGGCAACCAGACTCTAAATTTTATTTCAGCCAGGCCAAGCACTGTCTGTACTTGGTGCTGCCAAAGATGTTGCACAACAGTGTCCTTTTTTTGGGATAGCAAATGTAAAATTATTACAGAGATTAGGAATTGAGTGCATACCATTGTGTCATGGGCCTTTGTTTATAGTTTGCTTGTCTGCAGAAAAACAAAGGTCTAGAGCAGTTGTTCTAAGCTTAAGGACGATTTTGGTTTCATGACTTTACTCTTGGTAGGGTGTTTCACAGCTGAAGCATTTGAATAATCTGTAACAATATTTTGCATATTTTGTAGAGTTAGATCAGAAAAGGTTCATGAAAATTAAAATTAATGATATCTTATTAACCTGTATTAGAAGGACTTGAAGTTTGCACTTTCAGGCAAAAACGTAAAACTTTGCAATCATTTTGAGTCACATTAAAACATAGTGTCAACCCAAATATTGACCTAAATTGTACCTTTAGCAGTAGACTGTCAACTGGTTATAATACATAAGTATCATCAGTAGTAATTGGAGTGAGTGGAGTACAATGTAAGCAGCCATGAGGCAAGTAATATTGCAAAATTGGATGAGCATGTAGCACTAGGCCTATTTGAAATGTCTTGGATCTCTTGTATTGCACCTTCAAGTACAATAATGTTTCTCTCAATTGTATGACATGAGGTCCAATTACTAACTGAATGTATCAGTAACAAATTTCAAGATTAAAGAAGTCTTTGAGAACTTCATTGAGGGAATAGTCAGTGGTGTTTTCTGTAAGATTTACAAACGGTAATGAACATTAATCCATTGTATTTCCTGAACAGAAGTTGACATGCGAATTATGTGGGTGTGCACTGGTAATTGTAATTGGATATGTACCAGTAACTGGATGTCAACACCAACAATGTGACAAGTAGGCCCCAGTAAAACCGATCAGAGTCAAGAATGTTCTGCTAGATCTGATTAATGTACTCATTGTAGTACCAATGCATTTTTTAACTTATTTGGTCTTGTCCTGACTCTCACTCAAGCCCTCCAGGGTAAAAGCAGCAAAAAACCCAAACAATTCTCCCCCTCCAACATTATTTGCTTTAATGAGTGTATTTGCTCTTTCATGTATTAAAATGAATCAACAAGAACAGTAACCCCTCCATAAATAGGTAATATGGAAATATGGTCATGAGGATGTGACATACCACTGGCTCCCCACCTTCTCCATAGTAGCTGCCATTGTTGTTTTGATGCATCACTTCTACAAACTCATCGAAACAGTACTCTAGTAAACTTCTTAAACCCATGAGAATTTAGAAGTCACAACCATGAATTGAATCCAACTTTGAACAACTGGGCATAGCATGGTTTTGTGTGTAAATAGGTTACCTTTCTTGAGCAGGTGGTCAGATTTACAATCCTAGTGGCCAGTCCAACACTTGGGTTATTAAAAGAACTTTGGAAAATGTGACCACCTCATATACAAACAGCAGTTAATTTGTAAAGAAGATCAGGGTCAGGATGTAGTCTAAATCATTGCATTTAGCTGTTAATCTTTTCACAAATCTTTACAGGTTATGGAATTTCTTCTTGCTACCCAAGAGTTGTGTGAAATGAACTATCCAGCAGACACTGTAGAAGTTGCCCTTGTTTACACTAACACTGAGAAAGCTAAGGCAGTAGAATTTCTTGAA
>Ga0099803_1114210_pt1 | contig 12039 bp, 6 predicted proteins | sample Orb8nscriptome_6_FD_81142 | JGI IMG/M metagenome (GOLD analysis project Ga0099803, IMG submission 81142) | Coral microbial communities from Puerto Morelos, Mexico - Orbicella 8 T C metatranscriptome (Eukaryote Community Metatranscriptome) | ecosystem: Host-associated > Invertebrates > Cnidaria >... | reverse complement strand
ACAACGGCTACGACTGATGGTGCAATAATACAGGTTGTGTTGATCAAGTGATGTGGTGTCTGCAGTAATCAATGAATCATCAAGGACTGCTTTGGAATGTGCATTGCATTGCGACTGTAGTGTTACCAAAACAGTTAACTTTTAAAAGTGCGGTTGTAAGATCTTAAAGATCTTCTTGTTAAATATGTCTGAGCTGTCCTTTCAGCTCACCACCCATAATGCCTCTCTACAGCAAGTGATTTTTTTTTTGCAGGATAAATGACTGTCCTGTCGTGACGTTAAATCCACACTCATGGTAACCGTTGACTGTCTCTTCTATCAATATGACATCCATTATAGTCATTATATAGAGATCAGTCTCTCTCTCTGTTATGCACATAACCAGTGTGATACACATGCTCTCTCCGAGCTCAATGTTGCAACTGCTGGGGCCGCCAATACAACCAGATTTTCATTGCTGACTAACTTTTCACACTTGGTCCCCAGGCTGGCCCCTAAGATTTCTTAATTCTTTTTCTTTTAAATTTTCATACTCATTGAATGAGTGGAATATATATTGAATACCAAACTATACTTCTCATTTGTATGTAAATAGCCTTTGAAACGGTGTTCCTCTTGTGAATTTTGCAGTGACTTTTGTCTGAAATGTGTTACAATTTGTTTTCAATTTTATTAACAGGATTCATCATTAATTATGTGCAATTTTTTTTCTTTCACATTATTTTTGGGTATTACAGTTACCAATGAAAACAGTCCTATGGTAAATATTGAACCTGTAAAGCTACTGCTTTGTCGAGTAAACATGACTTGCACTATACCGGTAAACATGCTCACATGGTCAATTTTCCTTAAGCTAGTTTACTTTTGTAAAAGTTGTCAGGCTTTTTTCATCCGTCCAAAATCTATTACATATGCTTAGCTTCCCAACTCTATAGTTTACAGGTTTCACTAAAACCTTAAATGGCAATATGGAATGTAGTTAACGAAAGATGTCCATTTCACTTTTCATCCAAAATAATATTTATTTGTGCACATTTCAGATTTTATCAGATTTTGCTATTCGGAATGATTCAATCGTATGTTAGCAGGACTTGTTGTACAATTAACTTCCAATGTGTTTCAAATAAATTAGACAGCATTTAAAATTTGTAAGTATTATAATGCATCCCAGCAGATATGTCCAGGAATGCATGCTAATGAGATGCTTGATCTTCATGATAAGCGTCACAAACTGTCCTCATTTGTAAAAAAAGTCACCAAGACAATAATGTCAAATATGAAGTGATATGAAAATGACACTTTGTGTTGCTTCTCATAAGGAGCATGCATCTCATTAGCATTCAATCCTGGACTTAGTGCATTGCAGGTTGTCAAGGCTGATTTATACACTCTGATTTTCGGCTCACATAAAAGATTGAAACATCAAAAAAATACTTTGTTGATAAAAGAAATCCATAGCGAATTTAGTATGACATGTAATTTTAAAGAAATCTGTACAACAGATATTTAATAGATTCACCTCTGAAAAAGTTGTGTAGTTGCCATGCATCAATGAACATGAAAGGCCTGTATGTTTACTTTCTTCAGCGCAAGTTTATGAAAAATAATGAATCAGAGCTTGCAACATGGAAGCTTTTTTATAAATAACAGAATTAAATTTAGCCATTTTCCCTGTTCTTTTAGAAAAAAGTGGCAAACTGTTTATACATGAAAAACGCATGATTTGCATCACTTTAGTGTCATTTTGTGGAAATATAGAAGTGCCAAACATTTTTGGCGACTAACACACTGGTGCTGACAACCAATTCTGAAAACTTAGGGACCAGCTGGCCCCAAGGTTTTTTTCCTGAAAGTCGAGGCTTGTCTCTGCTTAAGTGAAAATTGAAAGTGTCCTCTTTCAAAACTTGCCCATTGTGATCGATTAAGATTGAGAAAAATGTGTTGATTTTCATTGATTAATTGAGGCAATCAATTGTATTAATTATGTTGATTGTCTCAGGTTGTATGCATATAGGATTGAAGAGTCTGGGGTCAATCCCAGGTGTGGGTTTGAAAATTTGTTTTTCCACTCTGAGAGACATCTTTGTAAATGAAATAAGGCTCTAAAACGATGTGATATCAACCAACAACACAGGATTGCCACATAAGGAAATTTGTGGTGCTGTAATGAGTAAGCAAATAGCTTGGGGTTCATACGGGTCCTGGAAAACCTGGAAAATCCTGGAATTTTACTGTGGCATTTTCCAGGACTGGAAGTCCTGGAGAAGGGCTAGTGGTCCTGGAAAATTCTGGAAATCTGTTAAACCCAAGTAAAAATATAAAATGTATGGCAGACAGTAGGGAGAATTAACATTGAGATCTTGGGAGTGAAAGGGTTAATGTGAATTTATAGTCCTGGAAAAATCAATCTGACTCCTGGAAAAGTCCTGGAAATTTGTCTCTGAAAAAGGGTACGAACCCTGTGCATACAGTTTAAAGGGTGTGTAAGGAAACTTAGAAATAAAGGAAAATGATTATGCTATTACTAAACTGGTGTATTTGAAAACTGTAAATGTGAATTGTGTGACATGAAAATTGACTAATAATAATACACTCCCCCCTGCTTTTGCTTGCCATGTTCACATACTAGGATATCAACACAATTGAACTAAAACTAAACTTAGTACAGTTACGAGCACAATGCAGTAAAATTAATAAAATCTTGGGCATGTAAAGGTTGCTGTGTTTTCCCTAGTTGAGTGTTTACAGAACAAGGCTGTGGTGGTCTGTCGGGCTCTGTAGCTTGGATAAGTGCAAGCTCAGAGTGAATCCATTTGGGGATGCCATACTGATAGACAAAGAACTGGTACGTAACTGCTCTGGCTTGGTGCAATGACTCCCTTGTCAAGTAGCTCTTGCATGTCCTGCTTGACCTCTGTCAGGTGATTTGACCGAACTCATCTGTTTTGCTAGGCCGCTGCTACATCATCACTGGTAAGGATACTGTGCTGTATGGTTGTGGTTCAGCTTGGGTCTTCTACATATCTGCAAATACTTCGGCGTGAAAAGTAAAGATTCGCAGTTCCTCTTGCTTCTTAGCTGGGAAATCTGTCAATGTGATTCTAGCAGGGTGATCTTGCTCTCTCTGGGGAGCTGGAGGTTGTACAACCTCCAGCAATGGAAATTACTAGCTGTCTGCTCTCAGGGGCTATGATATGATTACCTCATTACTCCATATGTTTTCACTGGTCACTCCATGAATAGATGTTTGCACCCTTTATTTGGCAATGCAGGTTGAATATTGGCAGCTCATTAGCTGAAGTGAACCTACCACTAAATTAAATAAACACCACGCAATGCATTCAGAAGGAATGACATTTAAACTGCCATTTCAAAAATTCTGTGTAGAAAATTGGAAAATAAACAAACAAATGGATGCTTAAATCACCCTCGCACCCAGCCTCTTCGTTCCCTTTGACCAGCTTGTTTCATCAAGCCAGCATGTGCAGTAAGGAACAAAGACTTGAGGTACGAGATTGATGCTTAAACATAAGACATGGGTCGCACTGTGGACTTTTTTTGTTTTTGTCACACAAATTTGTTGGGGCATTTACCCCCAGAGGGTTACTGGAGTCACACGTTTGTGACATAAAAGATATATGATACCATTTTGATAATAGTTATTATATTATCAGCTCAAAGCTGAAAAGGACTTCCTCATGGTTAAAGCATCATCGCTCCCTTTGGCTAGACTTTTTCTTTTACACGTTTTCTCCAAGGATGCTTCTTTTGTGTGACTGAAGGCTGCTCTAGACTGGGAGGTAATGACAAAGCTACTTGTGGCTGTGCTTTTTGCTGCTGAAAACAACTTGGCTGCGAGTCATTTCCACTATGGTATGAAAACTGAAAGCGTTGAAATTTGTACGGATTAAAGTGGTCGGCCACATTGAAGAATTACAACTGATGACGTTTTGTGACAATTGGGAAAATGTTGAAGCAAGAGTTCTGTACACATGATGCATGCTTGTGTTGTGAAATCTAATTTAATTGCAGAATTTCAGATTTGATTGACATTGCATCGATCCTGTTAGTACAACCCCTGCCTAATTAGAAGACTATAAATAAAATACAATAATCACTCCAGTCCCAATACAACCTTCAGGTAGCTCTACTTTTCGTTACATTGTTCTCCGTTGCTTTCTGGTATCTCAACTGGTTTGACAGCAACCTTCTTTGATGCTCTTCAATTCAAGTTCAATTTTACCAATATTTCAGTCCACAGATAAGTTTAGTTCAGATATTTCAGTGCTCATACAATGCTCACACAGTGCTCATACAGTGCTCATTCAATTCACTTCAAGACAGGCAGAGGTCCAGCCTACACAGCGCTCACAAATACGTAAATTTAATGCGGACCCTTGACCTATTGCATGTGTGACTTGCTTGTCGATCTAAAGTTGTATGTATGGAAGACATGTTCTTATTATGAGTTTGTCCTTGCGCCCAAATTTATCCAATACTGGATAAAGCGCAATCCACACTCAACATCTCTGTTTAAATACTGAAATTAAAGGCTCTCGGCGGGTCCTACAAACTGCAAACGACGGCCGCAAAGGACAAGCTTCTCACTCTCTGAAACCAAAGATTGCGCATTTTTGGTGTGTCTTATTTGCTAGCTCCCAGAGTGCATTTTGCTTCCACGGAGGGATAAATCGTGCGCAACATAAGTGCAGCACGAAAAAAGCGCGGAATCACTATCCAAAGGAATGCTGTATGTCAGCGTTAAGCAACGACTATGTCGTCACTTAAAAACAAAACTAGTGGTAAGCGTAGGTTAGAAAGTGCAGGCCTAGATGCATGGGTACAGAAGGTACTGGTGCGAGTGTGCGTACTTTGAGATTGCAAAATACAGTCGAACCTCTCATAAGTGACCAGCCAAAATGTCAAGCCTAGCTACTCGCTTACGGGAGGTGGTTGCGTACGAGAGTTTAGACCATTGTAAGATAATGGTTTAACACTGACTATTTTTTGATGTTTCATTCAAGACGTTTTGGCTGGTGCTTGAGTATTCATTGGTTGAAATATTAACATTAGTATGTGTGATTCAAAAAGCAGCACATCGAACGTGCGCTGAGTAAAATTCTGCGTGGAGTTTCAAAAAACGTAGCGTGAGACTTATGCGCATGCCAAAGACCTGCAGACTTTCTGGGACAGCGATGTGGTCATTTCCAGATTGCGGATCCTCTATTGACATCCGGCGTTGTGATCATTCAGTTTGAGCGTAGTATACAAAACTGCAGTTGGTGCAACTGATTTTGTACATGGTGCTAGATTGTGGCGGGTTGACCTTTTCCTGGCCTTTCGGTCGTGGGAACAAACTGTTCACAGGTCTGAGTGGGTTGAATGCAACTTTGATGTGTCGTTGCCTTAAGATTTGACTAATCCCCGCACATAGGGAAGCACCACAAAACCACTGAATGGCAGATTGGTGGGGAGTTTTGACAACGATCTTTTGGAGTTATTGATGAAGGATGAGGGATAATAATTATTGTCTTGCAGTATAGCTTTGACTTGTTTCGTTAGACTTGACCATATTGGGCCAAAATTCTGCCTCATTAGCATATGGTAACTGCAGAGATTTACCCCATGTTTTAAATGTTTATTCATGTGAAAAGTCACTTTCCAGAAAACATCTGCTTTCCGTTGAGTAATTTCCATCTCTTGTACTACTTACAAATGCGATAATGTTACAACACCATTTAATTCAATTTCCACTGTATTATCTGTCAAGTGGTCACTAATGAGAGGTTAAAAGCAAAGGAAAATTTCAATCTTTTTGCCCTAAAAATGATGATGGTCACTTGTTAGAAGTGGTTGCTTCCAAGAGGTTCAAAATAATTATACAGATTTGACTTGGAAACTTTTGGTATTCTGGAAAACTAGTCGCTGAGGAGAGGTGGTCTCTCACAAGAGGTGGTCGTAACTCGAGGTTCGACTGTACATTCATGTTTAAGTTTATAGATATTTTGCCATAAGTTGTCATAACTGTGCTACTTGAGATATGATTGGGTTGCTGGTGAAGGAATAAATCACATAATTGCTTGGGAGACTGAGAGCATAACAAGATTTATTGAAAGGTACAAAGTTGTGGAAATGAACATAACAACAATAACCTAATGGAAGAGTAAAGTATACCTTGCAAGCATTTTTTTTTCATTAATAGGTGGAAAAATGTTTCTAATATAATTTGAAAATGTGAAGAGTCACTATAAACATAACTTGAACAAGGAACAATGTATCTATTAAGATAACTAGAATATTTGAAAAGTTTCACTGCGACCATAAGTTGAGAGAACTGCAGGTGTAAGACATGCCCCCCAAAATCAGTATAATGCATTTTACAGGCAATAAAAGTCCAATGTTTCACCAAAACATTAACATAAGTTAAAGTTGCAATAACTGTAAATGTCAACACGAGAGTAAAGATTTAGTGAAAGGGTTCCAATCCAAAACATCTAAAATAAAGTTGGATGTAGAGTCTATGACTAACATAACTCACCTTATTTTCACAGCCATAAAAATTCAAACAGATAGTGAGAACTTGTCGAACGATGTTGAAAAATCATAGCAGATGCCCTGAAATCGCCTCAAAAACATTAGCAAAACATCTTTCAATCTTCCATGTGACAGAAGCCACAGGAGAAGACCTTCAAAATAACAGAAATGCCCCTTCAAGAAGTGGAATTGGTTTGGCTTTACCAGAATAATTAACCACCAAGAACACTTTGGAATACAACTTAACTCACCCTATTTTAACAGTAATAAATCAAGGAGATCATGAGAACTTCTCAGACAATGTCGATATTACAGCAGATCTTCTCAAAAGCAGTGCCTGAACAACAGACAATGTCACATTGCAATTGGACAATAGCCTGTTTCGGTGAGCAAATGGCTCTTTGTCATAAAAATATTTATGAGCAATTAATTCACCCTTGATAACGTTTGCTATAGTTAAAACATTACTCAACATTGTTTTCCAAGGTAGCCACCTCTGGCAACTTGTTTACTGAAAGGCTGTCAGTATTTGGTACCATTTCAATATTTGTGTATGTAAGTACATGGATCTCCATGACATAAGGTGTTATCAATATTTCTCTGAAACCATGAATTGACCTAATCTGGTCGATTGAAGTGATGTATATGCCTACTTCGGGCCTATAGAATGCTCATGACCTTGATGGATGCCTCCTCAAATAGAAGTAATCAAAATAGATTGGCAAAAGCAATCAAAGAGAACAAAAAAGCTGCAAAACTCGCCTGTACAGACCTCTTGGTTTACTAGAGTCTTTTCAATCGAGACCACAGAGAGCGTGTGCAAGTTTCATTAATCATAAGAGTTGCTGACTGGCTAGACTTTGAGTCTATGATATGCAAGTCGGCAATAGGCTGTTTCTTGGTCAAACCATGGATGGATGGAACCAAAATTTGGAACCAAATTCTCAAATGCTTTCAAGAATATGTGTGCTGCCTTTGCTAACCTTCCAGCAGGAACTAAAAGACCTATATCCAATGGTAAGAATTTTTTTAAATTGTTGGTGGAGAATTGTCTTTACAGACTAATGTGGCTGGAAATATAATTTATGATAACTACTATGCAGTGCCATGCTTCAACAATTTTAACACTGAAGATGTCACTACCCTCCATCACAGCCACTTCTGTTAATTGTTCTTTTATGTTTTGGTTTTGCTGTTTTGAGGTAAATGGAGCCACGATAGTTTTGAAATATGTTCTTATCTTGTGGTGGTCTTCTGTCTGTTCCTTACTTCTTTGCTCTCCTATCCCAAGGAATGTGCAGTTTGAGAAATCAAGAAACAAGAATGAAAGAACCCCTCTAATATCATAGATCAAAGATCATTGATGAAGTGTATGAACAACAAGATGGCTTGTGGCTTCACTTGAGATTGAAGGTGCAAGATGGGAATACTCTGATCCGGTCCCTTCAGCCAAGTGTAGCATCATGATATTCCTGTTTACACATTTAAATTGCTTAGTTTGAGTTTCTTCCATTTCTTTCTGTTTAACAGTGCTCAATCTTAACTTTTTAACTTACTAGTCCTTGGCATTATCTAGTAGCCAAATGTAGGCTCAAAGTTTTGATCTTGCTCCTTCCCCACTGACATCCACAAAGGCAAGTCTGAACCAAGCCCTGAATACTAATTGCTACTGTACTTTTATGCAAAAAAAGTTTTAAATTTGTCCATAAGTCATGATTAAAGGAGATACAATCAAGTTACAAGAAAAGGTACTTGTTGAAGAGTAGTAAATTAGCATGCTTAAACTATAATGACAGGTTGGTTTATTCAAATCTTGTTTATTTTTAGGAGTACTGTGAATCCTACACAGTAATCAATTGTAGTGGAACTCAACAATGAACCAACTAGCAAGAGACACAAAGGAAATTGCTTGAGTCTTCTCTCTGCTTGACCTCTAGTCTACATCATATGTAGCTTCTAATTTAAAAAATCACTAAGAATTGGAAGTTGCATGCAATGTGATTTAATGATTGAATGATAAAGTTTGAATTCAATGGGTATGTTCATACTAGCATTGTAAGTAGACCTTAAGTATGCCATGAGCTCAAGTAGACTTGAGATCACATGTTTACTAATGATTGTGATGGTTCATACTTAGAATTCTAAGTATACTTCAAGCAACAAAACTGTCAATCAAACCACGCAGCAAGTATCCAAGCATGTGCGCGAGTGCGCCAAAAAAATGTGCGTGAGAGCACCAATCCTCAACCCATGCATGTAGTAGTGTACATCATGCAGCCTTGAAAGATCAAATTGCTTTTCTTGTCTGGCTTTTATTTTTCTTACTGCAAAGACAGCAGGCCTTGCTACTTCACCAAGCTTATCACTTTCTCGTGGTGGAGGAAGAATTTCAAATGAGATAAAAAAAACCAACGACAGATTATGTTGATGTTTCTAAGCCAAATGAATCAACAAAATGCGCATCGAAGATGAAGAGCTTGGTCTTGGCCACGTCCACAATACTGCTTTTGTAGCTTGTTGGCAAATCCATTGCTGAATTTTCGTTGAAAGGAGCATGTTAGAGTGATGCAGGAAACCTTTGAGTACTTATACGACCTTATGAGGGTGGACTAACAGAAGCAGCATAAGAGGTTTAGAGTTCTGGTCAGCATGGAGGAAAGGGTTGGTCTTCCACTCTGGCGATTAGCGACAGGTAAGGGCTATAGAAGTTGTGGATTGCAATTTGGCCTTGAAAAGTCAACAGCGAAAAATGTTTGCAGCGAGTTTGAGCAAGCCATTTTTAATTTGAAAGACCGCTTTGTAAAATTCCCTTTGACAACTCAAGAAGTCCGGAACAACATTGAGGAGTTTGAAGAATCTTATGGAACCAAGCAGGCTGGCTTTTTGTGATCTCCACCATACTTGATGGAGCTTGTTCATGCTAGGATGAGCACTGCTTCAAGTAGACCCAGGCCCTATACCATCCCTCCGGAGATGGCAGTGGCAACGTCCCCAGTCAGCAGGCTGGAAACAGCTTAATTCGAAATACAGGTGGCCACTGTGATGTTCCCAGGAAGTACTCACCTGTGGGATTGCATGACCAGGAGTCTTGGAAATCCATATGTAAGATTGCAAGGAAGACCTCAAATTCTGCAGTCCTATTTTGACTTGTTGTATGTGCTTGGCCCAAAAGCCCTGACCAATTGGCTTTAGGGGTGCCCTGTCAGGATCACTATCCTAACAGAAATAATAAGAAGAACAAAGCAGAACATGGGCAAGTAAACATCTTAAGTGACATGACAAGTTTTACCATTATATGATCTGTCTGTCAAGCTGCTAAAGACATGAAATATTGTACAGAAAACAATGCGTCATGTTTGTTGTGTAGTCATTTGAGATTTCACTGTAGTCAAGATCCTAAAGAGTTTTTCAGTTTTGTTGGCTGTGGTTGGAGTGGGCTGGCTGCATTGCCTACGTTGTTGGGAATTGCAGGTGTTTTGTCCCTATGCTCGAGCCTATTGGTCGTGCAGACCCCAGGACAGCTACAAATGCCTTGGTTCCTCCAAGATGGCTGTAGTGGACATGAAGCAAGGAAAAGGCTGTTTCCCCTCTGCTGTAGTGAAGGCTGCTGTGCTTTGGGGTGGCATGAGAGCACATTGCTCATCTGGGTCCCAGGTGATACTGACTTCCAGGTTGTCACTAGTGCGTTCTGTTTCCCTTGAGGTCAATAATATATTTCCCCTCACTTAGTTGGATTGTTGTTAATATTGATACATTGGAGAGGCGTAAGTACTCGATCACAGGCTCATGTAGGTAATCATTCAGTGTTTGCATTATGTGAGCACATAGCATACAACAAAATTCAAAACTGTTCAAGTAATATTTAACACTTCATTCTTCGGGAATGCACATGAAGGCATTCTGTTACATTTTTCTGTGTCCAAAAATGTCCATGACTCTTAGACATTAGTATTGCCCAAATTTCCACTTGGTGAAATTCCTGTTGGATAAAAAGTGGCATTGCAAAGTAATGGACAAGCTGCCTAAATAATCGTTTTTGGGTGGAGTACAAAGAATATGGTAAACAAGTTGTCATATTCTGTAGCCTGATGTCTCTCTTTGTTATCACTGATACTTTGTACTTGATAATCTTGGCATGAAAGAACATTGTTGATCAAAATGTTCTTGGAATGGCTGAAAGCATCAAACTCACTGCTAAAATTTGTCCTCAAGAATATGATAGTTCATAATAGTGAATTTTTGTCTATGCTGCTGTTGGGATGCTACTAAATCAGTTCAAATGGTACTTTTCAAGTAAATCCAGTGGTTAGTTACTTAACATCGACAGCTTGGCTTAAGATTGAAAGTTGCACTTAAAATTAACTCAATCGCCATCTCCTACCCAATGATTACAAATTATACTCTTAAAGTAAAACCAGTAGTTAGGTTACTAAAGATCAATAACAAGACAATAACTCAATTGCTATCTGGTACTCAATGAGCACAAATTATCAGTGAAATTATACTTATTAAGTAACACTGAAGTGCAGCTTTATTTCCAGCATATAATGAATATCTGATGAAACCTGTTATTTTGTGGAACAGCACAACTTCAAAGTGTCACTCTAAAGCAAAAGCTTCAGTTTGATTAAACAAGACAAAAAATATTTATCTTATTTGGCTTTCTCTTTATTATTGTATTTCTCTTGAAGTTTCTTTATTGTTTCATTTCTCCACTATTTTCACAATTAGGGTATCTCTGGTGTTTGGTGCTTTCCTGCCCTTTTTCAGTCTTTCCAAGTTCCCCTTTATCCACTAATTAGCCAGCCTAATTTTATACTGTTTTTATTCACGTTTAATACCCTTCCAGTCAAGGGTCTCTCTCAACCCCAATCTGAGCAGTGCACAGCCCAGTTCTTATTAACTTTGTGGTGGTCCTTAAATGGAAGGAAATGGCAGTAGCTTACACATTTGCAAGATTTCAATCAGGGAATCACAATACTTTTTGCCCGAAAATTTCTTACTCTTACCTAATCTTGTTTTTCTGATTGTTGGTCATCATCCCTTTCCCACGCCTGTTCCTCCACAAAACAAGGAGTTTGTGCACCTGACGACTGAATTCTTGCCTGCTCCCATCGTTGTTGGTTTAAATCCCTTGTCCTCTTTGAATCTCTTATTCAGATCTTCCATTGCAGAATTCGCAATGACTTGTTTTCTTGAGGCTGTGTTACACCTAAATTTTGGCATTTCGGGGTACTAAGGATTTGGGTTACATTATCTCAAAACTTACTGAGCTAAACCAAGCAAAACCATATATTTTCTGAATCTGCAAGAACTAAGCATCAAATTGAAGCAATTATGTTATAACAAACTTCACAGTTCCTCTTAGTGTCAGTAAACTTTAGTATATGCACAGTAACAAACTCCCCAGGTTCTTTTTCCGTATTCATTCAAGCCTGCTAGATCTCTCACAAGTTCCTCTCGATACTCTGCAATTGCAAACTTTTGAGGACGCTTGAGTGCTTC
>Ga0099803_1103045_pt1 | contig 12264 bp, 5 predicted proteins | sample Orb8nscriptome_6_FD_81142 | JGI IMG/M metagenome (GOLD analysis project Ga0099803, IMG submission 81142) | Coral microbial communities from Puerto Morelos, Mexico - Orbicella 8 T C metatranscriptome (Eukaryote Community Metatranscriptome) | ecosystem: Host-associated > Invertebrates > Cnidaria >... | reverse complement strand
ACAGCGCTTGGACCATGGGCGGACCTCCTGGAAGGTAAGCACTGCTTTCATTTTCTCGAAATATTCATACACAAGTGTCTGAAATGAATTTTTCGAACGTTATTTGGTAAAAGGAGTTCTAAGTGAACTCGTATCTTAACTCACTTAGTCAATCGGCGGAACATTGTAATATTGGAAGTTCGAAGATTGATGCTCTAGTATTTATTTGTTGGTGTATTGATTTTTCGTTCTATTAAATTCTCCAAAATGTGAAGCCTTTTTATGGTTAGATGTGTTGTTAGTACCACTGTGTAGCAAATCGTCTTTGTGAATGGAAAACCTTCGACTAAGCTTGCTAACCCCTCGATACAAGGAAACACCGAATGGTGGTTTAATGTCAGGTGTTTTTTGCTTGTTCAGTGAAACGTCTGTATTTAAACTTTCGCTCCTCAGATAATTCAGCCATTAATTGCAGTACAAAACCGTCTTTTTCGTTTGAAGCAAAAATAATTTTCGTCTAAAATTCTAACAAATTGTTTTTACTCGCCAGAGCTGATAGGAAGGTCCTCTTCAACATGAATTCTTTGAAGGCAAAATTTCACCGTGTGCGTTAAGTTTAACTGGATCAGCTTACCCCATTTGATTTTGCAAAGCGTTAAAACGGTTGTTTCCAGCCTATTGTTAAGAAATTATTTTATGTAAACCTATGCTTTCCCATATACTATTTAATAAGCTTACCGTGTACCTAACATAACTTTGATCATGAGTCATTTTGACCAAACGTTACAAAATTGGGCAACAACAACAGTGTAGGAATCCTCATGTATTAAGCTCAAATTCGACTCATTGATGGCCAAGATGGAAAAGCATAGATACATGTAGTAGGTGATTGTTATTAGGTGGTTTCTTGAAAAGAATGTGCCCTTGGCCTACAAATTAAATCTGCTTCAGAGTTGAAATTTTTGCAATGTGCAATAAGATCCACTGCGATCGAGACAGGTGAGTTTTCAGTGTATTATTTGGATCTTGAAATATCCAGCGCACATGAAATGACTATGATTTAATGCTTCAAAGAACGATCTACATGAAAAAGTGCTGTACGTGTTGCATTTAATCTAAAATATTTTGGGTCTGCATATGATGAATGTGCAACTTCCGTGTTTGAAATTGAAGTAACAATTTTTCAAGAACTTCGAAGAGTGCGGTGCACGTTTATTCTGCTGTTCCACTTGAAGGACAAAAATAACTTGAACATCCTACATACATGTATTGCTGCTTCTTGGTAAACATTTTGTTTATTGAGAAACACATTTACATGTACCACCAGAGAATAACAGTAAGATTTTTTTGCTCATCATTGTTTGTAATATCTGTTGGTGATATGTGATGTTGCCAGACTAATCACAAGGATGTCTTGTTTAGGCCAAGGTAGACATGGTCATGTTTCTATTTTTGGCTAGACTAGTTTGATGGTGAATACTCTACTTTTACTGATTCCACTCTTGATGTTAACACCTCTCTCCAGAATTTCATAATGCAAAGAATATTTGGCAAGTTTATCAGCAGATTTTTTTAAAACACTTTTCATTATCCTTACACATAGATGTAGATCCAATGTTCCAACCAAACATCAAATATTTCCAGGCAGATTTCATTACTATTCTATTTTCAGTTGTGTCATAGGGTTGAAATCCTAAGATCCCAAGTGCCAAGAGTAACAGTAACTTACAATCATTGTCGTCAACAAAACTCTGTGGAAATATTTTGTGTTAAAATTTCCATAAAAATGTTTGTGTGTGCACTAGTTTATTCCAAACTCAGAGAACGGAGGAGACTCTCCAGCACTGGTGCGTATAATTACAATAGGTTTCTTTTGCATGGAGAACCCTTGAGAATTGTAGGAAAACAGTAATATATTTTATTTCAGTTAAATTACATGTACTTATAAATTTGTTATATTACTGTACAGTAAATTCAAGTGTTGTTGATACTCTGTTTACAGTGTTTATGAAGATGACGCTCATTCAGTCAATCCAAACAGCATTCGTGAAAGGAAATTACAACAGCAGGTAGAAATGTTTACTTGTAGTTTTTAAAATGCTACCTATATTGTATAATGGTAACCTATTATGTACATTATGAGCTTTAACATAAGAACACTGTGTCCATTGTTCCTGTGCATCTTAACTCTACATGTGACTCATACTGCAGTGTCACACTGCGTCATGCAGTGAGCACACATGTTAATGAAGAAATGTAAACAAGTAAATGGCTTGGAACCGATTGCATTAAATTCTCCACCTGTAGTTTACTCTCTTAAATGGCCAAGGATGTCCACTTTTCTTTTCATAGATAAGTTCCTTTACTGATTCTCTCCATTTTAACAAAAAATAAAAACAAACAAAATCTGATTACCAGAAGTTTGGAGTTTTTTTACTCTTTCTTTTCACATGCATTATCAAAATTTTCTGTTAATTTGAGTGTGACTTGCAATGATCCTTCTGTAGAGCTACATCTACCAATTTTTTGCCGAGATAAACACATTCAACCTTACCTAGACATCTTCATTCTTCTTATTTTGTGGTTGTGTTACATGACTGAAGCTTCTACATGTAGATTTCTAGTACAGTTATCAAAATGATTTACCTCCCCTCCAAAACAAGTAAGCGACCCCCAATTTTTTTTTTATGTTTGAAATTTTGAGAAAGTCTCAATGAATTTATTATGTAGTTCAAGTCAGACACATATGGGTACTACAACTGCAACAAATACAAGTTTCTTAAACTCACTGATATATTGAGTATTGGATTGAAGTAAGTGAAAGACTGAGCTGATCAGAACAGTTTCCATTTGCTAGTTGTGCATGCATGACTGTGCATTTATATTGTTGGAATGTGGTTCCAACTTCAGTATCATTTGGCAAGGCATGCTTTGTAGGTAGTGTGGTGACGTAATGGTTGGCGTGCTGGGCTCAGGAGCGAGTGGTCCAGGTTTGAGCCCTGGTCAGGGTTAGTGCATTGCCTTCCTGAGGTAACATTTTATTCTCACAGTGCCTCTCTCCACAAATTAAAAAAAAATACATAATTGTTAAGAAGTAACTAAAGCTGTAATTTATCCCAATCTATTTTTCCATTACATATACTTCTTTACCAAACTATTGGCTCTTTATAATTATTTTTCAGAGAGAAATTATGAGAAAGAAACATGAAATGAAGCGAGCCCAACCAGGTGGGTTTGAATGTGACTGGTGTCAATTTTCATCCTTGTACACCTTGTGAAATGTTTGTATTTACTAGGTCACTAGTCCAAGAGTGGCTTGTTCGATTGTGATAGTGGCCACTCCACAGTTCTGTAATGGTTTCTCTGCCTGTGGAATTTTGATGGTTCAATTTTGATTCTTTTTTAGAGTTGACAAATTTTTTAAGAAACTTAAGATACTGATTCGAAAAAAGTTGTTGGACTTAATTCCTACACATAATACAGCGTATTAATACCATAGTCTAGCGATACATGTATATGCATTGTCAGGATATACATACTTTTAAGTATACAGTACTTTACACTGTAGCAAAGACATCTAATAGAAATTGACTCATGAACAGGAAATTTTAAAATGTTTTATTTGACATGTGCACCTGCAGGTGTTTGACTGTGCGACAAAACTGACAGATAACACCTGGAGTGGGTGGGAAGTATGATAACTTCAATTGAAACCAAAGGCTTTTATCTCTTTGCACAGTTTTGTGATGCAAATACTATCATTCACTAGCGAAATTCCAATGGAAAACAACTTCTTAGTGTACATGTGCAGCCAAAGTTCTTATAAGATAAACAGGGATTTAGATACATGTAATAACCAGAAAAAATACCTGGCTGTCAACGTCATTTTCATGGCTGAAAAACAATTTTTGATTTTTAAAAATATATAGAACTCTCAGTAAACATTATTTCTTTTTCTGGCCATTTATTCATGTACTTCAATAATTTACCGTCTTACATCTTACTTGATGTAATAAAATTGTAAACACTCCATTTCAAAAGGTCAAAAAAGCTCATTGGTCAGTGGTGTTTGGCAAAGACATTTTTTAAAATCTGTCAAAACTAGTTCACCAAGCTCTGGGAGACCAACAGAGAACTCTGAAGAAAGCTTGATTAGTACAACAACACATGAAAGAAAATTTGTGTGAGATTGTCTTCATCTGCTGCAGAACACTTTACACTGAAACTTTTGAAAAGTGTTCTCGTTTACCACAACTATTGTACACTGTACTGGAAAGCTATGAGATACATGTACTACTTGCACAAGTGCATGCATTATTGTATAGAATGATGGGCATTCAAATATTGTTAATTTAGTGACTTGGTGTAATGACTTCAGTATCCTCCCCAGTCATACATGTACATGTAATTGTATTTATTATCACCATTGGTTAATACAAAAACACCCAGATCTAGCTAAGTGGGCATCAAACTTGGCAAAACTGGTCATTGAAAATTCGTTGTGAGATCATCAGGGGTTTCATTAAGGGCCGGGCACCAGGCAAATTGACCGGCTGTGAGGATGATTTTGCTTGGCTGGTTTGACCATCTAGCAGAAAGTTTTTCTTACAAAGGAGTTCAGTTCTAATATACAGTAGTTTTGCTCATGTGTGAAAACCAGTTGCCCTCCTGCTGAGAACATTAATGAAACCCCTGGATCATGTTTCACTCATGCAGAGGTACACGTAGCTAGAGCATATGAATCAATTTTTGGCCAAGTGCAGTCTTCTAGGCTGCATATTGTTAAAATGAATCTTGCCAAAAATAAATTCAACCGGTTTTTGATAATTCAGCTGCAAATAGTCCTGATTAGACAATTGCAAATTCATACAGGAAATATTTCCCTTTTCTGGATTTGCACTATTTACATGCACAGATTGAAGGAGATGTTTACTTTTTGAGTGTCTGATAGTGTCGATAATTTGCCTGTGGATTAATATTGCAAAATCTTGAAAGAGGAGTAGGAACTGTTATACAGTACATGTAATTATTAGAGTAATGAGGAAAAGATAGGTTTGAATTTGGGGTGTCCCACTACTGTATGTACTGTACTGTTTATTTATATATTTATAATTATAATCTTGTAAATTCTTTTAGTTGTTTACAGTAGTAGAAATAAACTGTTCTTGTTCTTGTTCTTGTTCTTGAATCATGGTGGTTTCCAATAAACTGTCTTGAAAAAGAAGGTAGAATTAACATTTGGTGATGTTAAGTTATTGAATGCAGTTTGGTAGCATCTGGTTGATTGAGGATTCCTTTTCTGCAAAATTCATATACTTTCATCCTGTCAAAGTGTGAGTTTCATAAAGAGAGCCAAATTACTTTCCTAGCTTGTAAAAATTTTCTCTTGAGCTGTGAACAAAATTTTATTTACATACACAAGCCAAACATGATCTGGTCTTACTTGTGGATAATGTGTGTTTGCTGACTTTAATCTTCAATGTCGTGTTTGATACCCAATTTGATTTTTTTTTTTGTTTTGTTTTTTTTCTTTGCAGTATGTTGTTAATGCTCAGATGCATGCTTCTGAAGATAATTATATGTTGGCAACTATGAAATATTATATACTTAAAATACCGGTTTCCCTTACCGACAGTCATGTATGGAAAAAAGAGTCCGCTACATGCAGGTCCCATTATCTTAACGTCAAGTAAGATTGATTATTAATACAAAATGGAAAATGATAAGCAGTGGAAAGTCACCAAATTAAAGTGCGCTGCTGTGACAGATTTTCCAGACAAATACAACAATGACAACATCATTATTTTTTGAATTAAAATTTACATTCGGGTGAATATTAGAGATTGGTTTGATGCAATTTAATATTATTGATTGCACCTGATTGAATCTTTTTGGTGGAAGAAAATGGTGCAATGTATTTGGACCAATCAGATGTATTAACTTCGAAAACCATACAAGAGCTTATTAGCATTTTCCTATCTGTTCTTGCTCCTTCGACTGGACCTATTAAAGACCTTTTAAGTTCCTTTGTTTTTGTGATGCTCTTTTTCCTTTTGGTTATTTTTCCTAATTTGAATTCCTGTCTTTGTTCAGAAGACTAGTACAGGTGTTCTTTTAAGCTACTAAACAGAAAGCTACAAGACTGCAGTTTTTCATCTTCTCTTTGGTGCAGTATTCTGGCACAATCTCGTGGCTGAAAAAACATAGTTCACATTCATCAATCTATGTGAGTGTATTATTTTGTGACTTGTCTATCAATGCGTACATGCAAGTTAAGTTTAAATATCCTAGCTGGGATGTTTGTGTATACTTTTATGGCCATATGTTATGCTTAATTTATTGTGATCTGGGTGTATCCTTGCGAACTGATAAATTTTCAGTACTGGTCTTGTAGAGTTTGCTTTTTCATTTGGCATTTTTTTATTATTAAAAGGTGCATGATTGGGCATGATAAATATGTCTACCTTGTGACAATTGGCTTAAAGCAATAAATTAGAATATTTGAAAAAAACAAAAACATCTGCCTTATAACATACATGTATTCGATGGTTTTGGCTTAAAAATTGCCTCTTCATAGCATACATGTAAGATACATGCGCGTGTTAACTATATTTGTTGGACATTAGACTTGAACAACATGATTACAGAGCGGGCAGAAGGAATACTTTATTATAACATCGTGTTGGTACAAACATAATTTTCAGAGTATTAAATCCTGGAGTGTGGAGCTGCCATGTGGTGCCTTTCATTGAACACCGCATGGAACCTTTACAGTACAGTGTAAATGTAGTAAAAGTTAAATACATGTTCTACATGTACTATCAATATCATTAGCTTTCACATAACATTGGCTTACTTTAGGTATCACATCTTGATCGTTACCTTATTGGGAAATAAAAAAAGATTGATGTAAAAATTACCTTTTGACAGTTCTGACAGACATTCATCCCAGACATTGTACATTTCATTTGGTGCTTTCTTTCCTTGCTGAATCAATATGAAGATACATGTATGCATACATGTATGTGTACATGTAGATCTACAGACTGAGATTGATTTTTTTGTTTTGTTTCTAGCAAAATAAGTGAAAACAACCACTTTGTAGGTTTAACAGTTAAGATTTTTGAAATTTTGCTCTAACTTTAAGATTAGCTGTTGTTGGAAACACTAGAATTGAAAAAAGTTTATGCCTCCATATTTGAATAAAGTGTCATCTCATTTTAGTTTTTATGATGACATCAGATGCAATGCAATATATTTGTTTGGTAGATTTCAAATTAAGAAATAGAGGGAAACATTTGATATTAGCATATTCTATTTTGTATTTTGAAACAGAGAAGATTAGGCCAAACTGAAGTAATTTTCTATCTTTCATACCTGATAAAACACCGAAATAAATTTTACTGTTGTTTTTTTGATGATCAAAATTTTGTTCGTTTTTTAGCCTTGAAACTCTTGGTAGTGTCAATTTGTTTGGTGAAAATTTTCAAAAATAAATGATTGTGTAAACATATGGAAATTAGCTGCAAATGGTACTATTTCAATGGGGTTGGCTGACTGTCAGTATCCAAAATTGAAATTTTTGGAATTCAAAATATCAAAACGTAGTCTTCAAAAGACCAGCTGCCAGCATTCAAGACTTCCATGTCCATCAGTTGTGCAGTACCCACGGATTGAATGTTTCAATTGTGAGAGAAGTAAAGTTTGGAGCTCTCTGTATACACACCTGTTTTTCACTGACAATACAAAATGCAAAATGATGTAAACAGAGGAGTCTACTTTCAGGCGATAGAATATATGATGACTGCTTGTCACTTTCCCCTTAGAATGTCCTTGCTAAATTAAAATTCTCAGATTGTCTCTAGAGCCATCAAACACAATTTGTACATAGAACGTTCTTGTGAGGAAAAAATACTTTTGCTGTCAAAAGCTACTTGTACTGTGATTATTATTCATTCACATAAAACAGACTACTGTTGCATAGAAGGTTGCCTTGTAGCTTAATTACTGGAAACCCAAATTAGGCACACTTGTTTTCATGTTGAAAATTACTTAATAGTTTCTTCCAATTCAGATAATGAGTTGCTTGTTTCAGAAATGCAAGAAAAACTGGATGTACCATGTTTTCTCAGTTACATGCCAGGTCCTGAATAAACACCAGGTCCCCCAGGTAGATTTGTAAATAAAACCCTCAAGGATTTCACTTATTTGAGGTATAATCAACACAAGGTATAATTATAAGATATTTAGCTCTCAAAAATAATAATGAATAAAAATGCTAATAAACTCCAGTCTTGAATAGATGGCAGATCATTGCAGCTAAGTTTGAAATAATGCCTTCGGAAAATGTGATTCCTTTATCACCTAGCCTTCGTTTTTCTTGCTTTTCCTGTCTGAGCTGGGTAATCAACCGTGGAGGTATTTTTGAACTGTCTATGCAAATATCTTCCCCATGTGCAGGAATGTTGCTATAATGCTGAAGCTAAACCCCTGCACTAGCAAATACACCACTTGCCAATGTAAACTTGAAGAATATCAAGCAATCATGTTGAATGAACAGGCCACAAGGTGGCCTACACAGTGAAATTGGTGGTAACGAACCGGTCCCCACTGAATGCAGTGCATGGGTGGTTGGTTAAAAAATTGAGACTGAATGTTTTAATGGTTTTCTCAAAAACGTGTCTTTCTCTTGAGAACCCTGCATGCTACAAATATTTTGAATTATTGAAAAAAATTTAAAAGGTAACAGAAGAAATCAGAATAATGAAGTTACATGTACATAATTTGTATCATTCAACAAGGATAATTATTTCTCTCTCTGTTAAACTATTATTTAACTCGGATAGTGTTGAAGTGCCTATGAAGTTAATTTTTTTTTTTTTGCTTTTATCTGTCGCTTATTATGTCTACTTTTCAAAACTGCTTAAAGCGAATAATGTTACAAAGAGAAAAATTCAACTTTTTGCCGCCCAAAGTGAGCTCAGTATAGCAAAACAGTGGGTCCGGAGCCTGGCAACGAGTTTACAAGCGATGACGTAGGAAATTGTTGTGGCAATTTGTTTACCTCACTTTGCCTCTGTAGCTACGTGAATTGCCATAGGAGATTTCTTCAAAGTTCGCCATTTTTTTTGCAAGTAAAATGTCAGATTTTGATGGATATCTGTCCTCTAGTGAAAGTTCCAACGTACAAGAGTCGGAAAGTAGCGACGAAGTCATCTGAACAATTTCCTACGTCACGGCATTGTAATACATTTGTTTTGGCCTCGCGCAAAATGGACCCACTTTTGGTTGTCAAATTCGAACTTTGAACAGCAAAAAGTCAAATTTTTCTCTCTTTAACATTATTCGCTTTTGGCAGTTTTGAGGGGTAGACATGGCAAGCGACAGAGAAATGAAAAAAAAAATTTCACTTCATAGGCACTTTAACATGTAAGCACTTGTATGTGGCTATTGTTGGGGGCCAAACAGGCACAGGAACGAGAAACTGTGTTTGGTCACCTTAATATGAAACAAAGAAAAATAAAAATGTAGCTACCTGTAGTTAGAAAAGGTTCAATCCAAGAAAAATAAATGCAAATCACAGTATATTTACATTGATTATTATTGACATATGTACTGTATGCAATTTTGTTAAAGGAATGGTTCAAGCCAATGATGTAGCTCGCCCAATGTCTCGTCATTCAGAGAGGACACCTTTGGTGCTTGGTGGAACACAACTACATGGTAGGGAAATTTGTATTTGTCATGAAAGTAACATTTGTAGTATGCTTTTAATGTCTTGATGTTAAAGTAGACAATATCTTAAAGACACTTAAATTTAGAGTTGATCTCTGATGTGGTTCAGTTATTTAGCTGTTAGCAAAACACTTTTAAGACAGACACTTTTCCAAAGTGGACAACAACATATTAACAGTAAAATATTACATTTCAATTTGTTCTAAACAAATTTACATACATGTACATAATGATATGGGTAAGTGAATTCACTACAAGATACAGGTATGTTTGAGGAAGTAAATGTTGTAGTGTTCACAAGTACAAGCTTAACTTTTTTGGTTTTAGGTATAGATGGCCCTGTAGCAAGTTATGCCACCCCACCAGAGCCTTCTGTGGGTGGCCTATTGGTTAATGTTGGATCAGAAGAAGAAGAACCGCAGCCACGGACAAAAGTGAGTGATATGACATACTAGTGGTGGTGGTAAAATCTTTCATTATCTTAAGTTGGACTTGGAACACTAGCAGTTCATATTACAGTCCTGGCAAATTTCACTGCGCAGACCAAAGCTGAGTGAGATCATGCAATGGGTTAAATTTCTTTGACCGCTGGTGTGGCTGATCATGTGATCACCCCAGGGGCAAAATGTATACTTCAGCATTAACTCCTTGCTTTTAAATGTTATTAAGATATTACTATTTTCAGAGTGAAATAATGACTTTTTCAGTGTGATACAAACATTTTTAGGGTCTTTGGGGAGATTAAAATTAATATTCCCATTGCTGAACTAAAATTTCCTCTGGTGACCAAGACAAATAATATTGACAAAATTATGTTACTTTGCAAAATTCCAGTGGCAGAGAAATGGTTGTTACATTTTGTGCAACAGTAAGTAACAACAGGGCAATATGTCAAGAACAGCTAGTGAAATGTGTAGCTTGACTACAAACTTGGCCATTATACTGTGGGTCCAATTTTAAATTTTTGTGTGATTTTTCAAGTGTTTTGTCAGTATGAGAATGAAAATTAAATGTCTAAAGTTCCACAAATAAGCTGGTCTACTTCCTGTTGCTGTAAGACATGCAACTCTTTACAAGTACAGTCAACTCTCTCTTAGGGAATACAGGTCTCTATGAGACCGACACTTTGACAAGACAGACTTCTGAGTTTCAAACCTTTTCATGTTGCAATTATACTGCAAGGTTCGCATGTCGCTGTAAGAATTTCGTTGGGAAAGCCACTGATAATATCACAAATGTTTATTAAAGTTCATAATGTATAAAATTAACATAAATTATGCATTCTAGCTAGTAATTCGGTTGCCAAAATATTCTATCCTTGGATTATAATCAACCAAATTAAATAGTGTATTAACAAAGTACCATATGGAAACTAAGGGAGAAAAGTTTAAATCTGCAAAGGCTATGTTTCACTTTGCCTTGTACATTGTACAAGTCGTTGTCTAATTTAAACACTGCCAATGCGGTTTTTCATTTTGCTTTTCTATTTGTTGCTTGTGTAATTTGATAGATGCAGTCTCATCATTGGTCTTCATTTCAGCTCCTCATGTTGCAGTTTCAGAGCTGTGTTGCATGTTAGAATTTACCCTAACAAAGCCTCCTTAGTTGGAGCTGACTGTATCATCCACATGATGGCTTAACAATCAACCTCCTGATTGTGCAAATTAGTTGCTTGCTTTTCACACATAATGTCCACATAAAAACTCTCTTTAACTTAGGTTTAGGCCTTTTCTTGTGGTTTTGCAATGCAAGCATTTTTATAATCATCACGGAAATTAAATACCCCCACTGCTGTGAGCATGTCTGTGCAAGGCAAGGGAAAATTAATTAAGAACATAACTTAAATTTTTTTCTTGGGATTCTGATGGTAGTGAAATGTTTTGACTTGAGCCCAAAAATAATCACTTGGTATACTAGTTCAAGCTAAATAGCCACTTAAACTTCACTGCTTGGCTTTAAGTGTCCCTGGCTCCACTGTGCCAATGTGGTTATTCTTTTGTTGACATTTTGGAAGCATTTTCATTGAAAACAAAAACTAGAAAATTATGAACAATAATTATGCTAACTACAATTCAAGATGTTATGTCAACCTGCTACTTCTGGCTTTAAACACCCAACTGTTTGTATGACTATCTTGTGCTTCCCATTGAGAGTGACAATGTATTTCTGAGGAGAATAACTGCTCAAGCCTACACTGTAAGCTTGACCTTTAGCTTTTGGCCAGCACAGATGGAATGTTTTATTAATAATTAGTGATATGTATTTGTTTCCCATGGAATAATGTAGTAGACAGTGTACATGTACTTTGAACAATTGTAGTTTGAACCATTGACCTCTGATGGGGCATGTAAACTTGTCTGAAAAATGCCCAAAATGTTATGTCACCCTTTTCATTTACCCATTTTCTGTTTTCAATGTTGCCTTTTAGCAAACAACAGATACAGAGCGCAAGTTAGCAGCAATGGGTATTTCATCTAGTGCAGATTATGCAGGGATTAAGGATGATTTTGATGAACCAGAGTTATCATCACAAGTCATAGCACCAGCAAG
>Ga0099803_1156277_pt1 | contig 12325 bp, 6 predicted proteins | sample Orb8nscriptome_6_FD_81142 | JGI IMG/M metagenome (GOLD analysis project Ga0099803, IMG submission 81142) | Coral microbial communities from Puerto Morelos, Mexico - Orbicella 8 T C metatranscriptome (Eukaryote Community Metatranscriptome) | ecosystem: Host-associated > Invertebrates > Cnidaria >... | reverse complement strand
CGTTGTAACACAACACCTCCATATGCTGCAAGGCGGGAGTCATGTTTCGCGTGGTCAAATTCGGTCGTTATGTAATAGTACATGCCATATGTCACGTTAGCCTGAACGTTCGCATAAAAAGGGAAAAAAAAAGGATAACATTGAGAGCTTGGGCTGCCTGTGGTCTTTATAACTTGGTGCGCTGCAAAAATCGAAGTCGGTGTTCAATCTAGCTCAATGAGGGATAACGCTGAAATCTTTACTCGCTGAAATCTTTACTCTTGCGGATTTTTGAATTATCGGCATTAACCGAAATCTCAGCTATTGAATATACAGCAGATAACTTCCTACATGTAGGTTCGTGACGTGACGAATGCGAAAGTGCTTTCAGATGAAGCAGTGTTTGGGGCTTCAAACAAGATGCAGTTTACCTCATGCAATAAAATGGATTGCGATCAAATCCATTCACACTCGAAATTATTAAACGAAAGTTGCACAAACCTAAGATTAGAGGCTTAGGTGAATCTCTCGACTCAAATTCAGAGTGTGGCGTCTTCCTTTGTACCCCTGCCGCAAAGAGATCGACTGATCGGTGTACATGATGATGCAATCAGAATTATATCCTCCTTGGTGAACCAATCAGGTGAAGGGACTTTTCACTGGGACAAATCCCTTGCAGTGCAGTGTTTACAAGAAGCCCATTGTTTAGGTAGACGGGAGTTTTCCCTTGTCTGAACAACACACTGCTTTTTGTATAAGTTAATCAAGGTTTTCTTCGCAATATCTGTTGTTTCAAAACCGGTTTTCGTGTTAACTTACAGTTTGCGTATTGCGCGGTCTGAAAATGATTGAAATGATTGATCATTTATAACTGAGAAAAACGTTATTATAAGAAGTTGGCGCTACGCTGTGTTATTTAACGTTACGTAACTTGGCCCATTCGGTTCGTGCAGCTAATGCTTAGAGGTCATCTGAAGTCTGCATAGTTCTGCGGTTAAATTTCGCGTAGATTTGAGGCTCTGCAATTTGCCAAAACTTTGATGCGAATTTCTTCTGTGTGGCTCATTGCTCTCAAAAAATGTTGCTCTTTTTAAAGATATAATCCCAGAAAGTCGTTTTCGTCCTGCCGATTGGCAGTTTCAAGGTTTTCTTCTCGATGCTTCGGCGGCTTCATTGCAGGATTCGCCTCAAGCAGCCCATCAATCATTTCGGCTTGCTACTGGTCTATAAACTGACAGCTTTCTAATTCGTTTTCTTTAGCAATAACACATTCCAAACGTTCACAGACGCTTCGCTCATCCCGACAAGTGACTTCGACTCGCAAAGAAAAGGCATTAGGGTGCATTCACAGTCGAAGGTAGTAAATGAAAATTTAATGAGCAAACCTTTGGACTAAAACTGCTGTACTCAAAATTAGCAGTGCAGAGTCATCCTGTTTACCCTTGCGGCAAAGAGATACTGATCAGTACACATCGTTACACACTACACGTACTTTATTTGTAGAAGGGACTTTTCCCATGTCAACAACCACTGCAAAGATCAATGCATTTTTTTGTAACGTTAAACAAGGTTCTTGTTGTTAATTCTGTTTTTTAAAAACGGTTTCCTTTACTATTTGTTTTATAACATAACATTGAGACATTGGAACAACAGAAGTCCTTTTATTGAACTACATCACAAAAAAATGTTCGTGTAGTCTTACATGACAAGAGAAAACAAGCGCGCGAAAATTCATTCATGACAACCGACTGCACACCAGTAACTCGATAAAGTCTCATCTTCAGACAACTGTGAAGACAGTTTCGCATTTCTGGCAGAAGAACGTCGGCCATTACTTTGGAAACAATGTCTGTCAAAAGATTTGCTTTGTAAACATTAGCACGCACGTCAGCGGCGTACACCCATGGGCAAATAGTAGACGCTGAATTAACCAATCAGAGCGCGCGCTTTGCTTTAGTTATGTTATGATTTTAATTTCAGATGCAGTTTGGCAGTTGCGCGAATGAAATGTGAGTGAAATGTGAATGAAATCTTCGAGACTGCTTCTTCTGATCTGCCCAAGCACAATGAAAATGAAATTCTATTCACAATTCTCGGAAGCAATCAGAGGTAAACGGATCTCGAACGCATCATTTTCTGGTTCATTGAACTGACAATGCATGTGTTGAAAACTGCTGCAGACCGGCGTTCTGCTCGTCAATGAACGAAATTTAAAGGAACTGTAGATATTCTTGTTTTCCTTGAGAAGGTAAAAAGCCTTCTCGCTCTTTTTCACTCCCTCAGGTACTTCCGTTGTCACTGTATCTGAAGATGTACCAAAGCAGAATTTTAACTGTTCATTAGAATTAGAAACTTTCTATAAAATACCAAGAAAGCTCGGTTTTCGTGAAAGTCTCTTAGTAGTGGTTAGTCAATTTCAATAATCAGTTCTCCTCTTGTGCGTTTTTCCGGGGGCTTGGAGGTGGTTGGGCGCGTCGGCGCTCATTTGAGGCTGGGCGCTTGTTGACTTTTCCCACCTAGTGGGGGGTTTATTCGAGGTAGGCGCCTAATCGAATAAATGCGGTATATCATACTACATCTGCATTCATGCTGACTGTTAATATAATAGACATACGCGATACTCTGCTTGTTGTTCACTATCAATACGAAGTATTTACTCCGCTCAGGGGGCGGTTGGGGACGAATGGGAGGGGGGTTCGGATTAAAGGTAGCCCCCAAAAGTGGGAGTTTAGACTCCCAGCCTCGTGCAATCGTTTTAGCATCAACTGATTTGTTCAATAAGAAAGACTAATTCTTTCACGTGCCTTGCAACATAACACTGTTCTACACATTGAAAATGTACCCACGATGTTCGACGACTGATTATAGTCTTATCCCAACAAGTGTTTCTTTTTCTCGGCAGTGGGAAAATAATCGAGTCCCCTTACAACTAATAAAAAATAAGAAATAATAGTGTGACATGTGACTAAGGCACGTGCCACGTGCCACATGCCACGTGACTGTGTATCTGATCATTCTTTGAAGCAGTATCCACACATGAACCGGAGAAATTTGAAAACCCAGCTTTTTAATCCGTCAGAAAACGAGGCTTTTCGAAAACGCTCTTCAAACCGGAGGAATTTGCGAACGATGGCTTTTCGTTTTCTTGCGGAAGGAAACGATCGATTTTGAAAGCGCGGCTTTACGAAAACGATGGCGTCAAGATAACCATGTGATTTCCCTGACCGCGTTTTCCTCAAACACAAATCCAAAATGACCAGTGACTGTTGCGTTTTTTAATTTCTCAGGCGAAGTGTGGACGGAGCGCCTGACAAGCAAAACTTATATTGGTGCACACGATATATCAAAGCATCATTTATCAACTTAACTCAGCAATCGCCCCATCTCGCTACAATTCTCTTTTTAAATGTATTCTTAACTCTTGCAGTTCTATTTAAAAAGCACTCTTAAATTATTCTTCTTCAAGTATTGATAAGAAACCTAACAGAATCCCTTGCCAAACTTTTTCTAATTTACAGACGTATATGTACAACAGCTATTCTCATATGATAAAAGAGAAATACTACCCCTGGTTTTCGAAAACAAAAAAAACTGACCTTGTAAATCTTCTACAACACGAAGCCTAGGAAACTCCTTTAGCAAAACCTGACAAATCGTTATTTCTTTACCAACTAAACCAACTGTTTGGTACACACAACTGATAGCAGCGGTTAACATTGATTCTATAACTCTTAAAAATCGTGGAAAGTAACGGTGCGTCTAAATGATTATAGAAACCTCGGACATTGTTAATATAAATTCAATTATATTGGTTAAAACCTGAACTGGATTCTATACTGTAAACACGTTTAGGGGCTAATATATCACTCTATTTCTCACGCTAAGTTTTAGTTTACATCCATTATAGTCCGAGTCAAGCGTGAAGGTGTACAGCAGTTTTCCTGAGTAATCAATGAAGGAACTTTTCTTTTAATAACAAGAGCATATTTTGTCAAGTTCGTCTGCCTTTGCTCTCAAAGCCTTTGCTGCATCCGAGCCTTTTTTGTCGAGTAAACCTCTGATCGTGAAGTGGAGATCATAGAGATCCCACGCCAGAAACACAGCACTGACGCCAATAATCACTCCACCTGCAACTTTGCCTGCGTTTGCGCCAGCTTTAGCACCTGCTTGTGTTATATCATCAGCAGCTTGTGCGCTGGCCTTAGCCGCTGCCTGTGGAACATTATCGGTGGCTTGTGCGGCGACCTTAACCACTGCCTGTGCTACGTCATCAGCTGCTTGCGCGCCAACCTTAACCGCTGCCTGTGCCACATCGTCGACGGCTTGCGCGGCGGCCTTAGCCACTACCTGTGCTACATCATCAGCTGCTTGTATGCCTGCTTTGGCCACTGCTTGTGCTCCCGATTGTCCTACTGAATGCTGCAAGCAGTGTATCCTATCACAAGGCTGGGAGTAAATCTTCGAACAAACTCCAGCTTCGACTGTCGTTCTTCGAGGAGTTTAAACAACAGCCTCGTTGACTCTTGGCTATCCGGCCACAACTGGACAGTTCTTTTTACATTATTTAGGCAATCTAAAGTCTCCTGCCAGTCCTTTTCCGCTTTCTGAATCTGCTCTGAGTTCATAGCAGCCTCTATGTAGCTTGAGACCACGTTTATCCCAGCACCGGTAAATCCAGTAACCATCCCCGACAGTAACAAGGGCGAGGCAGCTCCCGCTGACATTATTGTTGCAATTCCTCCACCAAGTGTCAAAAGCCCTCCCACTATGCCAATAGAAGTTCCGACAGCATGCCCTTTGCCTACGGTCTTCCATAATACATCAAGTGTATCAGCCGCTTGACGGAAACTCCGGGCAGTATCTCTTCCCATCTCTTGAAGCTTTCTTAGACTTGTCACTACCTGTTGTCCAGTATCGTCTTCAAGTCTCTGTGCTAAAGTCAAAGCTTCCTCCAGGTCACCTTCCATTCTTATACGTCCTTTCTGAAAACACAAAAACTAGAGGTTAACGATGCGCATTTTGACCGTTTGCCGTGGCATCCAAATAAAATGATACCACCAGTCGACCCCATCGCCTGATGAAATTAAAACCAGCAATATATAAGTGGTTAAATCCCAACCTCGCGATCCGCATAAAAAAGTTATTGCCATGCGATAACACATGTAGCCCAAGTTCACAAGCGAGTGAGAATTCTTGTTGCGTAACAGTGACGGTTTGTACGAAAATTTTAGCGATCGCCTTTTAGGAGTCAAATATGCGAGCACTTCCTCTTCCAAAGTGAAACACTTGTTCATGTTTCTTGAGTGCCCTGTAGTTAAACCCTTTTGGAAAGACGTTATAAGGTGGTGGAATACTTAACGTTCAGACAGTGAATCTAGACGCGTTAGTTCTTGGAATCCGTTGAATGGTCTTTGAAGCTAAAACTCCTCTCATGCATACTAATCAAACGAAAGTGAAAACGCAGTGTCATGATGTTCTTAACAATTAGATCAAGCTCTTATTTTTCCCTGAAATGATCGCTTAATTTCGTTGAAATTTATACTTGAGTGAAGCTCTCGGAAATCGTCGGATTTTCGCGTCTTAAGCACCCCAGTTCGCACAAAACTTATTAGGTAAGGAGATTTGGAATTAGCGGTACAAGAAAAACTCTCAGCGATAGAATATACAGCAGATAACTTCCTGCCATTGCCGGTGACGAAAGTGAAAGTGATTTGGGATCAGGAGTACTTAACAACGTCAACTTGGCATCGAATTTTACATCAGGTATTGGCGGATAGTGATAAAACTTGAATGTAGTAAGTAAAAGTTAAACGAACCCTTTGTTGAAGATGGCTAGACTCAAATCAGTGAACTTGATGAACGCCGTTCTTTTGAGACAGCTTCCTGAGTTCCTGTTTGGTCTGAAGCAGCGTCGAAAGAGATCGATAAGTAATACGTGGTTGGAATAAATTCTATTTGTGCACCAATCAGAACTTTACACGCGAACTGATACGTCTTGCGATTGGCCTATTTTCTATTTTTCACAGAACAAACTTTTCCCTTCACCAGTACACTAGAAGAAACAGTCACTATTTGAGACAGTGGCCGTGAGGAGTTAATCTTGTGCCCTAAAATCAACTAAACCAGTCATTTGTCGTTGTCTTTTTGACTAATTAAAATGTACGAGTTCTACACAACTGATTTATCCCAAGAAGGATTTCCTCCTCTGAATTTACCTTAACACTGAGTTTTGCCAGGCTCTATATATTGGTCAAATAGGGTAGGGAAAGTCTTCTGTCGCTACAGCTGCAACTTTCTAACTATGGTAGGGATGGGTTTCTTCTTAGTTGTTATTCCGCCCACAGTTAAATTTCGTTCGAGAACTTGGAAGGGAGTTTCTAAGAAATACACTAACCCCATCCATATTATTATGACATTGGGAACAACAGAGAATAGTCGCGTACTACGCACCGTTTACTAGCTTACAAGCACTATTCGGTACCATATAATTGGTAGGAATTCCTCAGGACTTGTAGTTTAAAGTCTCGCCCAGCATTGATTACAAGTTAGAACAGTGCACCTTTCACTTTCGCACGTTGGCGAAAGTCACTGAGTTAGGACGCATCCATACTACGCACGCAAATGCACACGCCATGTCATGCATGAGAGCGCGCGCTAAGTAATAAGATGAACAATGATAGGGCAGATGGCCATTGCTATAGCTTTACCTGGATTTAACGATCTTGGACGTATGGTGACCCCTATTTTTCTTTTGATGGATCATTTTCTCTACCGATTTTCTACGTTTAGCGAAATGATGAAGAAAATCCATCGAATAGAAGTTTGAATTTTTGCAAAATGCACCATTGAATTCCGTTCTTTTTAGCCCTTCGTTTATCTGTGCGACGGTTTCAAATGTCTCTTGAAGGGTTAAGTTTTGTGAAAACGTTGGTAAAATTTGAAATTATTCACGCAACAGACCTACTTCTACAAAATATGACAAAGATCGCTTGCCTCCGTTGACTCACCTTCGATAGTTTTAGCTATAAACCAGCGTAGACCACGCTGAATTACGTGCGCTAATTTTTCAAAATCAGGGTAGTTTTCCACGCGCTTTATCTCTGAAAGGAAGTCGGTGACCCCCAATTTTCTTTCGCATTTCTGACACAAGTAACTCATTATCTGACTGCAGTAAAAATTATAAAAAAATTATCGACTGGAAAATTTTCACGCCTTAATTAGTGAATTCGATAATGACGTCAAGGTAAAATAGTAAAGATGAAATTTTAAGATAAGATAATATTGCCACAATATTGTGAAAAGAAAGCATCACATACTGGCCTTTGTTCATACTGGATAGCGTACGTTTCTTTCACGACAATGGCCATATTTATCAGCCAAGATTAGTGTTTCAAGAGAAAAACAAAGACTCCCTCGGAGGTAACAGTGTTTCAACTAAACATATAAGCTGTAACAGTGGCGTTATTTAAGCCATATTAACTACAAATTCTTAGGTGACCAAGCTTGTTTGGTCAAGATGGCTGGATATCGGCTACTTGTTCTTGTTTGGATAGCTGTAATTCTCGACTGAGCCTCGGTCCATAACCTTGCTTTCAGCCGTCTTGAAATCACGCTTGAATAATCCTCATAAGTAAATTTAAATTGAAAAAGTCTTGAATAGGCAATTCCATTTTGAAGCTAGAACATTTTCCTCTTAGTGGCTGGCATCTGTTGCAGTGCTAACTTTCTTTCAAGCTCGGCAACTTTACTTTTCAAGGAGTTTATTTCTTTTTGTGCTTCAGCTTTCACAAACTGGAGTTTCTGGATATGAACAAAAGAGGTATGAATTCTTAACAACGTACTCACTAAGGTTAACATGGGAGTATATCAATTAAATAATGAGGGAACAGGACCAAGCAATCAACAAATTAGATATTTGTAAAGTTGTTTTGAAATAACCAGACCAAACTAAGAATAGAGGACTGAATGGAAAACTTGGAAAGCAGTCTCCTGGCGAAAATAAAAACCTAGAAGAATTAACAAATATATCATTTTAATTTAGTCCTGAACGCTCATCTTATTCCACAACTTAATCAAGGCTCGCCGTTGTGTGATTTCAGTATTCTCAGCTTGATGTTCGGGACATTAAGATTGGACAACGAGTCAGTACAAGACTGAGAACGGGTAATATTTTCGAATTTCAAATCAGTGTCGTTTTCAAAGCCCTTGCTCTTCATGATTTTAGGTAGAGAGGGTAGCTCACAGGATGAGATGGGTATGTGAGGTGATAATGTAACGCCTGCAAACTAGAATTGAAAAATCGTTCTCGTAATTGAGTCACGCATTGATAATCCTTTGAAGGTGGTAGATGTTTCACAGTATTTAGAGTTACCTTTCTGAATATGTCGGTGTTGGCATTAAACGATTGACCAGCCTGGGCTTTAGCGTTGTTTCTTTCACGTTGAAGTTTGAGAAGTTTCTCGTCATACTAAAAACGAAAAGAGGCACAGGACATCACGTTAATTTACTGGAACATATGAACGAGTGAACCAACCAACTAAAGAAGAAAAAACTGAGTTTACGATTTAAATTGACAAGTTTATGAAATTAAGAAGTCAGTGAAATGTTTCCATAGCAATTACATATGATGTTAATTTTGCAAACGAATCAATTAATAAACAAACGGATGAAAAATTAACCAAAGAACAGGAGAAATATAGTGATTTCACTTGGAAATTTGGGGTTTTTTGGAAAACTAGTCGCTGAGGAGAGGTGGTCGCTTACGAGAGGTTGTGGCAACCGGCGGTTCGACTGTAGTTGTTAAAGAGAAAAACCGGTTTTGCAAGAACTGTCCATCAGTTTAATACGCCTTTAAAAATGCCTACGGATTCAGAAGTTAGATTAACATATTTGGTTGTACTTACCCAAGTACCGATACCCCGAATTTAATAGCATATCAGTACCAAATACTCTGATGCGTAAAAAATACTTTAAAGAGAAAACTAAAGAGCGAAGGAAAGAGCGAAGAAAAGAGAGAGGAGCTACGAGCCGAATAAATTGTAAGGATGTCTACACTTGTTTGTTAACCTGTAGGCGAAGCTTGACTATCTCTGTTTGATGGGCTTGAGTTGCATCGGTCAACTGTTTCTGTAGTTTTTGTATTTGATCACCCTTATCTTGCTGTGATTTCTCCAGTGCTGCAATTTCCCTCTTTCCTGACGTTCAAAAACAAACACGCTTTTAGCTCAGAGATGCAACGAGTTTAAGTCCTTACACGATTTAAGGAGAAGTAAGTCCAGTTAAAACAGGCTTAGGGTATCGAAACAGTGGCGCTTTTGTACTACGGAGCCCAAGAAGTGGACATAAATTAAAACTTGTTAGTGACAAATTCAGTCACAAATTTCCTCCTTTCTTGTTTGTATGGTTACTGAAACCCAGTTGTTCGCAGGGTAGGTATAACGTTATCCACTGGATAAGTCGCTATCTACTGGATAAAGTAGTCTGTTTTTCTGCACATCTGTCCACTGGATAGCGTTTTATCCAAATTATATAGCGTTATCCACCCTGGCTTTGAACAACAGGGGCGAAATGCTTTGAAGGCATCACGTATCGTTTCTTTCTTACGGCGCACTCGAAAAAAACCGGTTGATTCCTTCCTTGCTGGTTTCATTTTACGGGGCCAGTGGGGCAAATGCACCTTTTGATTGCCTTGTTAACTGAGATAGAAGTATCATCAGAGTACGAAGGAAGTAAAACTTTTCGCACAATAGAGTGGTGACGGGCTTGAGAATACGGGATTAATTGCGCATCAGTTTCCTTTGAAATGATTTCAATTGGTAGATCTTGATTGAGTTTTTGAACAAGATTTGAACAAAGGAGAACTGATTCGGCTGGTGACGATAAATATATTGCCTGCACGGCACATATACTTGCGAAGATTGACATTTAAAGTAAAGACTCGGGGTTCTTACTTTGTTGAAGTGCCTCTTCTCTGACCCTCGACATCTCCTGTTTGTGACTGTTTATCGCCTCAGAAATTTGACTTTTGTGTTCCTTAAAAATAAAGATATAAACGGCTTATTTTAATAAAACAAACATTTAATATTTATTCAAAGAGCCAGCTGGAGCTCGCTAATTCAATCGATCGTATCTCTATGGGAATATACATCTCTCGAGGGAATTCTTCCTCTATTAAGACTTAAAAGTCGACTAGAAACTTGGTATGAACGTTTATGTATTTTCCTTGATTTTAAAATTACATGTTATTTGGCCCGCGGATAGCAAGTGCTAATCTAGGCGTGCTTTTAATCGCTTATGCATATAACTAGATTAATTAAATAAAAATAATATTGTTATCGTTTCTGCATATTAAGACTACTAAGATAAAATCAGGGGAGAATAATGAGAGAAGACATTGATTTGAAATACTTAAATGTTTAACATTGTAAAGAAAAAGTCATGTATAAAAATGACGACAACAAACAAGTAATTGTAACCATGGTAACGATGCTCACCTGCTCTAGACGGATTGATTTCTCTCTCATCACTGTGATCTGTGATTTTAGTTCCGCATTCTCCTCTAAACAAACAAAGGAACAGCAACTTGTAGAGGTTTTCAGTAAACAAAAGCACGATTTTTTTAACTAATTACATGTTATGTTTATTTTGGTTTTAAGGGCAGTTTACTACCCTAACCAATTAACGCAAAGACGCTGACTGGGAAATCGTCCTTTGTTCTTTTCAATCAGATGCTAAGTTCAAATCTTACACTGGACCATGTAAACAAGTCCGTACCTTGCGGATGATACTTTCCTCTGAAGCGACCTCAAAGAGTAGATGAAATTGAAATTTTTGTACAGTTTTACCTTCCTTGTCACATCGTTGTAATAAAACTTTCTGAAGACTGTCCACCATTGCTTTAAACTTTTCAGCTTCTTGAAAATATATAAAAAAAAAAACAAACAAAGGAACACTTTCAAACAGTCCTAGAGCTACTGTTCATAAATCAGCTTGGCTGCCATCTTTGGAAGCCGCTTAACGAAGCAGAAAGCAGGGTCACTGGAAACAAGCGAGGGCTTATCAGAAATGATGGAGCTTAAAAGAAATCGGGAACAGGGGGGTGGTATCCGGGGGGGCGTGCACGTCCTTGTGACACGCAAAAGCAATCTCCGATTTTCGAGAAAGTGGAGATCGAGATAGCCAACAGTAAACTAGTGTAGCACATTATTCAAGGGAAACAGGTTTTTTGCTAAGTTCAAGCGAGTAGCGAGAGAATTAAGATAAGCTAAACATGTTTATAGCTGACAGCCGAGAACTATTATAAAGGACCGACTAACAAGCTGGTTTTATGACCCCTAACTCGCTCTCATGCCATCTCATCGAGGCAAGTGCAGTCTTATTGAATCTGAACCTGCTAAAGTTTTTACGAGTCGACAGCTTCGCTTATTTGGCAGGTAGATGATGCCAACTTTCATTCATACAGTTTCAAATCGTTTGATAATTTAAGGAAATTCTGCCCAACTCTAAACCAGTGCCCCAAAAAGGAAGACGCGGGGATTTGCATGGTAAGAATAAGCCAGGGAACAGGCATTTTTGCTTAAAATCTGGGGCAGAGGAAGTTGGGATTTTTTGCTAAAAAATGGGACATCATGCAAAAATTCCCTTCTGTCAACCATGACAAAATAAGTGTTGCACGGACTCTACGCTTTTATTCCCTTCCTTCACCTTAATTCGTGATTTTTTTTCCCGCTGTCGTTAGGAAAACGGTTTGTAAATTCAAAGACAGCCGTTTTGAGTTCCATATAACCAAGGAATTCAAGATACCGATAGAGCGTTGTCCGAAATAGCGGGAGTCATCTATGGTATGTTTACGGGGATATTCAAACCTTCCAGTGCAATCTTTTCAGCTTCCTGGCATGATTGAAGCTGCTTATTAAGTAAACGGTTCTCCTTTTTCAGGCAGTTGTTTTCTTGGCCAGTGTTCCTCACTAACTGCAAGTCAGAAAAAAACGAGCCAGTTTCAGTTCAGCCGAAGTTACGCCTTTCATTAATTATGTGAGAGGAAGACACTCACGATTGAAGACCTTAAGACTAACTGCTCAGAAGCTGCTGTTTGAAATAAAAAAAAAAAAATACCGAAAAGGAGCTGGGAGACCGGACTCGAAAGAGTGGCAGAAACCGAGCCTAGGAGTTCCCTGTCGAAAACACCTCCACAACAACAACAACAAAAAAGACACAATCTTTTCTTTTTCGATATTCAAACTTACCTTTTCAAAGTGCATGTATTCTTGAATCAAATTATCTAAGTCAACCGCTTGTCTGACGGAGTCTCCTGTAGCGGCCATCTTGTTCTTGACGTATTGGCTCG
>Ga0099803_1166344_pt1 | contig 12901 bp, 12 predicted proteins | sample Orb8nscriptome_6_FD_81142 | JGI IMG/M metagenome (GOLD analysis project Ga0099803, IMG submission 81142) | Coral microbial communities from Puerto Morelos, Mexico - Orbicella 8 T C metatranscriptome (Eukaryote Community Metatranscriptome) | ecosystem: Host-associated > Invertebrates > Cnidaria >... | reverse complement strand
TTAATCTTCACCATCCTGAGACATCCTTGTTCCTTTATGGTTTGTCATTATCTCTTTGGTGTTTTTCTATCTTATTAAACTGTTAATTTCAGGTTTCCTACCATATGAAGGTAATTTTGTATATGGCCAAAATAACTCAAAATACCGTGACTGAGCCCCTTTAAAATGAGACATACCTAGCCTTGTAAATGTCCACTGTGTTGCCCATAAACTAGAACTGGGATTACAAGACACACTTAAGGCTATGCCTCTCTTCCAAGCTGTAAGGCATGTAGAAGTACCACAAGTATTCTTGCAAGGCACTGGCTGAATCAGTGAATGAATGAGAAGGCCTACAAGAGCATTAAGGTAGCTCCCTATAGTTTTACAGTCGCACGCGCGCTGAAAATATCGAAACAACTGCCTTTACAAACCCTACTTTTTTCGTGTTTAAAATTCGTATCCCGCTGGAGGCAATGTGATGTAAAAATTTTGGAAGGTTTCACCGAAGGAAATTCATGAAAATCACAAATAAAGCCATAAAAACAGTAAGAAATACATTTGTTTGGGCATTTAAAATTCAAGACTAAATCCCAAAATTTCAACAGAGATGATAGCAAAATACTATTTAATCATTGCTTATTATATGTAACAAGTTTGAGAGGACTAGGTGTGAAAGCGAATGCGAAAACAGCATTCAAAACATAACACTTGCACGTGCAACGCCATAAATGATTACCCTATGGAGACACCTTAAGGCTGATGGATCTAGATGGGTGCCCCATTTGCATCACGCTCTATAGGTACTGCTCTACAAAAATGACAGAATCATTATTCTCCACTTTGGACATGCTTCCCAGGCATGGGAGAGCAGTGCTAAAATGCAAGGACAAGCCACAAACTATGCCAAGAAATTGAAGAGTTTTAAATTTTTGAAGTTCATGCACCTTTTGCTGGACGTAATCAAAGAAGTTAGCCACACATCTCAGCCATACAACGTAAGATTGACACTCTTTGTTGAGCTTTAGATGTTATGAACCTCAGGTCTAGTGAGCATGTCAGATCATTTTGTGCAGGTATTACTGATGACAACATATTCAAAAAAAGTCATTTCAAGAGTGGATGGAAATGCTGCTTCTTATATGACTGTCACATCAAAACTTATGACATCTGCCAAGGAATACTTTTGCAAGAGATTTTCCAATTTCCAGGAGGATCCTGTCCTCCATAGAATAGCAGATCTAAGCAACCTCAGGTTGTGGCCAAGAGAGATAAGGGGCATTTTCCATTTACAAAAAATTTCGGAAAATTTCTATTGGGAATTTGTTTGGGAAAAGCGCGTTTCATTTGTCACAAGTCCCACTCGTTCACAGGCCCCTCTCTGTCATTTCTCTGAATCTCCCGTGAATATTCAAAAATGGAGGGCAATGAGGCCCATCAGATGTTGTTTTTGTGCGAAATGTTAGAAGTCTCTATAGAGGAAGAAAGTTTCATTAATTCAGAAGATGATGCAGTAGATATCTTTTCAGCGGCCTCGACGTTCACAAGATGGAATTTGCAACAAACTGAAGGCTATTTTGAACACGCGTTGCCAGGATATTCACTCGATGAGTTTCAAAGTCATTTTTGAATGGCAAGAGGCACGATGGAAGGTCTGTGTAGAGTCGTCCAAGCTACAGGAAGAGTGCCACAACGGCATTCATTTGGAAGACCAACGTGGCAGGCAGAGCACTCGTAGTAGCCCTGAAAGTTTGTTTGCAAAGAGCTTCCAGAAAACTGACCCTGATCAGCCACCATTTTTGTTGAAACACGAGGGAGCCAAGTGAAGCCTGGCTGCTTAAAACACTGTGGAAGGCATGGAACTGGTGATAAAGACAAGAAATCTGTAAATGAAACACAAATTTTCCATTGAGAAGTTTCCACCAGGAAAACGGGACTACCTACAGGAATTCCATTTATTTCAGAACATTTCCAGTGGAACGAACCAAAAACTCGTGTTCCATTTACATCCCAACCGGAATTTCTGGAATTTTTTGGTAAATGGAAAACACTCACGATTTCCTCATCTTTGGTGAGAACAAGGTATCTGACATAATACACCATTTTCAAGCCCTGTCACAAGGCATAATTTTGATGAGCAAGCTTGTCTGCATAAATGGCTTGGTTTAAAACTGTAGTGTAGCAAAAGCCTCAGCCTAGGGAACTGAGTGTTCAGGACTTTTGGCCTCACATGTTCACAGCCTATGGAAATGAATTTCTCAAGGTAATTAAGCTGTGCTTAATCATTCCAGTGCAAATGGTTTGTGTTGAAAGAGGCAACAGCTACTTAAACAGAATCATGACCCACCACAGAGCTAGCCTTGATGTCCCAACAGGTAGTGCTCTGATGCATATTGCCACAATAAGGTCCAAGCTATGAAGAATAAGATGCGACGAGCAGTTGCACATTGGCTAACATCAGAAGACCAGAGTATATGGACCAAAATAGCAGACACTGTTTACCTATTTGCTTTGAAAAATGTCACTGATATTATGTCTTTTGTATTGTACACAACTGAACATGCTTGCAATTGACTTGCCATGAACTAGCACTAAATGAAGTCATTGCTTAGTCACTGAATTGTTAAAATTGTTCTGGAGTAGTATTAGGCTGAACTTCCATGTTAACTATATAAAGGAAACAGATAACGACAACAGAGTGTTATTCCTTTGTATTTCATTTAATATAGGTTAGTCTTTTCAAGTGTCATTGGAAAAATAAAAGGATTAGGTTTTGTGGGAGGCCAGGGGTGAGACACCAGGAGACGAATGCTTCCTAATGTTCTAGGTGTATTTTTTTTCTAGCCTTGATTCAGACCAATGGCGGGTCCTTGTCGGCCAGTGATTTGTTTTGCTTACTAGGCAACTGCCTAGTATCCAAAAAAGTTAGTGTCAAGTACTGTTGTTCTTGTATTAAAAAAACCAAGACACTAGGCATAGTAGTCCCAGAAGGCCAAGAAATCGGTATCTTGCATCGGCGAGTGGATATCCTGGATCACCCAGTATTAATAAAGGAATGCTGTCTGCACCAGGCAGTAGACTACTTAAGGTCATAGCAAGAATCTTCTCAGTGAAATGTTTGTTCAGCCATAGCCACTTTTTTCAAGGATCAGGATTTAGAGGTAAAACTTCCTCAAGAAGTTATGTGATGGTGGCCCTACACATGCTTAGATTTGAATGCCATTCTTCTTCCTCTAATACACCAGTCCACAAATTTATCCACTGTTGCTCATTGCGACCAGGTTTAACCCAGGCTTCTTGGCTTCTACCACAAATGTGTGTTTAGTTTGGCAGCAGCTTTGTTAAATCTACCAAAAGTGCACTATGAGTGGCTTTGAGCTGTTGGTCTGACCATTATTTTAATTCAAGGTCCAAAAATAACACACAAGTACCATTTGTCAATTCCAATGTGGTGTTTTACGTTGAGTTTTGTTGGATACAGATATACATTTCAATGTCGTGTTTCCTGGCATTCTGGAAAACCCCCAAAATGTTAAGCCATCAGGGGGGATGAAAAGGTGCTAAATAATTCAGCAAAGGTTCAAAATAATAGACTATGGCATTCAAAGGCAGAAGAAGCTGACCCTGCCAAGTATAAGCTGACAATCTCTCTGCCAATTTAACTCCAATTGAGGTATATGCCTTATATCTACCTAACACGACCCTAAGTTGCTTAAAGTACTTTCCATTTGATTGTTGTTTTCAAGTATGTCTGAGTATGTCCGAGTATGTCCCAGTATTCAAGGTCAGCTTTTAAGAAAAACATTAAATCTGACAGACTGCATGAGGTGTGACAAATTTAGCATGATTTGTGCTACTTTTATATCTTTTTCACTTTAGACTTAATTAGCCTCAATATTATAACCATTACTATTTTGTTTGTGATCATTATAAATTATTATTATCATTTTTACAACTTTTCATATTTCTATTTATTTTTCTTTTTGTATCTTATTTCATGGTGTACCTGGTAACTAGCTCCTAGCTAAGCATGCTGATGAAGTTAAATAACGGATTGATCAATCAATTCATTGACTGATTGATAATAATAACTTTATTTACATGTCAATGGGATTTAGCATTGCTGCTAATTGGGCACACCTAAAACAAGTTACAATTATCACAACTATGTACAAATTAACTACTTAAACATTGTAATTTATTTACAAGATAAAAGCCTATTTATCAAAATAAGAATATAAAGTGAATAAAGTTACAAATAAACTAAGAATGAAGAAAGTAGTCAAGTTGGACACATGACATTTGCATCCACTGCTCGCATCACAATGTATCCCTTTTCCTAATGTAAGTTTTAAAATTCTTTAAACCGAATGATTCAATATGATTGGGAAGTCTGGCCCATAGTTTTGGACCCAAATACAACACTGAATGTTTTCCAGAAGTCAGTCTCGAATCGTGGGATCACAAAGTCTGCATTTCTCAAATTAAAGTTACTTTTTTGTCTTCATTGATTGATTGAGCATAAGGAAAATCAACCAGTTGATGCCATATCACTTAAACAAGCACCCCAGGAGTTTTGCCTTCCTAGTTAATGTTAATCATGGTCTTAATGGGGAGTCTATCACCACTCTGACTGGACATAATTCCTCCACACCATAACACACCAAGCAAAGCAATGTAGAGTTCCACTCTCAAACCAAAAGAAATGAATGTTTATTTTGCTGACAGTCACATTCTCATTAGCCACCCTATAAAAGAAAAGCATCCAGCACTCAACTTCATCATGCAATTTCTGCAAATCAAACTGGTGTTCTCTTTTTTTGCACTTCTTTCAAGATACATTTAAAGCACGCAATTCTTAAAAGATTGCAAAATCTCTACACTAACTCCTTTTCAAGTCATCTTTTTAATTGAATAGAGAAAACCTTGTAAATTACTCTGCTATCACAACCATTTTGCAAGTAGTCACCAGCATGTTGTTTTTCAATATGTGGTGTTAAATCTTCAGTGACTTCAGACTTCAGTGGCAAGCTGTTCAACTCCAACCGTGAATATGGAATCATCAAATGATCTATGGCTTTAAACATTGTTGGAACTGGACTTAAGTATTATAAACTATGTTGATTATACAAAATATTTGATACAGAAGGCTTGCTGAATGATGCCTCCCTCACAGTCCAATTCAAAACAACCTTGTGCTATGCAAAATGAAGCAAAATTTGAGTGCCATTCTACACCACTTTCAGAGTTTCAAAATCAGGGCAATTTTCTACATCGTGTACCTCTGCAATGAAGTCAGTGATCCCCATGTTTTCTCACATATTTTCTGATAAAAGGAATTCACTACCTCACCAAAGTATATGTTTATAGAAATCTACCTATAACAATTTTTGAGCAGATGTCTTCTAGATCACCACGTAACCCAACTTTCCAGATTTCCTAGAGTGGTACATGTATGTACACCTCCTAGCCCCTTTGAAAAAAAAATCATTTTGACAAAAGGTGTTTAAGTTAAACACTCCACACACCAGGTTGTCTACCAGGAGTCAAAATATTTTTTGAACAATTTCCAGTCATGCTGACCAGTCAAACATATTAAAGCTCAGTCATGTCTCATTTCTGACTGGTCAAAACCAATGTTACAAATACAAGTTATTACAACCAAACCACAATGCCCTATCAAGCAAAAGATATCACTTTGGACGTATGAATAACAATAGAGTAGTTTATAAGTTGCTAGTTTTAAAAGTATCAGTTCCACAATTTGCATTTCAACAAATTATGACCTCTCTCCATAAAACTTGAACTGCCACTCTAGCAAATCAAAACTTGATATAGTATCGCAATTAGAATTTGAAAATGATGACAAGAGACCTTTGAAACATCATAACACACACTTATTGTTAGCTTTCATTTAAGTGTTCTTGTAAATCAATCCCAATGAGACTGTGCAACAGAGACATTTTATCTTTTGCCCTGCTTTCCTTTTTTACACCAATAGATGTAGGCTCCAATTGTCAATTTCTTATCATTAAAATATATCATACAGGAGGCACACATGGAAATGCAGACATCTCCTCTAGACGACCATGCAGTCTTGATGTGTAAATCTTGAAACAAAATTGAAGAACAGCCGAGGATAACTGGTTCTGTGGTGACAACAAGGGGTGGAACTGGGATCAACAGATTTCTCTTTTGTTGATGGCTCATCATTCTGCAGTTTATGAGAATACTGGCTGTATGCCAAACCAGCTAATGTTAGGAAGAGATGTCAAGTTTCTGGTGGATCTAATAATTGGTGCTCCTCCAGTGAGAGTCACACCACCTGATTACAACAAATATGCCTGGAACCTGAGGGAACAACTTGGAACAGAACATTACCTTGACTATGACCATCTGAATATTGAGAGCCAACAATAGAAACATTTATAGGACCATAGGTCCCATGCCAGTTTCTATCAGGAGGGCGAGAAGGTATGGCTATACAAACACAGTGTTCTCCTTTTCAGGCGGTAACTGGTAAAATTTACCGCCTGTAGCACCACTCATTACCACCTAAAATCCCTTGGAATTCTTGAAAATTCAACAGGTAAAAGAAAAAAAATATAGTTGTTTCACTGACGTAATCGGTATTTTACCTTTGTAAAAGAATAAATAAACATTAAAAGATAAACTGCGCAGGCTATGGTTTGTAAGTACTATCTGTGGCTTTCGAACTTCGAGGCAAGATCTGCGAATTTTTGGCGGGCTTTCTGCCACAATTCCATCGTAGCAGATGTCATTTCTTCGAACGTGCATCGGTAGTTGTTTACGTTCATTTTCACAATGAAGCGACTACAAACGTTGTTCTCATTTCTCTCCGTCAGCAATGGCAAGAAGTCACGAATGGAAACGGTTACAGGTAAAGTAATTTTAGACATTACAAGTATTTGATTTGCAAGCAATGTGGGGAAATCAGTTCCATGAACTTCCCACCTAACTATCGGCTTTAGAAAATTGGTGTTGCTAAATTGACCAACAGTCATGTGTGGTGATCGAAAACTTCATCTTCGTCACAAAATGCTCCACATTCAGGTCAAGTGTTTAAAATATATTTTCAGACAACGTTTTGAGAGAGTCCTTGACAATAAAACCCTTCCAGAGTGTGAATGAAAGCAAATATGCAGCGATTTTGTTTGGTTTTGAGAGACGACCGCTGATTTTGTAGTGACACGTCATGTAAGCACAGCAAGAATACCCAGGAAGTTTTCAGTGACTTTAGGGCAAGAGAATTAAGACAAAGAATAAAACACTTAAAAATGAAAATGCTGTTTGATTTCATTTGACATCTAAAGCCAAAGGTGGAAAATTAGTAAACTGTAAGGCATATTAAATGGAGGTCTTTTCAGAGAAAATGTTTTTATTAGGAAACGACAACATCAGAGATGAAGTGGCTTTGCAACTCGAGAAAGAAACACCTGTCTTGGAAAGACAAGAATGGGGCAAATCTCAATTCCATGTAATACACAGAGCAGACCTAATAAACAAGGCTGCGATTCACCTGATTGCTTTACCGGTTTAAAATGCTCTTTTACCTGTTGTACTGAAAACAAGGGAGAACCTGCAAACAGCAGAGCAAGAAAGGCACAAACCCCATGGAAGGCCCCTGGGAAATAATCAAGCAAGTTACTAACATGGTGTATAAGATGTAGAGGAATCCTAAGGGAAAACCAAAGTTTGTGCAACATGATCGCCTTAAACCATTCCACAAGCAGAACATTTCAAGCCAATCATTTTGGAAGCTGGCCAGAGGGCAGTCTATTAATTTTGGTAACAGTAATTTTATTGAGATGTACTGAATGCTGTTTAAGAATTACAATTGTGTTTGATTAAGACATTTCGAACAGTTTATAGTTACATTAGAGACACCATCAAATGATTACAAGCTTTTAGGGAGAAGTATTCAAGTTAATGCACTCTAATTTGTTATTGTTGTTAAGTATGTAAAATAGTGTTGTTGGTTTTAAATGAGCCTCGATGCAAGGATGCATCCCCTTCATTGGAAGGGAGCAAATGCAACGAAACAGATGTAATGATTGCATGAGCTAAGGTGCCTGAGTAAATAAGTATGAGGATTATATTTAAAATGTAGTGTAAGTTCTAAGATGAACAAATAGTTATATGGCTAATAGTTAATGCAGTCAGTAGCATCTCAGTGTCTTTCTTGTTCAAGTGTATCCACAATGCTTTAGTTGACATTAATTAACTTTTTAAAGAGGTAAGCTCCTGATGATGTGCGTTCCAAAAAGAAAAAGAACAATGATAACAAGAAAAAGTATGAAACAAAGAGCATCAGTTATTTGACTGCCTTAGAAAGGATCTGTAAAGTAAGCTGGCATAGTTTAATCAGAAGTTCATCAAAAGTCTGGAAGTGTATTGATTTTGCCTGGCAAAGGAAAATTACCTCCTAAGTGTTGAACATTTACCTGTTCCCTGGATTGACAAAAGTACTGCTTGACGAATGTTGTTAACTGAAATGGGAAGACCTTTAGTGATTTTAAAGTGAAGCAAGAGGATTGAAGTTTTATTGTTATCTTGGATTGGTTTTAACAAGGCACCAGTCCCACTGGATCTCATCACCACACTGAAGATAAGTCAACTGCGTTACCTAAATCTAAGCCATTGTGTATTATCTGACAGGCTGTTTAATGAGATTGCATCGAAGTGTCAAATCCTGTCAGTATTAATTTCTCAGGACAGTAAAGGTATATCTCAAGAGGCAGTCAAAACTTTGTGCTTCAAAAGTCACAGATACCTGAAATTACTTATATCACAGAAGCTTTGTCATTCTCCTGTGTTTTGGATTTGTTAGAGTACAGTAATAGTACAGTAGAATTGAATATCAGGGGCCACTACTTGCGTGAACATGAAATAGATGCAATTGAAAGGGTTCACCCAACAGCTTCAGTACAGATTGTGGAAATTGATGATTCTAGGCGCATACCATCAGTATTCACTGAAGAAAAAAAAATGTAAACATGCAAAACAAAAAAGATAAGAAAGAAAGCAAATGCCCCCTGGCAAATAAGAAGATCAGAACAAATTAAATTGTTGAAAACAAATTCAGTTGATCTTTGTTTCCAGAAAATGACAAGCCAATCGGAATCGGTTAGAAAAGATGAAGATCCCTCAACATTACCACAAGAATCTCCCAAATCTCTATTTCAAAATTGAAATGATCCCAAGCCAAAAGAGGAGACTCAAAACAGTGGAAATTTAATTCAAACTCCCAACCAGCCAAGTTGGTATAATTTCCCTAAGAAATGTTACTGACAGTAATCAATAGTGCTCTGTTCAAAGCACATGGTTTAGTGAGTATCCTTGGCTACAATATGATGAAGAGAAAGGCTCTCTCTTCTATGTTTGTTCAAACCAGTATCAACGGTAACTTGGCAACTTTCAGAAACACTGCACACACATTTACATCCAATGTCTTTTCAAACTGGAAGAAAGCAGTCCTAAAATTCAAGGAACACCAAACTTCACAATGCCATAAACTTGCTGTTGACCGTGAGTTTGTTCTCCCAAAAACTAACTGCAACATTATTGATTAGTCCAACAGCAACTCACAAAAAGTCGGAACAAACTTTGCAGACACTGCAATGCCTTGCACGGCAAAGGATACCCATCCGAGAGAATGATGATCATCAATCTAACTTTATCCACCCACTTAATCTCAGTGTAAAAGTTGATAGTGTTTTAGAAAGTTGGCTGAAGGATGAAGAAGTACCGTACACAATTCACGATATTCAGAATGAAATAATCGCCCTAATGGAAAAAGAGGTAATCATGCAGAGACTTAGTGGGCAAAATAAAAAAAACTTCTTTTCAATAATGTGATGACGTTTTCAACCACTAGACCAGTGAAAACCTGGCTTCGTTCTCAATTGCACCAAGCACGTTTTATTCATTTGTCCATCCTAAACATTCACAAGACAAGACTGGATGGTATTTGCCTGGTATCAGTTGCCAATGCTTTGGTATCACTCAATGACAATCACAGGATAAATTTTGGGAAATTCACAGTGGCCAATTTCCATTAACTATTGTGTTGAGATATAAGTGAGTGCCATTGCTACACTGAACTACTAATTCATAATGTTGAAATATGCCAGGGCAAAACTTATGGACTTCTTAAAATGCCATTTTATAGTTTTTATGAAATTTAGCTACTACTACCAGAGAAATTTTTAAGCAAGGGATCGCATCATAACATTTCAGACTGAATAGTAAACTACTGCCGTTAACGTTAATTCAATTCCTGTTCACTAGTTATTGAAAAAGGAAGAAAAAGGCATAAAAGTATTCACTAGAGTTTGAATCGTACTTGCTCTATTTAGTGATGAGAATTTACAAAGCTACAACCTTGTGACAAATCTGTCAGAAACTTTTCATGTTTATGTATTTTAAACATTTCTGCAGAGTTTCCTTCCTTTCCACACACGGGGAACTTGTGTAAAAGTGCAGGTCAGTGTACTAAGGCCGTGATACATCATGGAGGGCTGAGAAATATGTACAAGTTCACAAAACCTCCAAAATATTTATGTAAAACCTCTAAAAGTACCAGTCACTTTCTACTTTATCCAGGTTCATTTTTTTTAGAAATACACCATGTAGCAGAGATTGGGAAGGCCGTGCGCCATTCGCATATGGCGCATAAAGCTATGAAATAACACATTATGAAACCACCTACTGGGCCTGCAATGCGCCCTAGCTTGAAACAGCTAGTAAAACATACACTATTTTGTGGAGAGGATTTTCATTTGTGAAATTTTCAGTGTAATGACAAATAAACACGCGAGAAATCGCAATGCCTTTGCTGTTTAATCAACATTCAAAAAGCACTTGTTTTGTTTTAGTTCCCAGACCCCTTACTCGGACTCTGTTCATAAATGAGGTTCTTGCTCAATCCATGTGCTTTCTCTTTTTTAATGATAGAATTGGCTGATTCGAATACATTTTGCAGCTGTAATTAGCCAAATAATATGCCTCCGAAAGCAAAAGTTTCAAAAATAGAAGACTCAGATTGTTGCCGTTTTGCACTACGAATGCCAAGCATGCCACAACGAATTCTGATCCTGAAAACAACAATCAAGAGGAAGCTTCCAAGCCTTCTAGTTCTGAGGAATGGAAATAAATAAACGAAAAAATTTTGGTTAACGTTTCATTAACTATTAGAGAGCTACAGGTGTGTTATCAGGGCTTCAAATAATTTCCCAGCTGGCGCCAGTCAAATTGTCCTGTCAAACCTATTTTTGCTCAGACCTATCCCATTTTTGACTGGACAAACATCAATTACATCTTATCGCTATAAAAGTGCCCCCCTCACCCCCTACACATGATGTTTAAATATGAAACATGTACATTTTCAAAGCATTTATTGTACATGAGCATCGACCTCAATGTAGAAAAAGTGGAACGCATGGTACAGCAAATTCAGTATCCCATTTGTGCGAAAATTTGCAATGATAGCCGGAAATTTTATGACAATTACGAATCATTTATTCAAAGCTCTTGGTCTGGTAGTTAAGTATCCACCTTTGTGCGAAAATTTGCAACGATAGCCGGAAATTTTATGACTATTACAAATCATTTATTCAAAGTTCTTGGTCTGGTAGTTAAGTATCTGCCTTTTTTCTCTCCTTTTTCACAAACACCAGTAATATTGAACCTTTAAATATTTAAAACTTGAAACTCTAAATTTTTCCCTTACCAGTGTAAACAACCTGACAAATTGTCTGGCCATCTAAGGATTTGACCAGACAAAACCTATTTTTCACCAGACAGTCTGTTGACCGGTCATTATTTGAAGCCCTGGTTTATGTACAGTTCATGCATAGCTCAAGTTTTAAATTGTAAATGCAACATTACTTGTCACTCTAAATCTAAAACTGAGCATGTCTCAGTGATGTTGATGTCAGACTACTCAGTGTGTTAAGTTTAATCAGTTCCAGTTCAGAATGCATAGTTTAACCTCAGTAGGTTATATAATGAGTTAGCTATATTCTGCTACTGTACACTTCAACCTGGCTTGAAGTCCAGTAAAACATATGAAACAACAGCAATCAAGAATTACGTATTGTTTGTCAAAATTTTTTAATGCCCCATTTATTTACCCTAATGGCCCTAACTTTTTATAAATGGCCCATAACTTTTTAATGCCATGGGCCATAGGCTTATTTGCCTGTTTTACCTTCCCAATCCCTGATGGAGAATGCTAAAAATTCCATTTCCCAGCCTCTAGATTTAAAAATTTTCTGAGGGAGGATGTCCCCAGACCACCCTACAAACTCGCGCCTCCATCGATCGTTCTCAATTCCCACCCCAACCCCTGCTCAGGTAACTTGAAAACCCGAGACTGTCCGTTTCTCGGAGCATTAACGTATTACACTCTCAGATAACTGTCTGTGCGTATTTTCACTCCAGCTTTGTGTCTATATAACATGCTTAGTTGCCCAGAGTACTTTACAGTTGAAGTCGAAATAAACCGCGCGAAAAACAAACTGGCAGCGAGTAAGTTCACCCCTGCAAAAAAAGAAACAACCTACTGCACACTATACTAACTCTGCAGCTCTACGAATGCTTTCGCTGTAAACCACAAGTCAGCTTTTAATTCACCACGAAAGTTCAGTATTGTATGTCTAAGCCAAAAGATGAACACAAAAATTCCCATTGCAGAGAAGGAATTGCATGGAATAAAAACAGCCGAGACATTTGTACACAAACATTACACTTACCATTTTGTTGATATGAAAGTGAAGCATTTGAGAACATGTACTCTCTGTCGACTTTTCCAGGAGTGAAAAAAAGTTGAAGTTAACCCCTTTTCCCCGCAGACCTGCAGTGCGCTGCAAAATCGCTACAGAAACAAAACCGACTTGGC
>Ga0099803_1179441_pt1 | contig 13017 bp, 11 predicted proteins | sample Orb8nscriptome_6_FD_81142 | JGI IMG/M metagenome (GOLD analysis project Ga0099803, IMG submission 81142) | Coral microbial communities from Puerto Morelos, Mexico - Orbicella 8 T C metatranscriptome (Eukaryote Community Metatranscriptome) | ecosystem: Host-associated > Invertebrates > Cnidaria >... | reverse complement strand
GTTGCGTAGGCACCACAACAAGTTTAGATTTCATTGTTTTGTACTGGACATTTGATTGGCTGGATTTGAAAATGTTGGAATCTGTTGTTTCGGTTCTGCCATCTGGTTGGTTTTCGCTGTCTGGGTGGCCCCGGTTTCAGTAAACGCATTGTAATGCTTGAAGGAAAATTACTTCCCAATAAAGAAAATTAATGCAAAAAGGGGTGCCAAAATTTCAAATCAAGTGAAATTAGCGGCAGTTTGTTGAGAGAACGGGAGTACATTTTTTCTAACTTTAAGTGTAAAGATCCAAAATGATAACAATTTTGTTGAATTGTCCCTAAACACAGGGGTTTTAAACAGTGAAGCAATCTTGAAGTGGCAAATTTGAGCTTTCTTTGCATTGTCTATGATACTGGAAGATCTCAACCCTGATAAAAAAATCCTTTTTTTACTTTGTTTTTATTCTGAGAAATTTGTACAATTCCTTCATGAGCTTGGCTTGGCATGGTATCAAGAATTCAGGGCAAAATTGTTGGAAATAAAGGTCGTGGAAATTAATGCTCAACCAAATCAATGACATGGAAATTAACCCTAACAAAACTACGGGGCAATGGGTACTTTGTAATATGAAGCCCACCGGTATTTTTTGAAACTTGATTGTTTAAAAACACAATAAAATCGACAATGTCAGGTATTTGGTATCCATGTAACAAGAACATTGGATGTTGGCTCAAAGATATGAATTTTATGTTCTCATGGCAAAAACTGTATCTCGTTCACTGCACTCACTTTTGAGATATCGTTCTTGCCACTTGAACATAAATTCATATATTCTTACCACTGTGGAATATCCTCTTTATATTTCACTAATTAAGAACCACCTTGTTCTGTCTGTTCTTTGACAGATATTTACATGGTCATCTGCGTTAAACACCACCAGCAAGGAGGTACTTCATCAGTAAACCCCAGCATTGAAATTTACTGATGAAGCATTCTGAATGTACAGAACCCGTAATCTTGAAGTCAAACAAATGATGAATGAAGAATGGAATCTGATAACGCTGATTTTAGCGTTAGTAACCATTTTTTGAGGTAAAGCACTTAATGGCTGAAAAAAGAAAGATAGAAAGAGAGGAGTTTCAAGTTGTCTGTGGCCAAAGACTTTCATCACGTCACTGTTTATTAGATTTCCGATCAGGGGCCCATTTCTTGAAAACCCTGGAAACGTTTCGGGCCCATAAAGCCATTTTCAGTCCATCTGTATCTAAAAACGGAGAAGTGTATACACCTGAAACTTCTTGTACGAAGGGAACTTCTAAGAGTATGTGAATAAAACAGTTCTGTAATTGTAAGGTTTGAGATTTTGCTATAGCTTTACAGGTTCGAAAAGTTTCCAGGGCTTTTGAGAAATGGGCCCCTGGCCTTTTTCTGTTTCTTTCTTTGTCAAGACAGTTAATAATGGAGATCCAGAAAAGTCTGAAAAATATTAAACCATGTATCAGGCAGTCATTATAAGATTTAACATTACTTTTGGCAACTCTCCTAGCAGTGATTTAATGCTTGTCTGCATCCTGCTGGAAATTTATTTGTGGCTTATTCTTGAAGATATCATGTTTCACCCAATAATTGCTGTCTGGTCTTTTATAGTTATCTTAAATGACTTATCTAAGGTCTTTGGGAATTTCCTCCACCCCTTTTCAACTCGTTTTAAACCATTACTTGCTGCTATCAAGAGCATTTTTAACAGCATCCTTAGTGGTCATCAAATCTTGTATTCAGGGGCATTTGTTTTATTCAACATTCAAATTTTTTTTTCACGGATGAACAAGATGCGATCTTATCAAATGGTCACAGAATAGTGTGTTCTCATTCTAGCTGTTGCCACCTTTGGTTTTAACAATAAAACCACTTTTAAATTTACCACTGGTGCCTACCCCATCCCACCCCCCTACCCCTTTCTGCCAGGCTAATTAAGTGTGACAAAGAGTGATTTAACATTACTTACATTCTTCCATTTCCTTTGGAAATTTACTGAGGAGTGGATGAATGAATGAATAAAAAACCATTATTGAAATAAATATGATGAAATTCAAGCTACAATGCAGCTCAAATATGAGCAAACTACACATATGCAATTTATACGTGGGTCTTTTGCGTATACACGTATTTCAATATGTGTATACATACATGTACATATGCACATATACATCTCTTTGTTTTGCATTCCCATAAGTTTCTTTATATCATGCATTGTTGGCGAAACAAAGGACATTTCTGGGTACCAAAAAGCGCCAGGCTTCAAAGTGAAATTCGTATATTGTTAAAACGTCAATGAAAACTACCATATCTTGAGTGTTTGATCGCTTTGCAAATTCACCGACAGACTACTGTTTATGAGCACTTGCTTGATCTTTAGCTACCAAAAATGGGAAGAAAATTGCAACATTTGCTTCAATTCCTTATTTAAAAGGTCAAATGAAACAAAATTTACACATCTTTTCTTCAGCCATTTTATAGCAACAAAATGTTAAAAAAAACATGTAAAATGAAACTTATGCAGAAATTTTTCCCTCTGAGCCGTGAAAAGGAGTAAAAAAGGTAAAAGTACAAAGACAGCCGATGGCTTCTTGAAAACATTTCCAAAATGACTGCCCACTTTAATGGAAGGACTGAAACTGAGACTCTGCTTTGTGATGTGATTGTTGTCTTGAACAGCGCTGTGTTTCTGCGTCACTGACTCTTTTGTGGAGAAGCTTTTGGATCTAAATACAAACCTTATTTTACTTGGGAAATGGCCAAGGAGTGCGCTTGCTGTTCTGTGGGTATTATTTGCTTGTTTTCCGTTGTTTTTTGTCCAATAACGTTGCAAACCAGCAATTATTACTGGCTTGCAACGTTCCTTAGTGAAGTTAAAAATTGTCGGTATGCCCCCCCCCCCCCACGCAGGGTTTTGAACCAGAGGCCAAAACCTGAGGAGGCACCCTAGGACTCCCTGGTGTATACATACAAGGAATTTCAAAAAAGTAAGAAATGTGTTTCTAGTATGCAAAGTGTTCCTGATTCGATGAAACTAGGCGTGCATGGTGGTCTTGGGTAATATTTTAGCAGGCGCACAAGGTGGTGTTGGGTACATGTAATTCTTGCAACTATGAGTTTGCATTTCGCCATCTGCTAGCAGCATTTCAAGGTTCTTGCAACCATGAGTTTACATTTTGCCATCTTTGAGAAGCATTTTCAAGGTCTTGCAACCACGAGTTCGCGTTTCGCTATCCTCAAGGAGCATTTCAAGGTCAAAAATACACTCTAATTACAATATGGCCTGCATGATGATCTTAGTTTGATCAAATAAAATTCTCTTTGAAATGGCCAAGATTCTGGTCTAGAAATTTCAAAAACGATTTCAAAGATCCTGAAGATGGATTTTGGGAGTAAAACATCTGAGAAGGTATCGTGAGTTATTCTGAAGTATACTAGAAATTCATGGCCAGTGTGGTTCAATTGCAACTAAATAGCTAAATACCCTTCCGATCGCCAGTTTTACCTTTGAAAGGTAAAACTGGTGATCGCCTTTGGCATCTCATTTATTCGGAGTGCCTATTTGTATTGAGTAATCTTACATGGCCTAGAGCTCATGTGATGGCTGGGTGACTTTGCAGGGATCCAAATGTAAGTGTAAATGTTTTGCAGCATTTTTGTTGAGGACAAAATGCTTGACTCTAATTTGCATATATGGTGACTGTAATGTCACACTTCTGTTTACATCTTGGAAAGAAAACTCTACTTCTGTTCTGCTTTTGAGATACATTTGCTTGTATGTCAAGACAAATGGTTTGTTTCAGCATCAAATTGGAACAGCAGAGTAGTTTGACAAATTTTTTTTTTCACTATAATTTTTTAACCATTTTTCCCTATAAAGTTCTACTAAGTGAATTTTTTGTAAAAGAAATATTAGTTTCCATGAAGGCAACCTATTTTTTTTTTCCAGAAAGTACTTCTTGTGGCCTTTCTAATGAGATATGGTAAACTACTCCACCATGAATGCTTTGTGAGAGTATTATGTAAAGAATATCATGTGGTAGAATGAGCTAAATAGAATGTGTTGGCTAGTTAACTTAGTTGATTGTTTAGATCATATTCATGGTATGACGCCTAAGTTACTGGAACAGCATGAGTGATGTAGTTACCAAAAAAAAAATGAAATTTTTAGTTCATACAATAATGTTCAATATTATTGTTTTCAATCAGCGGAAATAAAAGAAAATGGGGGCAACTTTAGTGATAACTATTACTAGCATAAGCCATTCTCTTTTAAGTTTTGAGTCCTGGGGGAACTTAAGAGGGCCAACTTTTCACTTGGAGTGGTTTTCCTCTGAAGTTTACAGTGTACTTGAAACGGTTTCAAATTTTCCCGCATTTCTTGAGCTCACCAACAGTGACTTCACAAGTTTTATTTCTGACAATTATCGGACAATTTTCCTGACAGCTCTACGATTATGAAGGTAAAAAAGAGTGATTTGAACATTCTAATATCTCTGCGATGGTTTGTCCAATTTGTTTGAAACTTCAGAATATGTTTATTTTATACTTTATGAACACATTGGACTCAAATGAAAAAAAAAAATGTCTAGATTTTGGTTTATTTGACCTTTAACACAGTGAGTTTATGTTTTTGCAAGGAAAGATGTGTGTTTTGACACATGTGAGCAAGTTGCTTGCAAAATGTCTTTTGTCTGAAGTGTTCTGAAGATCCTCTTTGAGAAAGTGACATCTCGTTTTTTTAAACACAAATCGCTCATTCAAGCAGTAAAATACTTTTTCTTTAGTGAAAGGATTTTTGATCAAAGTTTCTTTGGTGTGCACCCATGTTTAGTTATTTTTTTTTCAAGGAAAAGTTCTGTATTTCAGCACGTGTTGGCAAGTCGCTTGCTTGAACGGTGTTTACTTTCCGTCGAAAAATGTTTTCTGTCTGTTGTGTTTGCTGTATGAAGATGGGATTGTTCAAGTGTCTATATCCCCTGTTCTAGTTGATAGAAAGCAGTATTTTTTTATTCATCAGCAAAATACCCTCGCTTTTAATAAAAGTGCAGTCAGTTAATTTTCTGTTAAGTGCCCAATTGCAAAATGTTTGTTTTAGCGAAGTCTAGTCTGAAGGCATATGTGTGTATACTGTATATCTGCCTATTCAAAATAAAGAAAACTTTTTCTCACTCTTTCTGGACTGTCTAAGCCTGTGGGCTTGTGTAATACTTTGTTATAAATGGCAAATTAATATAAGAGAATATTGGAAATAAGTTAAAGTAAGGTAACAAATGCTCTACTATATGTAATTCAAAAAGGTTAAATTTTCTACTATAGTAACCTTAACCTTCCATATACAGTGTAGTTGATTAGGTATTGCCATTGTGGCTGAAAAGGGAAATTAATTGAAAGAGTCAAAGTTTTACTTTTGCATGTGCATTTTTCTCTTGTTGAACAATGCAATCACCAGGGGTTTCAATAATTTTTGGCACAAGGGTAGTTTAGAAAAACAGGCAGCTAGTTTCTTGGAAGGCCCACTTTCGCAGATGCATTTTCCTGAGTTTTGAGGCCTATTTTTATGTTGCTTTATTGTTCCTAGAACTCAATGAAGTAGATAGACAAGGTTGATAACATGTGGTCTTTTAATTCTTTGTATTCAAATCAATTCATGAACAACACATATTTCACCACCAAAAGAAGCATAATATTAAAGTTTAAACACTGAAATGTGTCCCTTTTAATATACTCAACTAACCTTGCAAAGAATCCTTCAACCTCTTTTGTTTTGACACAGGAGCAAAATATGCTAATAACGATTTACTTTTGGTAGCCATTATCATTCATGCTCAGTCCCAGTTTCCTCTCAATTTCAGCTGAAGTGCCTGGCACATTTTTTTCACCTCATATTGAGGCGATTGTTCTTGGCATTAGGTTACACTTTCCTTCATCTTTTGCGGTCCAAAAAGCTGGGTCAACACTAGAACGTTTTTTCTTGTACCTTTCTTTTTCATTACCTATAACATAATACTTATTTTGCCAAATTTCGCGAAGAGAATCCTTAGCTGTGAGGAAATTGTCTGGTCTTAGTTATCTGTATACGGCTACCTGGGACAGCTACAAGCGGGTAGTCCGCTCATTACAAGTGGGTAGATCTACCCACTACCTGGCTATTATTCAAACCCCTGAATCACTGTTGGATCTGCACCCATTGATCTTCTCTGAGAGAACAATTAGGACTTTAAGACGAAAATAATAATAGACAGGAGAGGAAATTGGTCTTAATGTATTTCGCACTAGATGTAAATTAGATTGTAAACAAGTTTATACTATGTTTGAATGTGTCTTATGATTTTTGGATATAGCATGTTGGAGTTTGGACAAAATGAGAGCTGACTGCACTCTTCGTTATTGCCAGTAGAATTGACCTATAGCTGGGTGTGGAGTCTTAACATGTACAATCGCGAGACTTACTGGATTAGAACTTTCATGGAGCATTTGCATCTACTTCACTGCCGGGTGTTGGACTGAATCCAATTTTAATTTTCTTCCCTGCTGCTATGCTGCAAGAATATCTAGCAGTGTGTCAAAGAAACTCCTGAATTTTCTCTTGAGGCATCACTAGTAATAGTTGCCAGCTCCTGGGCTACACCAAGCACTGTGCTTTTTGCCAAGCTGTGACATTCCGTACTCGCCTCAAGAGTAGATGGGAGTCCATCCAGTTCACAAGAACCTGTTTGATCTCCAATTCTTGTCCTGAATGATGAGAGAACTAAACATGTATCATGTCAAACAACATAGAGTGGTAAGCTTGTTCCCAGGTCCCTATTTCTGAGGTTGGGTAAATTAACTTATTACGCTCTAAAGAAAGACTGAAACAACACCATCCATATTGTCACATTGATGGGGATCTTTAGTCTAGGTAGATTTTGGTGGTTGGACTATACAACATGGTTTTATTTTTGGGCAGATTGTCAGAAGGACTTTATTAGTATTTGAAGTACAAATGGTATAAGGGGTGTCTGTCTTAAGTTAATAATAATTAATAATGATAATGATGATAATAAAATTACTGATATAGTGCTATATATAAAAGTTCTATACACTGGAGTTGTGGTAGTACCTGTCTCCTTATTTTCTCTGTGGTTGCTTCTCGGCAGAAACTTTGGATTGGAACAGGATTGGAATAGGCATAACACCAGCCTTTTTGCTCCAGGTCTTGTAATGCTTGACACTCCGTCATGTTCTTTGACTTCTGTGATTCTTTTAATTAGTTGTCCATTTGGGTTACTTGTTTGGCATATAGAGGCATCCAAACGAGAGTGGGGTGCATGCCCACCTGAGATGTTTTTACATTTAAGCCATACCAGATGCAATCTGGGCACTCTGAGCATCCAAGTTTGTTGGCATCTGATATGATTCCAAAGTATGCAAGAAATTTGAAGGGTGAATTGATCAACATGACACAAGCATGGGTCAAAAAAAAATTTGAGTCCCCAACAGGAATTGAACCCATGACCTCCTGAATACCAGGGAGCATTCTATCCACTGAGCCACGAGAACTCATGGTTGGCAAGGTCATTTAACTCAGTTCAACAAATGTTGAAAAATTTGCAAGTTTTTGCTCCTTGTAAGTGAAGACAAGGTGAAGTGGGACCAAGCCAAACTATAGCTTACGGTCGTACAGGGGTATTCTCGTGATGCGTGATTACGGTAGCTGATTTTATTTGCTGTGAAATGTGAATTTAGGAAATTATTCTGGGTGATCGGTGACCTGAAGGTTTTGCGTGACCCGTGAAGAACTTGAATTATTAACTGATATTCATGATTTTTCGACTCTATTCTATATTATTTTGAGATGCAAGTCCTCTGAATGGTTAGAGTCGTCTATCAAGAGTGACTTAGAGATGCGATTTACAATATGGAGCCTTGACTTAGCCTTTCACGATTTTTCTTTCTTCAAACACTCTTTTTAGGGTAAGAGCAGATTATTCAAAAGAGTATCATACTTATTTTTGTGATTCGGGAAAACAAAATGTTTATATCTGTGATCCTCTATTTTTTACATTCGTGAACCGTGCCAGTGAGCCCCCTGGTACGACCCTCAGAGCTGTAACCTCATTAAGGATGTTTGTTAGGACATATTTCTTTATTTTCCTGGTGGACACTGGTGCAGAAGTGAGCCCCATATCCTTAAGTAAACCTGGGTGTGTTGTCAAGGACTACAAGTGTCTCCTGTGTCAATTACTGACCAGCCTATTTCTGTTTGTGGGGAGGCCAAAGCAATGTTAGAGCTAGGTATTCAAACATAATGGACAATTCTTGCGGTTGATAACCTCAGGGAGTCTGACCTAGGAGGAGATTTTATCGAAAGTCAACACAAAAGGGTTTTGAAGAATCTGTCCTTTGGTTAGATGGTGGGATAATACCTCTAATTGATCATTGCAAATATAGTGTCATAACAAACACTTAGATTTTTACCATGGAATAGTTTGGTGCGTTTATATTGAGCTCCCTGCTGTGAAGGCTTTGGAGACCTGAATTAACCACTGAGTTCTTGGAGCATTGTGGTAGTACAAGCAAATGCAAGAACTCCAGATGCAGTTAAAAAAGTATATTGAAGTGCTGGAATGGCATTTGCAGTGGTACTTAAAAGTAAACTTTGTGAAGCAAAGCAATGTTCCAAAGTAGTAAAAGAGCCATAATAAAGCAATTTTGAAAACTACAAATAAGTAACAGCAGAAAACTAGAAATGTTCTGTAACCAAAAAGGAAATTGCTAAAGTACAGAGAGAAACAATGTACTCCACTGTTCACTTGAGGGATTTCAAAATATCATATGTCTCTTGGTTCCACTTTGGAACTGGTGGAAGAGGTATTGGACTCTACTACCATTGGTACAATTAAACAGTTGTGTCAAAACTTGCCAGGTGGGGGCAGAATAATACAACCGGTAGTACATAGTTAGAAGTGGATATTCAACATTACATGAAATGGTGGTATGTGGTTGTGAATTGATGATTTCAACTCTCATGCACAAAGGAATACTGGTGTTTCAGCCAATGAATGAACTCTGATGTTTACAACTTTGTCATGGCAAACAGCTCAAATTTTTTACATAGCATGTATGCTTTTTAGTGATTCTTTCTTCACGATTTGTCAAGGTGTTAGTTTTCAAGCTTAAATGTCTTGACCATGAACTTGGAACACCCATTTTTTGTGTAAATTTGACAGAGTTAGGATCACATTTCATGTAATATCTTTCCAAGAAGAATTTTTAATAACTAGAAGACAACACAATCAGTCCCATGAATTGTTCAATAGAGAAAATAAATATTGAAACGTCTACTTCTCCTAAAGCAAGTTCTTACTGCCAGGAGGAATGTTGAGGGGCTTCCATCCTGGAAGTAATGCCTTGATTTCTTAGAACTCTTAAAAGACTCAAGTTTATTCTTTCATCAATGGAATAAAGTCACCAATGAGAAAAAGCTGCTTTTACGCTTTTGCCAATGTGAGGCCAACACGGAAAATGTGGAAAAACTCCAGTTCAGGGTTTGGGGTTCCTTTTTTGACCATTTTGTTCAAGATTTCATAGGCATTCTTGCTTCCTGTTTTGCAGTTGTTGCATAAGTCCATTGTTTTTTGTCGAGTAGAAAGAATGTTTTGTTGACATATCCAGATATCCAGACGATAAATCATTAGAATAAGATAATTATATCTTAAGGTCAGAAGCATTGATATCTGAGTCTACTTAAGCTGTTTCTTATGATTGCCTCTGAACTTTCTCTTTTCTTTCCACATTAGTCAAGGCATTTCACTTCTCTCCTTATCTTAGTAAGCAATCTTTGATGTTTGGGTGTCCCACATCCTTGACTCTCTGTGGAATTGATGTAATGATCCATGAAAAATAATCAGTAAGTCAAATTCTCCTAAATGCATTTTATTCTTCAATAAGCAATGTGTCAATTAACTAGCTGTCAAACCCGTTTCTTGTTTAACTTAAGTTAATCAAAAGATGGTGTTCATCTCTTTAGATCTGGGCATGTTGGACAATTTTGGAGAAAATGTCGCACCCTATTCTCCATGGTCATTTTCCCCTGCAATCCTGCTTCCTTGTGAGTTTTGGAAAACAAAAACGTACTCTCTTCTCTCTTCAATAGTTCAAACATGAAAAGAACAGAAGCAAAAAATATTTGCTCAAACCAACAGATGTGACAGCAGCCCTCTCAAAATGTTTCTGAGGAGGAGGTTATATAAAAGTTGGAGGCAGTTTGGTTGCTGAATGCAACCTTTCGAGCACCCATAGGGCATGAGCATGTAGGGGGGTGCAGGGGCATCCCCCTGGGAAATTTTTGAAATTTAGATGCTGAATAGTGTGATTTGGTGCAATCTGGGGGACCTGAAGGGTGAGAATTGTATCTCATTTTTACCAACTTGATTTACTATTTGCAATAACATATCAAAAGATACCTTTTATTTACAAATTGTTCCAGGTTTGTCAAGATAAGATGGCAAAACATTTAAGCTTTGACTGCCTTTTTAAGTAATGTGATTGATATTGTACTGTCAATAATTATAGAAATTAACCTATAAGCTGATCAGGAACAATGGTAAATACTTCATATATAAAATAACAGCCCATAGTTTGTATATCAACAACTATAATATGTACATTGGCTGTCATAGCTAATTAGGTTACATAACTAGTCATGTTATAAAGCTTCCAAATTTCAAAAACAATACTTGTCATCAAATTATATCTGGGCTTTCTAGAAATCAGTGTCAGATTCAAATGCACTGTTGTAATCATCACTGTCTGGCAGTACAGGTGAGATGTCTAACAGAGTTGACACTTCCTCAACTTCATGCTCAGTTTCTTGAATGGTATTTTCCCCAACCATATCTGTCTGGACAGAAACATCAGCTACCTCCCTTGGATTGTTTACAGGAAGAGGAGCTTCTGTGGCGGTGTGAAGTGGACCTTGCCTGCTTGGGAGCTTCTTTCTGTTCTTTTTGTCCAGCCATGACTGAACAGCTTGGGTCACAAGAGACACCATCTTTGGACTACCCAATGCTGGCCCATTGATCTTTGCATGAAGCATTGCCTCAAGCATGTCATTTTGGAGATGAATTCTACATTGGTTCTTTACAATTTTGAGAGCACTTGCACCTCTTTCAGGCCATGCATTGCTAACTGGCAGGGTGATTGCAGCTTCTGCTGTTAGGAGGGGCTCTCCAAAAAAGGGTTGATACTCTGACTTTGCTTTCATAAGCTGACTCAGAAACCACTGTGTGCTGGTGGTACTGCTTTTTCCCGTTTTGATTTCAAAGGGAATGTTGGGCTTGATGTTGTCATTGATGTTAAATTTCATTTGATGCCACTCTGCAAGTAGTTTGCTACTTCTGGTCTTCTGGGGAAGCCTCATCATCACCCTGATAAAAGTGCTGAGCAAGAGTAGAAATATCCCTGTTCCCATAGACATTGAAACCCAACTCACTGCTTTCTGGCACAGCCAAAGGGTCGAAAATCTTGAGTGCTGCGAGTAGAGGAGAACTGCTAGCAAATCGAGCTTCAACGTTTGCAACCATACTGGTGATATATTGCTCCTGTAAGCGGTGCAGCTGTTGCTGCTGTGTAGTAGACACCTTGAGATCTTTGCAGATGTTGGTATATGAATCAAGAGCAGCTAAAAACTTCTGCACTGGAGAGTTGGTTTCCAGTAGCTCCTCAAGACTGGCTTTGGTTGCATTACTCAGGGGAACAATTTGAGAGAAGGCCACTGATCCGCTTTGAAATGCCTTTGAAAGATTGGACAGGACTGGCAGGAGCCAACTAATTTTCCCTCTTTCAGCCTCTTGAGCAGGCCATGAGCTGTAGCACAGCCACCTTTGTCCAAAGCTTGAAGGGTATGAAGGACATCCCCGTATTCTTGATACAGGGCAGCAACAGACTTGTCAAAACTCAACCACCTTGTGGAACAAGCCTTGTTCATCCTCTTTACAAGGATCTGTTTATTGTTCTCTTTTAGCCGTCAGCTGCATTTCTTGATGTTAATTTGCATCTTCAACGGAACTGCTAGGCATTTTGGTGAGTTGTCAAAATATGTCCAGAGTTGACGCAGTGTGTCCTCAACTTGCTTGATGTAGGCAATCTCCTTGTTAGTATCAGTGCAAGCTAAGGCCAAATTGTGACAAATACAGTGGACATTGATAATGACTGGGTTTACCTCTTTAAGCTGTGCTGTTACACCATTATGTTTGCCAATCATCAGTGCAGCCCCATCTGTTGCAAGGCCTTTCAAAATTTTTAAGACTTAAACCACACTGCTGTACCAACTCATCCTTGATAAGCGATGTCAGGGCATCAGCATTAGCACTTGAAAATTCCTCTAGGACATTTTGCACTGACAGAAATGTTATTTCCATGGAAGATGTGACAGGGCTTACAAACTGGATGAATGTAAGCATTTGAGATTGGACAGAGATGTTGGTTACCTCATCCACCATGAGTCCATAACTTTGGACCTTCTATACACTGGTAACTATTGCTTCCTTGATTGTTTCTCCCAAGATGAGGAAGATTTCTCCGATTGATCCTTCAGACCTGTGGTTGAAGTACGTGGGTTGATTCATGTCAAGGGAATCATCAGCAAACTTGATCAAGTTGAGAAACTTTCTGTTTGCAATGTGCTCCTTTGCCAAAAAGTAAGCAACTGAAAAAGCTTTCTCCAAGATGTCTTTGGCAATTTCTCTTCTTTCCACCACTTCTTTGTGGAATACGGACATACGCTGTAAGAGCTCTTGACTGACTGCTTTACAATGCGGATCAGAATCACGATGTACCTTAAGGGCGTCATACTTTAATCTCATATTTGCTGTTTGAGTGAAGGCTGATTCTTCTTTACTTTGCACTGTTTTTAGTGCATGCTTCTTGCATAACAGGCAGAACATCCCTTCACTCTCTACAAAACAAAGCCATCAATTTTCCTTCTCTTGGTGCCAAGTATGAATGTACTTCTTC